>Ga0081455_10006778_pt1 | contig 12220 bp, 12 predicted proteins | sample TabmetS3T2R1_FD_70207 | JGI IMG/M metagenome (GOLD analysis project Ga0081455, IMG submission 70207) | Tabebuia heterophylla rhizosphere microbial communities from the University of Puerto Rico - S3T2R1 | ecosystem: Host-associated > Plants > Roots > Rhizosphere ... | reverse complement strand
CGGCCTTGATGTCGGGCAGCTGATCCTCCGGCGCGGTGAAGATCACCGCGATCGGCTCGATCTGGGCGATGCTGACGATGCCGGTCTGCGTCGCGGCGTTGACGATGTTGCCGACATCGACCTGTCGGATGCCGACGATGCCCGAGATCGGCGCCTTCACTGTGGCGTAGTCGAGCTGGGTCTGGGCGTTGTCGATCGCGGCCTGGTCGGCCTCGATCTGCGCGGTCAGTTGTGCGACCTGGGAGCGCTGGGTATCGGTCTGCTGCCTGGTGGCGAATTCGCCGAGCCGGGTGAAGCGTTGCAGGTCCAGCTTGGCATTGGCGAGGTTGGCCTCATCCTGCGCCTTCTTGGCCTTGGCCTGATCCAGCGTCGCCTGGAACGGTCGTGGATCGATCTCGACCAGCGTGTCGCCTTCGCTAACGAACTGGCCCTCCCTGAAGTCGATCTTGTTGATCTGACCATCGACGCGGGTGCGCACCAGCACGGTGTTGAAGCCTTGCACGGTGCCGAGGCCGGCCAGGTAGACGGGAAAATCGGCCTTCTCGACGGCTGCGATTTTCACCGGAACGGCTTTGGGAGCCGGGGCCTTTTGCGCAACCGCCGCCGGCCGTGCGCGGCCATATTGATCCCAGCCGAAATAGCCGACCGCGCCGCTGACTGCGATCAGCAAAACCCAGCGGATGGTACGGGACCAGGACATCTGCGCTCACGGTTCATGGGGGAATCAAGCAATGGTGCTCGAAAGTGTTCCCCAGCTACAGAGCGATATCGGGTCCGAAGAGCCGAAGTAAACACACGTGAACTTGAGATTCCCTAAACAATTGGAAAGGTTTGCGAGCGGGTCGCATCTGATGACGGGACTGCGCCGCAACCATCCGTCCAATGCCGGACGTTTGGGCAAATTGCTGCCTGCGTTCGCACGACTTGCGCAGAATCGCGGCGCGCAGGCGTTGCAACCGGCAACAAGCTCGTTCATATCGGCGCGCGATTTTACGAAGAAGGGGAGCGCGGAATGGAAGAACTCAACGGACGCATGCTCGCGTGCCAGATCCTGATCACCGGATTGATCGCGCGCGTCGCCAACGATCAGCGCGATCCGCTGCGCTTCCTCAGCGATTTTCGCGACGAGATCAAAGCTGTCGTCAACGGCATCAACATCGCGGGCATGGACAACACCGAGCGCGTGCGGCAGATCGCGTCGCGCTCGGTCGATGAATTGTTCTCGTTGATGAAGCCGCCGAGCAGTGATTGAAGGCGAGATCGCTGCGTCTTCGCGCATAGATTTCGGATTTAGAATCGTTATTAGAACGCTTACAAACTCCTCTTTTAGAACAGTTTCAAACTGCGATTTTAGAATCTATTTCAACTGGATCGATTCAAGCGCGCTGTTGCCTCCATCGCATTGACCCGAATTTTTGCGCTCGATAGTCACGCAGCCAGAGACCGTTCGTCGCGCGTCAAAAAAGGCGTGCTCGAACCGAAATTTCAGGGGCGTGCCATGACTGCAATAAGAGCACCGAAGTCGCTGCGATTCGATGCCGCGATCAACTCGGTCGACGAAAGATTTGACGGCTATTCCGGCAAGAAGGTCTCCGCCGTGGCCGGCCTGATTGCGGTCGCCTCGTTCTCGGGTGGCACTGCCGAAGCGCAGCAATCGCTGCCGCCGGTCAATGTCGATGCGCCCGTCGAGCGCCCGCGCCCCACTGCGTCGAAGCCGTCCGCCGATCAGCTCCGCGCCCGCTCGGCGCTGCGGCGCGCTGCGCGTCGCACGCAGCCCGCGCAGGTCGCAGCCGTCCCTTTCCCCAATGCTGGCGGGCTCTCCGCCGACCGCGACCCCTATGCGGACCCGGCCGCGCCCTACAAGGTCGATCGGCTGCAGGCTTCCGGCAAGTTTCCCCAGCCGATTCTCAACACGCCGAAGTCGATCACCGTACTGAGCAAGGAAGTGCTAGCCGACAAGAACGCCACCACGCTGAAGCAGGCGTTGCTTTCGACCGCAGGCGTCACGCTCGGCACCGGCGAGGGCGGCAACGCCTTTGGCGACCGCTTCTTCATCCGCGGCTTCGATGCCCGCAACGACATCTTCATCGACGGCGTACGTGATCCCGGCGTCAGCGTTCGCGAGAATTTCTTCACCGAGCAGGTCGAGATTTTGCGCGGTCCCGGCTCGACCTTTGCAGGCCGCGGTACCACCGGCGGCGCGATCAACATCGTGACCAAGCAGGCGACGACCGAGAAAAGCTTCTACAACATGGACTCGACGCTCGGCACTGACCACACCAAGCGCGTGGTGCTCGACGTCAACCAGGTGATCAGCCCGACCTGGGCGGTCCGCGCCGGCGGATTGTACCAGGAGGCTAATGTCGCAGGTCGTAACTTTGTCACCGACGATCGCAATGGCGCGTTCGTTGCCACGAAATGGACTCCGGTCGACGCGGTCAAGATCACCGCGGGTTACATTCATACCGACATCCACGGTCTGCCCGATTTTGGCGTGCCCTATTATCGGCCGAGCACGACGAGCAAAGCGGGTGGCCCGTTCCCCGAATTCGGCTCGCCCCGCAACGCCTGGTACGGCTTTGTCAATCGCGACTTCTCCCAGATCAAGCAGGACATCGGCACCATCAACGCCGAGGTGCAGGTCGCCCCGGACCTCGTGATCAGCAACAAGACGCGGGCGTCGCACTCGCTCTTGAACTATGTAGGAACGCTGCCGCAGAACCCGGTGCTCGCCAATCCGCTGTCGAACTCGACGCTGACGGCGAGCCCGCAGAGCCGTTACCAGACCACCGACGTGCTCGCCAACCAGACTGAGGCGACCTACAAATTCGCGACCGGCGACTGGCGCCACACGGCGCTCGCGGGCGTCGAAATCTCGGACGAAGCGGGCCGCATCGACCGCTACACCGGCCTGACCTCCGAAGGCACCGGCTTGCCCTTCAATGGAAATGGCGCTCTCACCGGGGTCAGCGTCTTCTATCCGCAATTCACCTTCCTGCCGTTCGCAAAGCCAACGCTGAGCGGTCTTCCCACCAAGATCGGCATCGACACCGCCAGCGTCTATGCGCTGGACACCGTCAACTACAACGACGTCGTCATCCTCAACGGCGGCATCCGCTACGACGATTACAAGATCAAGACGAGCGGCTTCGCCAACATCGGCACTCCTCCCGTCAGCACCTTCGGCGCGCAGGCGGCCGAATTCGCGATGCCGAACTTCAATCTCGGCATCGTACTGAAACCGGTGCCGATCAGCAGCTTCTATGCCGCCTATGCCACCTCGTCGAACCCTGTCGGTGCGGAGTTTGACGGCACCAGCACCGCCTATGGCGGTCTCTCGCCCGTGCTCAACGGCAATCCCAACCAGATCTTCGGCCCGGAGAAGAACACGGCGATCGAGGTCGGCACCAAATGGGAGTTGTTCGACCGGCACCTGCTGGTGGCCGGCGCGCTGTTCCAGACCGAGAAGGAGAACGCGCGCGAGTCGCAAAACATCGCCAACGCCCGGGCGGCGACGGCGAGTTGCCCATACCCGGCCGGTGCATCGGGTAACGTGGCCTGCATCAGCGCCGGTGCGGCCTATCGCATCCGCGGCATCGATCTTGGCGTCAGCGGCAAGATCACGGACAAATGGAGCATTTTTGGCGGTCTGGTGCTGATGCAGTCGGAAGTGACGAAGTCGCTGATCCCGCCCGCCAATACGGTGCTGTTCACCACGAATGTGGGGCTGAAGCTCGCCAACGTCGCGCATCAGTCCTTCAGCCTGCTCACGAAGTACCAGCTGAACGACATCTGGGAGATCGGCGGGCAGGCCGTGTACCGCTCGAAGATCTACGGCGGCACTTTCCTGGCGGCGAACCAGGGCACCTCGCTGCCCAGCTACTGGCGCTTCGACACTTTCGCGGAAGCCAAGCTCAACGAGAACTGGAAGCTGAAGCTGTTCGTGAACAACATCTTCAACAAGACCTACTACGACGCGCTCTATCAGAGCCCGGTGCCGTTCGTGCTCGAGGCGCCGGGGCGGGCGGCCTACCTGGTCCTCTCGGCGCGCTACTGAGCGGGAGCGGAAGGCATGCGATGCTGATCTGTGTCCCCGATGTGCTGAGCAAGACCGATGTGGCGGATTTCCGCCGCATCATGGATAGCTGCGGCTGGGAGGACGGCCGTTCCACCGCCGGCGCGCAATCGGCGATGGTCAAGAAGAACGAGCAATTGCCGCCCGACAGCGAGGTGGCTCGTGCGCTGGGCAATCGCGTGGTGTCGGCGCTGACGGCCAATCCGCGCTTCATCGCCGCCGCTGTTCCCAAGGAAATCTTCCCGCCGCTGTTCAACCGCTACGCGGCCTCCAACGGCCACCATTTCGGCATCCATGTCGACAACGCGGTGAGGGGCGACAGGTTAACGGGCCTGCGTATCCGCACCGACCTCTCGGTCACGTTGTTTTTATCAGAACCGGAGGAATATGACGGGGGCGAGCTTGTTATTGAGGACCTCTACGGATCTCACGAAATCAAGCTCCCGGCGGGACATCTGGTGCTCTATCCGGCCTCCAGCCTGCATATGGTCACGCCGGTCACCCGGGGCACGCGTGTGGCGTCTTTCTTCTGGTTGCAGAGCATGGTACGGGATGCGCACGCCCGCAGCCTGATCTTCGATCTCGATACCGCGATCCAGGCTCTGGCGGAGCGACTGGGGCGGGACGACCCTGAAACGGTCAAATTGACCGGCATCTATCACAACCTGATCCGCTACTGGGCCGAAGTATAGAACGCATTTTTCGCATGCTGCGTGGCGCTGCCTGATCGCATCATTCGAGAAGTCTCAGCCCCATGCGGTCCGCCTGATTGCGATTGCGAAATTCTGAGCGGCAATCGGGAAAAACTCCGAGCTGGAATGGGAAGAATTCCGGGAGGGGATCGAAAACGTAGGGTGAATTTATTCTCTGGCAATGCCGATGATGTGAGGTGCGCTGTTTGCGCTTCTTTCCGGCTTCGGAGCGTGATACGCGAGGGATGGATCGAGGTTGCATGTTTAGAACGGTTCTGAAATTGGCGGCTGCGGCCGCGATCGCGCTGGCCTCGCCGGCGTTGGCCCAGCAGCAGCCGGGTTCGCCTCAGCTGCCGGCGGCTCAGCCTGCGCCGGCTGTACAGCCTCCGGCACCCTCGGCGGCGACTCCGACCGCGCCAGTAGCGACGGGTCTGGCGGCTGCGCCCGCAGAGTCAGCGTCGGTCAAGGCGGCGATCAACGTGCCGCGCGAACTGTCGCCGTGGTCGATGTTCATGTCGGCCGACGTGGTCGTGAAGGCGGTGATGATCGGCCTTGCCTTCGCCTCGCTCATCACCTGGACCATCTTCCTCGCAAAGATGATCGAGCTGTCGATCGTGCAGCAAAAGGTCCGCTCGGCGCTGAAGAAGGTTTCGAATGCGCGCTCGCTGGCGGAGGCGCAATTCGCGCTTGGCTCGAAGGAGGGCGTGCTGCCCTCGCTGCTGGCGGCCTGCATGCGCGAGGCGCGGCTGTCGGCCGGCATTTCCAGCGACGCCGGCATCAAGGAACGCGCCGCATCGAGTTCTGCCGAAATCGTGCGCGCGGAAGCCCGTCGCGTCCGGCTCGGCATGGGTCTGCTTGCCACCATCGGCGCGACCTCGCCCTTTGTCGGCCTGTTCGGCACGGTCTGGGGCATCATGAATTCCTTCATCGGCATCTCCAAGGCGCAGACCACCAACCTCGCGGTCGTCGCGCCCGGCATCGCGGAGGCGCTGCTTGCCACCGCAATCGGCCTCGTGGCGGCGATCCCGGCGGTCATCATCTACAATCACTTCGCGCGGGTGACGAAGGGCTATCTCGAGCTCGTCAACCGCGCCTCGGGTGCTGCGGCGCGGCTGTTGTCGCGCGATCTCGACCGCACCCATGTCAGCGGCAGCTCACGCTCAGCGGCGGAGTAGGGCGATGGCGGTCTCAATCGCAGGCAGCGAATTCGACGACGAGGGCGATTTCGCCGAGACGCACGAGATCAACGTCACTCCATTCATCGACGTGATGCTGGTGCTGTTGATCATCTTCATGGTGGCCGCGCCGCTTGCAACCGTCGACCTGCCGATCGACTTGCCGACCTCATCCGCCGTGCCGCAGAAGAAACCGGACACGCCGACCTATGTCAGCATCAAGCCGGATCTCACGGTCGCCATCGGCGAGACGGCGGTGAAGCGCGCCGAGCTGGTGTCGACGCTCGATTCCGCCGCCGACAGCAGCAAGGACCGTTTCATCTTCCTGCGCGCCGACAAGGCCGTGCCCTATGGCGACCTGATGGATGTGCTCGAAATCCTGCGCGCCGGCGGCTATACCAAGCTCAAGCTGGTCGCGCTCGAAGTTCCGGCCGCGGCACCGGCGTCTCAACCCGCGAAGCCCTGAGGGGCTGACCTAACGATGTTCGACCTCGACAACGAGCCGAAACCATCGAAGTGGCTGTGGATGTGCGCCGCCGCCGGCGCGCTTGCGCTGCATCTCGGCGGCGTGGCGCTTGCAGTCGCGCATCTGCCCACGGACGGGCTCGACGGCACCCTCGGCGCCAATGCGATCGAGATCGGCGTCTTCTCATCGCCCCGTGTCGAGCAGAACGACCTGCCGCCTGGGCCCGACACCGATCAGTCGGCGGCGGCGCCGCAGCTCAACGAGCAGAAGGCGGAGGTGAAACAGACCGACCTGCCGAAGGACAGGCCGGACGAGGCAGAAGATCCCGACCGGATCGTGACGCAGAACGAGACCAACAAGCCGAAGGAAGATGAGCCGAAGATCGCCGCGGTCGCGACGTCAGCCTCGACCGAGTCGGTCGCGCAAGAGGCCACCGCGCGCCAAACGCTGGACGAGAAAGCGCCGGAAGCCGAGAAGGCGAAGGCGCCGAACCTCGGCATCGGCAAGGACAAGGGCAGGCTTACCGCCGATTGGGGCAGGCAGATCAGCGCCTATTTCGAGCTGCACAAGCGCTATCCCAAGGTGAAGAAGAACAAGACCGCCACGGTCAAGGTCAGGCTGTTGCTCAACCGTCTCGGCAATGTGCTGGAGGTCGGCGTCCTCGAAACGTCCGGCGATGCTGCCTTTGACGAAGCCGCGATCGCCATGATCCGCCGCTCCGACCCCGTGCCGCGCCCGCCGGCCGGGCTGACCGACGATACGTTCAGCTACAGCCTGAATGTGAATTTCAACGAGAAGAAGTGACGCAGTCCCGTTGCGTAGTTGCGTAGGGCGGATTAGCGAAGCGTAATCCGCCGTCTCGGGCCCAGGATTGGCGGATTACGCTGGCATCCGCCCCACGAAGTTGCCGTGCCTATCGCCAGAAATAGCGGATGCCGACGTAAACGATGACCAGGCAGATGAAGATCAGCGCCACCGGCAGTTTCGGTTTGGCGGCGGTGCCTGTCGCATAGCTAGCCGCCTGCTTCGGCTTGGGCGCAGGACGGCGGAAGGCGGTAACATTGTCGGCCGCCGACTTGCTCTCGCGTGCGGGAATTTCCGGCGGCGCGCCGCCGCCGCCCATCTCGGCATAGTAGCGGCGGTACATCAGTGTGATGGTCGCCTCGCTCGCGTCCGCATCGGTCATCTGCTTGAGGAACCTCTGGTAGGCGACGAGGAAATCCTGCGCTTCCTGCGGCAGGGCCGAGGTTCCGTTCAGCTTCGCCAGCATTTTCCAGGTCGCAAAATCGGCGCGGGCGCGGGTGTCGGCCCGTCGGGCGATCAACATGTCGGCGGCTTTGACCAAAGTATCCTCAAATCGGTTCCCGGCGTCTTGCGAGCTTATGTATTGCCCGTCAGGAAAAGAACGACCGCCAGCACGTAGCCGGTCAGCGTCCTCAGTATCGCCGAGATAACATCAAGATTTAGACCGAGTTGGGCGCCGAGCAATGGCAGAAGGATGAGCGCCCCGATCAAAATCAGCAGGCCGTAGGGTTCGAGCCGGGCGAGCGGAAAGGCGAGAAACCGCGGCAATAGCCCGACCGCGACCCGCCCGCCGTCCAAAGGCGGGATCGGCATCATGTTAAAGACTGCCAGCACGGCATTGATGATAAGCGAGTTTTTCAAATTGTCGGCAACCCATTTGGCATAATCCGCCGGCACAAAGGGCAGCGCATGAAAAGTGGCCGCCGCCGCCAGCGCCAGCAGGATGTTGGTGACGGGCCCGGCCAGCGCCACCCAGACCATGTCAAGCCGGGGATGGTTGAGGTTGCGGAAATTCACCGGTACCGGCTTGGCGTAACCAAACAGGAACGGCGAGTGCGCCATCAGCAGCACAGCCGGCAGGATCACGGTACCGAAGGGATCGATGTGCTTTAAGGGATTGAAGCTGACGCGGCCGAGCTGCCAGGCGGTATCGTCGCCGAGCCTGTACGCAACAAAGCCGTGGGCGGCCTCATGGAAGGTGATGGCGATGAGGAGCGGCAGCACCCACACCGAGACGTCATACAGCGAGATGTTCAAATGGGATGCCCCGGTTTCGCGCGTTGAACGGTCAGGTTAGCATCCAACGTCGTCCCGGCGAAAGCCGGGACCCATACTCCGCGGCCTTTCTGTTTTGCGCCGGTGGTTGACATGGTGCGAACAAGAAACAGTGGGGGTTATGGGTCCCGGCTTTCGCCGGGACGACGGTCATTGCGGCACCGATTCCGGATATTGCTTGAGCCCGTCGTCGATCCGCACCCAGTCCATCTTGCTTGAGAGCCAAATGTGTTCTGTCGGCGCAAAGGCATTGCGATCGTCGAAAGCGGCGAGCGCCACGCCCACCACGGTGCCGTTGGTCCGCCGCGAAAACAGCCGCGTGCCGCATTTCCTGCAGAACACCCGCTCCAGCGCGGCTGATGACGGATATTGCGCGGTCTCGCCCTCGATTTTCAGCGCGCGCTGGTCGAACAATGCGCGGGCGAAGAAGGGCGAGCCCATGGCCTTCTGGCAGTTGCGGCAATGGCAGATGCGCACGTTCAGCGGCTCGCCCTCGGTCTTGAATCGCACCGCGCCGCACAGGCATCCGCCTTCGTGGGTCATAGTGAGCTCCGCTGCAAAACCCTCATCCTGAGGAGCGCGGTACGCGCGTCTCGAAGGATGAGGTCCCGCCTGTGGCCTCGCCCTTCGAGACGGCCGCTCTGCGGCCTGCTCAGGGTGAGGGGATGGATTCAATACGTTGCCCGCCCGCCGGAAATATCGAATACGGCGCCGGTCGAGAACGCGCAATCCTCGGATGCCAGCCACGCCACCATCGACGCCAGCTCCTCGACCAGCACGAAGCGGCCCTTCGGAATCTTGGACAGCATGAAGTCGATGTGCTGCTGCGTCATCTGGTCGAAGATCGCGGTCTTTGCGGCTGCCGGCGTCACAGCGTTGACGAGGATGTCGTGTGCGGCGAGCTCCTTGCCGAGCGATTTGGTGAGCGCAATCAGGCCCGCCTTGGAGGAAGAATAATGCGCGGCGTTGGGATTACCTTCCTTGCCGGCAATGGAGGCGATGTTGACGATGCGGCCATACTTCTGTTTCAGCATGGCCGGCACGACCGCCTTGCAGCAGATGAAGGGGCCGTCAAGGTTGATGCGCAGCACCTTGCGCCATTCCTCGAGATCGGTCTCCCACACGGTCTTGTTGACGCCGGCGATACCGGCATTGTTGACGAGGATGTCGATCTTGCCGAAGGCGGCGAGCGTCGCATCGCGGGTCTTCTCAACTGCGGCGCTGTCGGTCACGTCGACAGGGAATGCCGACACCGCGTTGCCGATGGCCTGCGCGGTCTTGTCGGCAAGCGCCTTGTCGTGATCCCAGATCGCGACCTTGGCGCCGGACGCCACGAAGCGCTCGGTGATGGCCTTGCCAAAACCCTGCGCGCCGCCGGTGACGACGGCGGTGCGGCCGTTGAGATCGATCTTGTTCATATTCAAAGTCCTCTTGCGAAACTCTTTCGTCGTCGGTGCTCTGCTCCCTCGCCCCGCTCTTGCGGGGAGAGGGTGGGGTGAGGGGCTGTCTCCGCGAATTCAACTGTCAACGTGTATGCGGAAGCTCCCCCTCACCCGGATCGCATCTTCGATGCAATCCGACCTCTCCCCGCAGGCGGGGAGAGGTGACATTCATAGCGTCCAGCCGCCGTCGATGACATGGGCGACGCCCGTGGTGAATGCGCTCTCGTCGCTGGCGAGATAAACCGCAAGCAAGGCAATCTCCTCTGCGGTCCCGAGCCGCCCCATCGGCTGGCGCGAAACGAACATCTCGCGCCCGCCCGGGCCGGCAGCCGCCGCCCGCTGCAGCATTGAGGGCGTCTCGATGGTGCCGGGGCAGATGCAGTTGCAGCGAATGCCTTTGGTGATGAAGTCCACCGCGACCGATTTGGTTAGCGCCGCGACCGCGGCTTTGGTCGCGCCGTAGACGTAGCGGTTGGGCGCGGCCTTCACCACGCCGGCGGCCGAGGAAATGTTGACGATCGATCCCTTTCCCGCATCCAGCATATCAGGCAGGAAGGCGCTGATGGTGCGGTGCATGGATTTGACGTTGAGGTCGAAGGAGAAATCCCAGTCCGCTTCCGAGCAATCCAGAATGGTGCCGTGATGCACGAAGCCCGCGGCATTGAGCAGGATGTCGGTCTTACCCGCGCGTTTCGCCATTGCATTGACGGCGGCGCTATCGCGCGCATCGAGTTTTGCGACCTCGGCAATGCCTTCCTTCTTCAGTTCGGTAAGTTTGGTTTCATCGATATCGGTCGCAAACACAGTTGCGCCCTCGCGCGCAAAGGCGAGCGCGCAGGCGCGGCCGATGCCGACAGCGGCAGCGGTCACGAAGGCGCGTTTGCCTTTCAGGCGGTCTGACATTTTTTCTCTTCCTCTCATTTCCTGCGTCATTCCGGGATGCGCCGAAGGCGCAGGCCCGGAATCCATAACCACCATCGTGAGTATGGATTCCGGGCTCGCGCCAAGAGGCGCGCCCCGGAATGACGGTGTTGCTAATGATTATCCCGCGCCACACCGACCTTGCCGGCGATGTCGTGGTAGCGCGTGGCGAGCTCCATGCAGGCGCCGGTGGCCTGCTGGCCGACGGTGTTGCGATAGATCTCCTGCCACGGCGTCTGGTTCGGCGGGAAGCGGAAGCCGCCTTGCGCCTTCAGGTCGGCGTGGCGTTTTTTCACCTCATCGTCCGAAATCAGGATGTTGGCGCTGCCCTTGTTGAGGTCGATGCGGACCTTGTCGCCGGTGCGCAGGATCGCAAGGCCGCCGTCGGCGGCGGCCTCCGGCGAGGCGTTGAGGATCGAGGGCGAGCCCGACGTGCCGGATTGCCTGCCGTCGCCGATGCAGGGCAGTGAAAGGATGCCGCGTTTGATCAGCGCCGCCGGCGGCTGCATGTTCACAACCTCGGCGCCGCCGGGGTAGCCGATCGGGCCGGTGCCGCGGATGAACAGCATGCAGTGCTCGTCGATCTTCAGATCGGGATCGTCGATGCGGTGGTGATAATCCTCCGGTCCCTCGAACACGATGGCGCGGCCCTCGAAGGCGTTGAGGTCCTTCGGGTTCGACAGGTAGCGCTTGCGGAACTCCTCGGAGATCACGCCGGTCTTCATGATGGCGCTGTCGAACAGGTTGCCCTTGAGGTTGAGGAAGCCCGCCTTCTCCTTCATCGGCTTCTTGTAGGGGCGGATGACGTCGTGGTCGGCGACCGGCCGGCCGGCAGAGTTCTCGCCCATGCTGCGGCCGTTCACGGTGAGCGCGTGCTCGTGGATCTTGCCGGCCTTCATCAGCTCGTTGACGACGGCCGGCACGCCGCCGGTGGTGGGGCCATCCCCATATCTCCAGGCGATGCAGAGGCCACTGCCTCCGTTGGGGCAGTTTGGCATGTTCTGAGGAGCTTCCATGCCCATCGATCCTTCGATCGCTCTCGGCGTACGGCCCGTCGAGAACCCTTTAGAGACGCAGCAGCGCATCCTCACGCTGCGCAACCTCGCGGGCCAGCAGCAGTACCAGCAGGAGCATTTGAAGACGTTGCAGATGCAGAACCAGGAGATGCAGCGGCAGCGGCAGGATGACGAGATCATGCGCCAGGCCTGGGGACAGGCCGGCGGCGATATGACCAAATTCCTCACATCGCTCGCCGGCCAAGTCTCGCCCACTACGCTGATCAAGTTCCAGCAGGGCGTCATCGAGCAGCAGAAGGCGCTGACGCAGCAAAAACTCGAAGATCTGAAGCTCACGCAGGGCCACGCCCAGGC
>Ga0081455_10006777_pt1 | contig 12222 bp, 7 predicted proteins | sample TabmetS3T2R1_FD_70207 | JGI IMG/M metagenome (GOLD analysis project Ga0081455, IMG submission 70207) | Tabebuia heterophylla rhizosphere microbial communities from the University of Puerto Rico - S3T2R1 | ecosystem: Host-associated > Plants > Roots > Rhizosphere ... | reverse complement strand
ACAGCGCCATTGCGTGGCACCGCGCCCAGCTCAAGAAGCTTCGCGAGACCTTGAGGAACATCGAGACCACGAGGTTCATGGTGGGCGAGTCCGCCCAGGCAAGCATGACCGGCAAGACCCAGAAGACGATCGCCGAACTCGAGCAGAAGATCCGGCAGTCGCAGCACATCATCGCCGCCTATGAGCGGCAAACCCGGCGCCCATTGGCGACCGACCAGCGCAGCCTCGCCAGCGTGAGCTGGAGCAGCTGGACCGCTCAGACGGCACATGGCCGGGGCAATTCGCGGTAAACGCTGAACAGCCTGAAGCCCGCGGGCCATCCGGCGGTCGCGCTCCGAGGTTTCGAGCCAGCAGATCGCCGCGTTGGAGTGCAGCGGATACCGGCGCTGCATTCTCGCGGCCGGCCACAGCCCGGTCGGGCCCTTGGCTCCATCCAGCGATGATGCCTAGGGATGATGCCTTCCCTTCGGTGGGCGCGCGAGTGCAGTAGAGGAGATACTCTCCCTCATCCTCCCAGGCTTTGGTCTCGAGGATTTCTTTCCAGCCAAGTTTCGTTGCGTCGCGTTCGAACACCCGTGGCTTGACCTCAATAAGCGGTGCGGTTTGCACCTCGATCCTCTCGATCTTCCACTCGTAGACCAGTGCGGGCGCACCTGGCTGATGGGCCAGCTGTTCGAAATAGAGGAACGGGTCGATCCCAATAGAAATTTGCCCACGCAACCAACTTCCCGGTCGCACAGTTGCAGGAGGGTCCCCTTTCCAAAAGACGAGCACGCCGACGTCAACTACCCACCAGTCGTGCACGACATGGGTAACTTGGCCAACTACCTCGTAATCAGCATCCTGGATGCGAGTAAGAGCTGGGGCCGTCCCGGGGTTCGACTCAAACACCTCCAGCGGAGCCGAGGCGTAAAACTCTAGCGCGAAAGCAGCGTTCGTATCCCGTGCAAAATCACCGTAGTTGCCGTCCTGGATAATCCATGAATCGAGTCCTGCAACCAGGGTATCAGCCATCTGCAATTCGACCCTGCCTGCGTCCAAGAGCTTTCCTCGGGCTCCCGAGCCAAAGACCAATAGTGAGCTTCCAAGAGCGAAACAACGACGATGGGCCCTTCATCCCGAGTTCTTGGCCGTCTCTTTCTCCTTCGCCTTGGCCTTGCACGAGATCAGAAACGTAAACGCCCGCGCATTGCGCGCGACATCGGCTGTCTTCAATTCGGCCTTGGCGTCGGAGATCTGATACGGCACCACGCTGTTGTCGAGAAAATCACGCAGCGCCCCGGTCTTGATGGCGAAATTGATGTTCTCGGGAATGTTGCCCGTAGCCCTCGCGAACCTGAATGCATTCAGCTTGGCGGCGACGACGCCGACCACATCGCCGCTGGATGCCAATAGCGGCCCTCCGCTATTGCCGGGCTGAACGGCCGCGCTGATCTGCAGAAAGCGCGTATCGTTCAAAATGCCGCTGAGCGAACTGACGATCCCCGTCGTCACCGTGAAATCCGACGTCAGCAGTCCGTGAAAGGGATAGCCGATCGCCACCACGCTGTCGCCGGACTGGATCGCCTTGTCGCGGATCCTGGCGACGTCCTTGAACGAGCCCGTCACCTGCAGCAGCGCAAGATCGTTGGTCTCGTCGCTCGACACCAGGCGCAGTTTGGCGGGCGCCTCGCCGGACAGATTGCCCTGAATGTCGCCGACGCACCCCTGCACGACATGCGCGTTGGTGACGAGGTGTCCGTTCGTGCTCACCAGAAATCCGGTGCCGGTCTGGTCGAGCAGCCTGTCGGGCTTGCCCGGCGCAGCATCCGGCGCTGCCGCTGCAGCGACCGGCTTGGCCACGGGAAGGACCGAGAAATCGCCGGCACTGGCCGATCCCGACTGCTTGATCCTGGCGACGCAGTTCACCAGTACCGGCAATAGCTGTCCGGTCTGGTCGAGATTGAACTGAAAGAGCTGTCCTTGCGTATAGGCGGTCATGGCCTTTGCCCGCCGGAACTGGCTGATCAGCGAGGAGTTGCTCGGCATCGGCACGCGAACCAGCTTGTCGGCGATCGGGATGCCATGAACGTTGAACGGTTGCTGGCCATCGAATGTCAGGGTCAGCGGAAAAGCCTGCCCGGTCGTCAACCGCCATTCCTCATGCATGAAGCCGAGGCTCCAGCCGCCAGTATGATCGATCATCACCAGAAAAAAGATGCCACTGGCATATGAAGCGCCTGCGGCACAGTGCGAGAACGATCCGGTCTGGTCGTTGGTATAGGCCCCACCCTTCCAGTTGCCGACGCTGATCGAACCATAGGGCCCGCGCGCATGCGCATTCGAACCGGTAAAAATCGTACACAACAAAACCGCAATCGCAGCAGCACGGCATTTCATAAGCATCCCCCCACATTCCCAGGGTGAGCATATTTTCCTTTGCAACCGGAGTCTATTTGGACCGGTGTGGGACCCGAAAATTCTTCCGCGAGAGGCGGGAAAATGAACTTGCCGCCAGTCACGCGCAGTGCGGCAGCGGCGGCTTGAAGCTCACTTCGTTAAGTTCTTTGGCGGATATTCTGCCCGTCGTCCCGATCGTCGTAAGATCGAGACCGATTCGCGTCCGCCGGTCGCATGGCGGCTCATCGCTTGGCAGGACAACGCATGGACTTGGCACAGAGCGGCGGCAACTTCGAATACAGGGCCGGCTTGCGTCCGCCCGCGGTGGTGCTGATCCCTGCACTCGCGATGTCGTTTTACATCTGGCTGATTCTCGTCACGACCATTCCCTATCCGGGCAAGATCGGGCTGGACTACAATACCCTCGGCACCGACTGGATGGTGTTCTACGGTGCGATCCGCTCGGTGCTCGACGGCAACGCGCCGCTGATCTTCGATGGCGATCGCTTCACCGACTATATCAACACCGCGTTTGCAGGCTGGCTCTCCGCGCCGCTGGAATTCCGGCCATGGGCCTATCCGCCGAGCTTTCTCCTGATCCTGCTGCCGTTCGCGCCGTTGGGTTTCTTCGGATCCTATGTGGCGTTTCAGATCGTGACCGCCGCCGCGCTGGCAATCGCGCTGCGTGCGTCCGCTGCAAACAGCCTGCCGTCAGGCGCCCTGCTTGCAGCCGTGCTGATTTGTCCGGCGTCGGCCATCAATGCGATCGATGGCCAGGCCGTGTTTCTGGTCGCAGCCCTGATCGTCGGCGGGTTCGGCCTTTTGGAACGGCGTCCTTATCTCGCCGGATTGGTGCTGGGACTGCTGACGTTCAAACCTCAATTCTGCATCCTGGTCCCGATCGCACTCGTCGCGGCCGGGCAATGGCGCGCGCTTTTGGCGTCGGGCCTGTCTGCGCTCGCCATGATGATCGCAAGCGGATTGATATTCGGATGGGACCTGTGGCTGCGCTGGCTTCCCCTCATTATCGAAAATCTCGCCAGCCCGAACGAGAAGTGGATCGAGTACGGCCGCATGTGGGGCCACAGCGTCTATACTTGCGCGGTTCTGCTCGGCGCGCCGCAGCGGCTGGCATCGTGGGTCCAACTGCTCGCCACATTGGGCGCAGCCATATCCGTCGTCATCGCGTTCCGGTCGAGACTGGGGATTCGGGAAAAGATCGCAGTTTTTCTGGCTGCCACCGTTCTCGCCGCGCCGCATTCCGGTCCCTACGACGGGACGCTATTGGTGATCGCTGCAGCGTTCTGGTTGATGGCGCGGGCCGCCCCCCTGCCGCTGTGGTGCTGGACCTTGGCGTTCATGATCTGGCTGCTGCCGATGCTGAGCCCGCCGCTGGTGTTTCCCGTGGCCCGAACCGCCCCGCTTTTCCCCGTGCTGCTGATCGTGCTTCTGCTTCGTCCCGCAGGCCCCGCGGAGAGCGTAAAAGCGTCGGCTACTGCCGGATAGCTTTGCCAGCCCTCTCTGGAACGATGGCGCGGAAATGGCCGTCGGCAGCGACCAAACGCCCCGGTGCCGCCCTCTTTCCGGCCGATCATTTTGATGGATCAGGCTTGGCATCTTGCATACGGTAGGGGCCCCGTTGCCCTGTCCATTCCGGGCGAACGCCGGAACCAGCAAGGCAAAAATCAATCGCGCCGCCGCCAGCGGACGCGAATTCGCAAATAACCGGAGGAAAATGCCGTGAAGCCAAGAGTTGTCCGGTCCGCCCTGTTTACACTTCTGGCGGTCGTATCCGCCGTGGCCGGCCAGGCGCAGGCCCAATCATGGCCGGAGAAGCCGATCACCTTCGTCGTGCCGTTCGCGGCCGGCGGCGGCACCGATGCCTTTGCCCGCCCGCTTGCGGCCCAGCTCGATGCGCAACTGGGCAAGCGCGTGCTGATCGAGAACCGCGCCGGCGCCGGCGGCACGGTCGGCGCCTCCGCTGCGGCGAAGGCCGCGCCTGATGGCTACACCTTTTTCATGGGCGCGGCGCATCATACCATTGCCCCCTCGCTCTATCCCAACCTCGACTACAATATCGAGAAGGATTTTATTGCAGTGGCGCTGATCGCGCAGCCGCCGCAGGTCGTCGTCGTCAATCCGGACAAGGTCGCCGCCAAGACGCTGGCCGAGTTCATCGCCTATGCCAAGGCCAATCCCGGCAAGCTGAACTACGGCTCCGCCGGAGCCGGCACCACGCACCATCTCGCGGGTGAGTTGTTCAAGATCCTGACCAAGACCAACATCCAGCACGTCCCCTATCGCGGGGCGGGACCGGCGATGCAGGATCTCATCGCCGGCCACGTGCCTGTTGTGTTCGACGGGCTCGGTTCGTCGGCAGCCCCGGTCAGGGCCGGACAGTTGCGGGCGTTGGCCGTCGCCGCGCCGAAACGCGTACCGGCATTCCCCGATCTTCCGACCGCCGCGGAAGCGGGCCTGGCCGGCTATGAAGTGTCGACCTGGTACGGCCTGTTCGCGCCGAAGAACACGCCGCCGGCGATCGTCCAGCAGATGGCCAAGGAATTGCAGAAGGCCATGCAGACATCAGCGATCAAGGAAGCCTGGGAGCGCAACGGCTCCGACGTCCCAGACGTCACGGGTCCTGCGTTCGCGAAAATGGTGTCGGCGGAAGTCGAGCGCTGGCGCAAGGTCGTGACCGAGGCGAACGTGAAGCTGGATTAAGCTGGCAGCTTGGGCGCGGCACCGTTTCACGACGAGTTGCCGCGCCACGCTCGCTGATCAATTGCCGTCGCGCACGCCATAGCGCGTGAAGTCGCCATCGATCCCGGCCTGGATCGTCCTTGCCGCGGAGATATCGGCATCGCCGCCGGTCTTGTCACCGCTCTTTAGCCTGGCGAGCCCGCGCCCATAGAGCGCACTCGCCAGCTTCGGATCGAGCCGCAGCGCGGAACTGAAATCATTTATTGCCGCATCGGCTTGCCCCATCTTCAGATGGATCAGTCCACGCGAGTCATGGGTGGCGGCGTCGTTCGGCAACGACTGCAGCACCTTGTTGCAGTCCTCGAGCGCTGCCTGCAACGAGCCGAGGATGGCCCGGGTCCAGCAGCGTCCGCTCCACGCGGCTTCCAGATTGGGTTCGAGGCGGATCGCCTCGTCGTAGTCCTGCCCGGCGCGATCGTACTCGTGCTTTTTCAGGTAGACTCCGGCACGGTTGGCGAATGCCCTGCCGTAGTTCGGATTGAGCTTGATCGCCTGATCGAAGGATTGGATAGCGAGGTCGTACTCGGCCTTCTTCAGGTAGGCCGCGCCGCGGTTATTGAAAGCCTTGGCGGAAGTTGGATCGAGCTTGATCGATTGGTCGAAATCAGGGATCGCCTGGTCAAAGTTTCCGTTTGCGGCATGGGCGTTGCCCCGATTGTTGTAGGCAATGGCAAGAGCCGTCTTGCCTTGACCGGACTCGATGAGCGCCGTGCAACCCTTGATCCGCGCAGCGAGCGGCATGCGGCCGGTACCGTTACACAGTTCGATGTTGGCGAGATAGTCATCCTTCTTGGGGCTCTGCGCCGCAGCCAGCGTCCCGAACAGCAGCAAACCAAGAAGGGTTGCGGCGCCGCCGCTCGCACAAGACTTCATACCGGAGCCTTCCGATTCTGCGCTGGGTAATAAGCCGCCGTTGACTTCAACTCCCCGCGCCCGGACGTCGCAGGTTGCGCGTGGCGCGAGCGGCTCGCCTCCCACAATGGCCCTAGCACCCCCGACAGATGTTCAGGTTCGATTTTGGAAGAGCCCTTCGTTCGGGTTGCTGTACTGCAGGTGCCGCCGGCTTTCCCGCAGGCTTGCTCTTGCCCTCTTCGATGAGCGTTGAAAATCTGACTGTCCCATCGTCCGAGATTTCGACGCGTGGCGTGGTGCCGCGAACGCCCATGGTCGCAACCGGGGTGTCGACCTTCATATCCCCGGTCTTCGCGATTTTGCCGGCGATGATGGTGAAGGTTCCCTTGGTCAGATTGATCAGGCTGGAATTGGACGTCCCGTTTGGGTCGTAAACGAACTCGTTCAGGACCATGTGCGCGTTGCTCGCCAGATTGAACGAGGTGCCGTCGGTGAAGTTGATACCGACCCGACCGTCGGCGCCGGTCGCAACCGCATCTCCCTGATAGACGAGATCGCCCACTTTCACCTGACCGGCCTGGCCTGCGGTGCTGGCCTGAACGACCACCGCACCCGCACGTTCAACGGTGACCGAACCTGTGGCGACGACAACTCTTCCAATGGGTTTTGATGCGACATCCTGAACGGCGGGCGTCGCCGAACCGCGTTGCGCTTGAGCCGGACCGGGGAAGAGCCCTGCCGCTGCCAGAGCCAAACCTGCCACCAATGCGGTAATCGGATGCGTGCACATGATCGCCCCTCTTGTTGAGAGATCTTCGTAAGACGCCAGCCAGGGCGACATTAAACCCCGGTTCGGGGCAGCGCACCATCCGGCATTTGCTCAAAAGGATTACCTCTTTTGGGCCTGAACCTGATGCACATGGATTGGTCTATTTTGGAACCGGAGGTCTCGGCGTTCGGCCGTCGGCCGGAAGCGCCGGGATATCATGGTGCGCGCAGAGGCGGAACAGGAGGAATGCGCACCAAGGCGAGTGGCAGAGGGGGTCAACCATGCTCACTGGCAACGAACGAAAACCGGCGGCGGCCCTAGTTCCCCGTGTCATCAGCAACATCAAGGAGACGGCCAGGCGGAACCCGCTCGGGCGTGCGAACGGCACTGCCGCTCAGGCGGTGGTTGGCGATCCCCGAAGCCGGGCCGATGCCGGCAGGTTCGGCATGCTGTGGCTGACAGCGCTGACCTTCTCCATGACGAACAAGGTCCAGGCCGCCGACCCGGACGTCACATTCCTGGACGACGACCGCATCACATACAAGGACCTCGAGCACGGCGCGTTCGAGCTTGTCACCAAGGAGGCGATCCCGCGGCACTTCCTCGTTGAGGATCCCGGGCAGACAATCGTCCTGCATCGGCAAGGGTCCTCGGTCAACGTGAACGCAGTCATGAACTCTGCTGCGCGAATGGCGGAGTTGCAGGCGGCTCAGCAGGAAGCGCTCGCCACTGCCGAGAAAGGACCGGGGGCAACCGGATCAAGCACGCCTCCCTTCCTCGCCCCCCTGCAGGCGAAACCGATCAATTTCATTCAGATTGAGGAAGCCATCCCGGCGCAAAATTCGCTCACAATGCCGCCGCTGCTCTTCACTCCTCCCCCCGAGGACATTCTCGGAAAGATACCGCCGCTGCCGCCGACACTGAACGCGGCGTCCGGGCCAACCGAAATCGACACCGTGGTCTTTGACGTTTTCACGGCAACCAGCGGCACCTTCGTTGCGAGCAGTTCCAATAGCAACGCCACACTGACCTTCGGCATCAGCGGAGGAAGCACCGGCAGCACCGTGCTCGATGGGGTGACGTACGATGTATCGAAAGCCGGTCCCTACGGCACGCTTTACGTCAACAGCACGACCGGCGCCTATACCTTCGTTCCGAATAGCGACGCCATCAACGCGCTGACCGCGCCCACGACCACGAACTTCGTCATCACGGTATCCGACGGCACGCTGTCGGCCAGCCAAACCTTCACGATCGCCATCAACGGCGCCAACGATGCGGCCGTCATTTCCGGCGCGACATCCGGCGCAGTTATCGAAGCCGGCGGCGTCGCCAATGCCACGCCCGGCTCACCGACCGCGACCGGCATACTCACCGATACCGACGTCGACAATCCGCCCAATACTTTCACGGCGGTCACCTCGCCAAAGGCGAGCGCGGGAGGCTACGGCACTTTCACAATGACGGCGGCCGGCGTGTGGGCCTACACCCTCAACAACGCCAGCAGCGCGGTGCAGGCGCTCAATGCCGGCGACACGTTGACCGACACTTTCACGGTGACGACGATCGACGGTACGCCGCAAGTGGTGACGATCACCATCCACGGCGCCGGCGACGCGGCCGTCATTTCCGGCACGACCACTGGCTCAGTTGTCGAAGCCGGTGGCGTCGCCAATGCCACAGCGGGTACCCCGACTGCGACGGGCACGCTTTCCAATACCGACGTCGACAATGCGTCCGACACGTTCACGGCAGTTAGCGCGCCGGCAGCGAGCGATGGCGGCTACGGCACCTTCACGATGACGGCGACCGGCGTGTGGACCTACACGCTCAACAACGCCAACAGCGCGGTGCAGGCACTCAATGTCGGAAACACGCTGACCGACACGTTCACGATAACCACCATAGACGGCACCGCGCAGGTGGTGACGATCACCATTGCCGGCACCAACGACGCGGCCGTCATTTCCGGCACCGCGACCGGCTCGGTGATCGAGGCCGGCGGCGTGGCCAATGCCACGCTTGGCACGCCGACCGCGACCGGCACGCTTACCGACGCTGACCCCGACAATGCGCCCAACAGCTTCACCGCGATCAGCTCGCCAAAGGCGAGCGCGGGCGGCTACGGCAGCTTCACGATGACCGCAGCCGGCGTGTGGATGTACACCGTCGACAACGCGAACAGCGCGGTGCAGGCGCTTAATGTCGGCGGCACGCTCACCGACACTTTCACGGTAACCACCGTGGACGGCACCGCGCAGGTCGTGACGATCACCATTACCGGCACCAACGACGCCGCCATTATTTCCGGCACCGCGACCGGCTCGGTGATCGAGGCTGGCGCCACGCCCGGCGTGCCGAAAGCGACCGGCACGCTCACCGACACCGACGTCGACAATGCGCCCAACACGTTCACGGCAGTTAGTGCGCCGGCGGCGAGCGACGGCGGCTACGGCACCTTCACGATGACGGCGGCCGGCGTGTGGACCTACACGCTCGACGACACCAACAGCGTGGTGCAGGCGCTCGATGTCGGCGATACGCTGACCGACACCTTCACGGTGACCTCCATAGACGGCACCGCACGAGTGGTGACGATCGCCATCCACGGCGCCAGCGACGCGGACCCCAACGATTTCGACAATCTGGCCCTCGGGACGGCCGTAAGCTTCGAACCACCGAACATCGTCCACGGGACTCCTGGACATGACTCCATCGCAGGAGGCGGCGACGAGGGACAAATCATCTATGGGGGCGCCGGTGATGACACCCTCAACGGCACCGGTAAAGCGGACACCATCTACGCAGGCTCCGGCAATGACACGGTCAAGGGCAATGACGGGGATGACACGATCTACGGCGGCTCGGGAAGCGATACCATCAATGCCAACAATGGAAACGACACTATCATCGGCGGATTTGGAGCGGACTTTCTTACCGGCAGCAATGGAGACGACACCTTCGTTTATCTGTCCGCCGTGGACTCCAACAGGGCACAGTTCGACATCATTTCCGATTTCAGATCGGGAGCTGACAAGATCGATTTGACGGCATTGGGCGCGCTTGCGTTCCTGGCGCTGACGTCCACCAGCACGTCCGTGCCGGCGCATACTGTCGCGTGGCGCTATGACAGTGCAAGCAACGAAACAATCGTATACGTCAATCCGACGGATCAAACCTTGAGCATTGGCGATTCCAGCCTGGTGGAAATCCACCTGCAGGGGATCGCGACCGTTCAGCCTTCGGATTTCATCACGCAATCGGCGGCCGCACCCGTCGTGGCAGCCGAGGAGCTGATCAGCCCTGAGCTGACCGCTACCGTTACGGAAGAAGAGGCGGCTGTCGCCACCACCGCCGGAATACTGCCCGACTCGCCTCTCAATGACGGCACGCTCGTCGCTAATGGGAGCTGGACGCCGCAAACGACCGGCGTGGACGGCAGCCACGAGGCCGTTCGAAATCACAACGATTCGATCGATTATTCCAAGTTTGCCAGTTTCAGCTTCGACCAAATCCCGACACAGCCGACCGAGTTAACCGATGACGGATCAGGTGCGCCGGCAGGCGGAGCAGCAATCGATGCGAAAGCTGTCCACACCACGATGACGACGGAGCAGAACTTCGCGTTGAATCAGCAGCCCGTGCTCGACACCGCCCTCTACGGCACGCATGTCGTCGCGATGAACGACGATATAGCCACGTCGCAACAGATCGACGATGGCCACCCCCTGCATGAGAACAGCCGGGCCGTGCACGCGCACACTGAGGCGCCGTCGCAGTCCGCAACGCACTCCAACATTGCGTGGAACAACGAAAATCAGGGACAAGGCCACGGTGCCAAGCCGCCAGTGGCGAATGACGTCGCGATCGATGACGATCCTAACGGCCATGCAAGCCATGCGAACTCAAACAGCCACCATTCGGCTTCAGACGAACCGAACAAGCACGACACGGCATCCAAGCAAGAAGCCTCTGAATTCGAACCATCGACAACCGCTGCTACTCCTGCTCCAGCGGCAGCCCATATGCATGGGCTTGGAGGCTCATTCCACTTCAAGGAAAATATTTCTTCCGCTGGAGCTCCTGCCGTCGTCGAGGACACGGAGGTGAGCCACATCGCAGTGTCGATCGGTCATCCCGCAGGAGCAGCGGACCCCAACGATCTACCGGCGATTTCGGAGATAGCCCAACCAACGGACCACGCAAATTTCGGCCACGCCTGGGGCCACATGGGGCACACCGCTGCCCATGCGGCGCACGAACTGATGGTGTGAGGGGCAGCGCTGATTACAATGCTACCACCTCGGGCATGCCGAGCAGCCCAAAAGGATTACTCCTTTTGGGCCTAAAGCTGGCGCACATGGATTGGTCTACTTTGGAACAGGAGGTCTCGGCGCCGGGCGCGCCGGGATATCACGTGCGCGTGAAGCCTGAACAAGAAGAAATGCACACCAAGCGAGTGGCTGAGGATCAACCAATGCTCACTGGCAACGAACGCAAGCCGGCGGCTCTGGTTTCTCGCGTCATCGGGAACCTCAAGGCGACGGCCGGCCGCGGCCCGCTCGGGCGTGCGAACGGAACTGCCGCTCAGGTCGTGGTTGACGATCCCAAAAGCCGCGCCGATGCCGGCAGGTTCGGCATGCTGTGGCTCGCGGCCCTGACCTTCTCGATGACGACGAAGGTCCAGGCCGCCGACCCGAATGTCACATTCCTCGACGACGACAGCATCACGTACCGGCACCTCGAGCACGGCGCGTTCGAGCTCATCACCAAGGAGGCGATCCCGCGGCACTTCCTCGTCGAGGATCCCGGCCAGACCGTCATTCTTCGTTCGCAGGGGTCCTCGGTCAGCGTTACCCAGAGCACGAACTCGGCTGCGCGAATGGCCGAACTGCAGGCGGCCCAGCAGGATGCGCTTGCCACCTACGAGCGGGGACTGGGGGGATCGACGGGATCGGGCACGCCGCCCTCGCTCGAGCACCTGCCCGTGCAACCGATCAATTTCATCGAGACTGATGGAGCTCCCCCAGAACGGGATTTACCTGTTTTGCCGGCGGTGATCCGCGCCTCGGACACGGAGATGATTGTCGGGAAAATACCGCCGCCACCGCCCACGCCGCCGACGCTGAATGCGGTGACCGGGCCGACCGAAATCGACACCTCCATCTTTGACCTCTTCACCGCAACAAGCGGCACTTTCGTAGCCAGCAGCCCCAACAGCGCGACACTGACCTTCGGCATCAACGGAGGAACCGCCGGCAGCACCGTCATCGATGGCGTAACCTACAATGTGTCAAAGGCTGGTCCCTACGGCACGCTTTACGTCGATAGCACAACCGGCGACTACACCTTCGTTCCGAACAATGACGCGATCAATGCGCTGACTGCGCCGACCACCACGGATTTCACGATCACCGTATCCGACGGCACGCTCTCGGCCCGTCAGCCATTTACGATCGCCA
>Ga0081455_10006776_pt1 | contig 12223 bp, 8 predicted proteins | sample TabmetS3T2R1_FD_70207 | JGI IMG/M metagenome (GOLD analysis project Ga0081455, IMG submission 70207) | Tabebuia heterophylla rhizosphere microbial communities from the University of Puerto Rico - S3T2R1 | ecosystem: Host-associated > Plants > Roots > Rhizosphere ... | reverse complement strand
TTCTCTATGGGACCAAGCATTATCCGTATCTTTTTATCAGCTCATGTTACAATCTTGCATCTCTGCTGGCAGCGGCGGGTTGGTCCTTGAAAGATGACTTGCTGTCAGCTCATGCCGGATGGGTTCATTTTCACGTCACGCTGCAATGGGCGCTGCGTTTGCTTTTCCTCGGCGCAGTGGCGCTGTGCGCCCGCGGCGCGGCACGACATCTGCGAAATCGCGATCCACGCGTACTGATCGCGATTACTGCACCGTGGCTGCTGATGTTCGCGCTGCTAGGTCAAATGCATGAGCGTTATCTTGTGTGGGGCGCGGTGGTCAGCGCTGTCGCACTGGGCGTCAACATCCGCTTGAGCATCATTCACTTCATCATCTCGGCCGCGAGCACGGCGATGATTGTCCACGTAATGCTGGTTGATAAGAAGCTCGATCCGACGTTGCGCGCGATTGATGTTTTGCACGGCATTGGACCGTACGCATCGGTCCTGATGCTGGTTTGTGTGGCTCTTTACTTCTGGGATGCGCTTGGTTGGCGGATTCCGGCGTTTCGATTTGGACCGGTTAAAACAGCCAGGGCACCTTCGCTTCCCCTCGGGCCAGAGCCGGAGGAAGCCTGAGGTGAGATCGGCGCCCTGCGCCGACCAGACGCCGCAGCGCGGCGTCCCTACCTAGGCCATTGGCTTCGCATACAGCGAAAATTCAACACGAGCACGCTCGCCACCTCCTCGGTGGGCATGCTGATTTTGGTCTCAATCAGCTTAAAAATGCGCTCGATCATGCGTCGGCATTCGGAGCGCTAATAATACTTGGTAGGTCAACGGCGATGCGTTAACGACTAGCCAGAATTCGCGGACTTCATTGATTTGAATGATTGACGCCGGACTTGGGCGAGCTTTAGCTACAAATCGCTTATGCCCAAATGCGTAATCGAAAGAGAAATTCCTAGTGCCGGGAACCTATCGCGCGAACAGCTCCAAGGTATCTCTCAGAAATCTTGCGGAGTGCTGAGTAATCTCGGACCACAGATTCAATGGGTCGAAAGCTACGTGATGGACGACAAAATTTATTGTGTTTACATCGCGCCTAACGAGGAACTGATTCGCGAGCACGCCCGGCAGGGCGGTTTTCCCGCGAACCGGATTTCCGAGGTCCGCGCAATCATCGATCCGACCACTGCCGAATCGCCGGCGCGTTGACAGCTCTTGCTACCAGCCTATGGCCGGTCTGCTAGGCCAGCGAGCGCACGCGCTCAGGTTAAACGGCCCGCAGGGCCTTGGCTAAAAAGCGACCGGGGCTATTGCCGCGCGAGTCGGCGAAACAAAAGCACGCCGAGTACGATGAAGAGAACATTCGGAAACCAGACGAGCAGCTCCGGATGCGCATGCGGGTTCCCACGCAGCGTATCGCCAACGATTACGAACAGGAAATACGTCGTGGCAACAATCAGGCCCATGGCAAAGCCAATTGATGTTTCACGACGATGCGCCGTCACACCCAGCGGCACCCCGATGATCGCGAAAGCCACGCACGCGAAAGGAAACGAAAAACGTTTGTTAATTTCGGTGCGGCTGGCGCTGCGTTCCCGTTTGTTTTCGCTTTTCAGTTGCTCCAGCAACTGCTCAATCGACAGCGCGGAACGACTCGGCCGTTTTTTCTGTTTCTCGTACAGCTCTTCGAGGCTGATCGGCAGCGTGCCTTCCACCATATTGATCCCGTCGCGGATCTTACGGAGGTTAAATGGGTCCTTGGAATCGCGTTCCTGGTAACGGGCCTGATACAGGTGCATCAGGATCTGTTTGTTTGCCAGGTCAGCTTCGAGCATACCGGTGCGCGCGTACGTAACCTTCACCGGGAGCGCCTTGTCATTCATCTCGAACACTGTGATGTTTTCGAGCTTGTTCCCCTCCTTTTTGCCAACGTAAATCCTCCGGCCGGGAAACTCATCGATGACCTGATCGCTGCCAAAAAGCGCCATCGGATTGCGCGTCGCCAAATCAAAGATCGTGCTGCGCAATCTTTCCTGGGCGGCTGGCGCGACCTGCACATTGAGCCAGAGACAAATCGCCGTGCAAACGAGGGCGATGCCGGCAAGCGGAATCGAAACGCGCGTGACGCTCACGCCGTTGGCACGCAATGCGATCAATTCGTTATCGGCGGAAAGCCGTCCGTACACTAGCAGGATCGCTGTTAACAGGCCCCATGGAATCGTGAAGATGAGTGAGAAGGGCAGCACGTAGGCTATGAACGTGATCAGAAATTCCATCGGCACGTCGTGATTGACCAGCAGCGGCAGCAGTTTCCGGAAAATATTTCCAACCACCAGGACCAAGCTCAGCACCGCAATGGCGAAGAGCACATTGACTACCAATTCACGGCTGACAAACCGATCAATCAGTTTCATGGACACGGTTTTCCGGACACCGTTTCCGCTCGCGCCGCGGATTGTCAATGGTTATCGAGCTTTCGACGCAGTTGGTTACGCAGCTCGGTAGCACGAATGCCGCTTGTTAGGCAACAACAGACGAATTCGAGCGCGATCGGTCGCACAGCGTTTCTGAAAATTGCTAAGAAAATCCATGCTTATGGAAAAATCCCTAAGATTAAAAGATTGACATGTGAATTCTCACCCAAATACAACGATTCAAAACTAATTGGGAGGAGAAACGATATGAATCAAAATGGCACGGTTCCCCCCGAACTAGCACAGCCTGAGAGAGGCAAGCACAATACAACAACCAACAATGGAACCAGTCGGCGTAAGTTTCTGGGACAGGTCGGCGCGGCATTGGCTGGCGGCGCTGTTTTTGGTAACGCCGTCATTGCTTCCGGACAAGACTACAATCCAGCGCTCGGCGAGACCACTCTATCGCCCGCCAAGCGTAAAGATCCGCGAGTACAAGAGTCTCTCGCCATCCGCACCACGGCGGCGACCGTGGAATCGCAAATCGCGGTTCCGCCGCACACCACCAACGGAGACGAGCAACTTTATCCCGACAAATCCGGCACCTACTCCAAAGGCATTCTTCAGGACGGGATTGGCTTGGTGAACCTGGCCGCTTTCACGACCTTCAGAAACGCGATCAACAGCGGTACGTTTCAAGACTTCGAGAATGTCATTACCGGTGGACCGCGAACTCAAATCGATCCGCTCGCAGGCCGCGCGTTTGCGCTCGAAGGGAGCGACTCCGTGCAGTTTGGCAATGCAACCTCCCCGGCCAATCAGATAAACCAGATCGTCGTCCCGCCGGCGCCTGCCCTCGCCAGCGAAACCTATGGAACCGAGTTGGTCGAGTTGTACTGGGCTTCGCTGTTGCGGGATGTCGCGTTCACCGATTACGCTTCAAACGCTACGGCGGCGCAGGCCGCGGCTGAGCTTTCAAGCATGCCGTCCTACCTGGGCCCCAGAGATGAGTCGGGCAATGTCACGCCTGATCTCCTTTTCCGCGGGACCTATTCGGGCGACACGCTCGGGCCTTACCTTTCCCAGCTCCTTCTCCAACCCACCTTCCTGGGCACGCAGCCGATCAACCAGCAAATGGTCACTTTCCTGCCAGACATCGATTACATGACCGACGCGACGACTTACCAACAAGTACAGAATGGCATCCCTACCGGAGCGTTGCTCCAGTTTGATCCGCAGCTTCGCTATCTCCATGACGGTCGCGGGCTCTGTGCGTACACCCACGTCGACGAGCTTTTCCAAGCTTATTTCGTGGCTTTCGTGGTGCTTGGCACGCTTGTGGCGCCGCGAAACCCGGGGAACCCCTACGTGGGCGCTCAGAAACAAAATGGTTTCGGGACTTTCGGTGGACCAGATGTTGCGGCCACCCTCGCGGCCGCCGCCCGCCATGCGCTGAACAGCGTCTGGTATCAGAAGTGGTGGGTCCATCTGCGGCATCGCCCCGAGTCCGGCGGCGCGATTGTCCGTCAGATTTTAAGCGGTTTCAGTGGCACACTCGACGGCTACGTGAATGACAACGTTCTCAACTCGCAGGCGGTGCAAAATAGCTTCAATAAATATGGAGATTATTTCCTTTCTCAGCCTTTCCCCGAAGGTTCACCCACTCATCCGGCTTACCCCACCGGGCATGGCGCAGTCGCCGGCGCTTGCATTACCGTCCTAAAATTCTTCTTCGATGGAAATTTCGTCATTCCAAATCCAGTGGTTCCGACGAATGACGGACTAGCGCTCGTGCCGTACACGGGCGGCGATGCTGGTCAGCTCACCGTCAATGGCGAATTGAACAAGCTCGCGAACAATGTCTCGTTCGGCCACGGAATTCTCGCCGGCATTCACTGGCGCACTGACACGTCCTCGTCCATCCAGCTGGGAGAGGCTGTGACCATCAGCATGTTGCAGGATAGAGCGGCGACCTATGCGGAAAAATTCACTGTCAATCTGACCAAGATCGACGGATCGACGGCGACCATTTCCAACGAGTGATATGTGACATGGCAGCGTGGAGCAACCGGCTGCCTTCGTCGTTGGCGGTTGACGTGGGCGCGCCTCGAGTTTGCTTCCGGTGCAAGGTTGCTAAATTGATCGCCGCATGCCTGATGCGATTTACGACGTCGCTATTATCGGCGGTGGACCGGCCGGAAGCACCGCAGCCGCCTTACTCGCGCAAGCGGGCCGACGCGTGATTGTGTTCGAGCGCGAAAAATTTCCGCGCTTTCACATCGGCGAATCGCTATTGCCGTTCAGCATGAAGGCGTTTACCCGGCTCGGTTTGCACGAAAAATTCTTGCGCGCCGGGTTCATAAAAAAATATGGCGGCGAAATCATGGGCGCGTGCTCGGACACTGGAACAAAGTTTTACTTTAGGGACGGTTATCGCTCGCAAACCGATCACGCCTATCAGGTGACACGCGGTGATTTCGACAAAGTGCTGCTCGATCATGCGGCCGAATCCGGCGCGGAAGTGCACGAGCAGACTGCAGTTGAAGCAGTTGAGTTTTCGAACCACGACGTCGATCTCTCCGTGAGATCCAACGGCTCGACTGATTCAATCCGGGCGCGTTATGTTGTCGATGCCAGCGGACGCACCTCGGTGCTAGGGAAGAAATTCAGAATCAAGAAGACCTACGAGCATCTTCAAAAGCTGTCGATCTTCGCGCATTACGATGGTGTGTGGCGTCGGGAAGGAATTGACGGGACGCTGACAGTTCTGATTCGTGCTGTTGATCGTTGGTTCTGGCTGATTCCACTTACCGATACGCGCACGAGCGTCGGAGTAGTTCTCGACAGCGAAACTTTTCGTAAATCGAAGCTCAACGCGGAAAACTTTCTCGAGCAAGCGTTGGCGGAACAGCCAACCATTGCGAAACGGATGATAAACGCCCAGCGCATCTCGAAGGTTCATGTCGAAGCAGATTTCTCCTATCGAAGCGCGCCTTTGTACGGCGACCGCTGGTTGCTTACAGGCGACGCCGCTGGATTTATCGACCCGATCTTCAGCAGCGGCGTTTTTCTTGCCGTGTTCAGCGGCGAACAGTGTGCCGATGCGCTGAACGAAGTGCTCGACCATTCACGCAAGGCAGGACGCGTGTTCGCGCGATACGAACGGTCGGTTAACCGCGCGATGGACATTTATCTTCGATTCGTCAATGCGTGGTACACAAAGGAGTTCATCGAAGTTTTCCTCGCACCCCGCAATGTGCTCGGTCTCGCTCCAGCGGTGAACGCAGTGCTTGGGGGAAATGTGGGCAACAGTTTCCCGATTCGGTGGCGGATGTGGGTATTTTATTTTCTGGTTTGGCTGCAACGCCACCACCCGATCGCGCCAAAGCTGACGCTCGTGCCCAGCAAACAAGAAGAAGCGCCGGCAGCCATTCAAACGGTACGCACGGCACCATGAGGTTGAAGGTAGGGGCGATTCACCGAATCGCCTGCGTGTTTTTGCCTTGTGGGTGGGCGATTGGGGGCAGTCGCCCCTACCTGGTTTCCATCGTAGCCGCATTGTGCCTAACAAGTTGCGCATCCTTTTCGCAGCATCCATTCGCCGAGCCTAGTCCAGGATGGCAGACCAAGACCGGCCAGCTTATGTATCGAACAGCTAAGGCAACGCTGATCGGCGAGGCAATCGTGCGCTTTTCGAAAACGGGCGATTTTGACTTAACCGTGTCGAAAGGCCCTGGGATTACATTGTTGTCCCTCCGGCAAGATGCGGGGTTTGCGGAATTCAACGCAAGTTTCGCCGACCAGCGTTGGTCTGGTCCTACAGCACACGCGCCGCCGCAGCTGCGCGGCTGGCTCGGGTTGCGCGATCAATTCCTTCGCACGCCGAATCAAAAGACGCTGCGATACGTTAGCGGCAGCGACACGTTCGTGTTCCGATTTTGAGACCGGCTTCCCACAAGGCGTAACAGACGCAATAAGAACGGAAGCGCTCCGATGTAATTAACACCGGCCTTCAGGTCGGTGAACACGCGAATCGACCGCCCAAGCCGTTTCAACGGCTTGCTTGAACGGACATCACGAGAAAAGCCGTTGAAACGGCCACTACCAGGTTATGGCGACATACACCGGGCTGAACCCCGGTGTTAATGAGACTTCCAGCCAGCCATTGTAAAGCCGCCGTGGTTGCAGAACACTAGCGCACTTCATGCGCATCAGCGATTTCATCGCCCGAACCATCACACACCGTCGCACGCTGGTTTGGTGCGGTGTCGCCGTGCTAACCATCGTTTGCATTGCCATTCTCCTCACGTCACTGCGACTGGATTCCGAGATCTTCAATGTTTTGCCCGGCAGATTTTCGTCGGTGCAAGGGCTGAAGATTTACGATCACGATTTTGAGCAGACACGTGAGCTGACGTTCGCGCTTGTCTGCGATCCGCAGGATGTCGATAGGCTGGAGGACTTCGCACCGGTGTTCGCGGAACGGTTGCGCCAGCAGGCGTGGTGCGCGCGCGTGCTCGCAGGCTCGCCGATGACCACTCCGGATGGCATTCGCGACCTGCAATCGATCGCGGTGCCGTTGCTTCTGAACCTGGAACCCAGCGCTTTCGATGAGGCAATGTCGATCCTGCAACCGGAAAAGATTCGCGATCGCCTTCATCGTTTACGTCTGCAGATCGAGGCGGGCTCGCCCCGGCCGCAGTTCGAACTTTCGTTCGATCCGCTCGGATTGATCGCGCCCGCACTCAAGCCTTTTGCCCAAAGCACCGCAATCGAACAGGAACAACCGCTCACGTCACCGGATCGCACGATGCGAATCTTTCTGGTGGTGACGAATCAAACGTCGATCAGCGCGTTTGAATGCCAGCACTTGATGCGACGCGTGAACGAGTTTCGCAAAACCGCGGCGGAAGGATGGGACTCCGAAGCACATTCGGGGCTGCAAATTCTCGTGACCGGGCGCTCGGCGTTTGTATCCGAAATTTCGTTGAGCATGCGTTACGATGTCGTCGCGACATTGCTTGGCTCATTTGTGCTCGTGGGCACGATTTTTTTCGCTGGGTTTCGCCGCTGGCTGCCTCTGGTAGGCATGGCCTTTTGCCTTCTTCTCTCCTGCCTGGTAGCCCTTACTGCGGGCCAGATTCTTTTCGGGCGACTGAGCATGATTAGCGTAGGCTTTTGCGCCATTCTGGTCGGGCTCGGAGTCGATTTTGCAATTCTTACCATCGGCCGCTATCACCAGGCGCGCGCCGACAGCGAACCACATCAGCAAGCCATCGCCACTTCGGTAGCGAAACTTGGACGGGCGATTTTCTTTGGCGCTCTCACGACCGCGGTAGGTTTTCTGGCGCTCGTGCTGAGCGGCGCGATGAGTTTTGCCGAACTCGGTGTGCTGATTGCCATTGGCATTTTTGTCGCCGGCTTGTTCATGTGCTCGATTTTATTTCTGTTTGTTCGCGAGCAAAGCGCCGCTGCCCGCGACTGGCTCTTTGATCTTGTAGCGAGATATGTCCGCGGGATTGTGCGTAGACCGTTTCCGATGTTGATGTTTTCCTGCGCGATTTTGCTGCTGCTCACCGCCTTCGGCTTCTCGCCTGTCCCCCCGCTCGAGTTCGAAGCCAGTACGCGTTCACTCCAACCAAAGAACATTCGCGCAGCTCATGCGCTTGACACAATCATGAAAAAAATGCCGGTTCGCTGGGAACCAGTGTTGGCGATCGTTCGCGCAGCAAACTGGCAGGAACTGCACGATTACTGGCAAAAAATTTCTGCACAGTGGCGAGAACGTCAGGCAGCCGGAAAAATAAAGGGTTTCTCCACTCCCGCGGCGCTTTGTCCATCGCCGATCTGGATGAAACGAAACCGAGACGGTTTGCGCGGGATCAATTTTCAAGCGGCACACGACACGTTGATCGAAAATCTCGAGGCCGAAGGATTCAGCGTAGAAGCTTTCGCTCCGGCTTTCGCGTTGCTCGACGGTTTACAACGCGTCGCCGATCCCACTGTACCACTGCCGAATTGGCGGAGCCAACTACCTGAATCATCGAGCTGGTGGTTTTTGATAGATCGCTACTTCGGGCAAGACCCGTTGCTGACAACCGGATTTGTAATGACTAACGAACCGCTCACAACGCACGAGCAAAGCCAGAAACTGCAACGCAATCTGTCGGTGCCGAGTGTCCCCTTGATTCTCACGGGCTGGACTTACGTGCTCGCCGACCTACAACCGTGGTCGCACCATCAACTCCTGATTATCAGCGCGTTAATGGCCATTTTCGACATCTCATTGCTGGCCATCTTGTATCGGGACGTTCGTTTGTGGCTGATTCAGGTCGTTACACTCGTGTTCGGGATTGGAGCGATGATCGCTACCATGAAACTATTGAACATCCATTTGAATCTACTCAATGTTCTCTCGTTCCGGCTCGTGCTCGCTATCGGCGTGGATTACGGAATTTACGTCGTGCTCGTCTGGCAAAAAACGCATGACATCCAACACGACGTAGCTGGTGTAGTGAAGCCGGTGTTGCTCGCAGGACTCACAGCGATCAGCGGTTTTGGATCGCTCGCTCTCGCGCGGAACCCTGCGCTAACCGGATTAGGCATTGCATGCGCCATCGGCATTTTTTGGAGTCTGATGGCCACAATTTTCTTCACCTTACCTGCGATGTCGGCGGCTAAGCCCAGGGACTAACAAGCATGGCGTGGCCCCCGCTTCGTTCCAGTACTTCCGTTCAGGTAAAGGCCTGTTAAATTAATGAGGCAATGTGTCGGCTGGGATTGCTATCGTTGAGTGCAATTTTTTCCGCCCTTCCCGCTTCGCTTTTGGCAGGCGCGGCTGTTGAGGGACGCGTGGAGCTTCCGAAATCGCGCTCGGCACCGGTTCAGGCGAAACGGTACGAGATCGTCACCAAGGCCGGGGTTCTTTCCACGCAGCCGCCTCTCGCAGTCGTGTATTTGGATGGCAATTTCCCGCGACGAGCTTCCTTGCCGACAAAAGAAGTTGCGCAAAGGGATTTGACGTTTATTCCAGCGCTGCTGCCGATACAGGTGGGAACCAAGGTCGAATTTCCAAACCTGGATGACACTTATCACAACATTTTTTCCTATTCCCCCACCAAACGATTTGACGTTGGCCGTTATCGTCCGGAGGAGCGGCCGATCCCATCGGTGATTTTCGATCAACCGGGTCTGGTGACCCTGCGGTGCGACATTCACGAGCACATGCGCGGATTAATCCTGGTGTTGAACACGCCGTATTTTGTGATGACGGACACGGCGGGCCGGTTCCGATTAGATAAGCTTCCGGCAGGCCACTACACGCTCAAGGCATGGATTGATAGCAGAACAACGCGCGAAAAGCCGGTGGAATTAAGAGACGGCCAAACGCTGCACGTCGACTTGCCATGAGAGCCACGAGTGAAACGAGAAACAAAGAGGTAAGGAGCTTTCGCACCCGATTGTTCACCGCAATCATGGTGATCGTAGCAACGCTGACTGCGCTCGGGTTTTATCTGGCACAGCTCAAAGTCAGCGCCGACGCGGATCGCATTCTGCAGCAGACATCGCAGACCGCGCTTGCTTCCATGCACGAAGTTGAGAAACTGCGCCACGCCGCCCTCGCGGACCGCTGCAACGCACTAGCAGCGAAGCCACGGATTCACGCCGCGATCGAGGACGACGCAATCGACCTCCTGTATCCCACCGCAAAGGATGAGCTGCGCGACCTGATGGAAGGCGAGGAACCTCCTCCAGAGCAGGCAGCACGATCTCTGCACGCCAGGTTTTATCGTTTCCTCGACAGCACCGGCACCGTCATTAAGCCTCCTAATGCTTCGGATGTCGGAGAACTGGACGCAGCGACAGAAGATCAACTTTCGCTGCCAAAATTGCCCGACACGCAGCAGATCGGATATATCCGGTCGGCTGGCGATATCCACGAAGTGATAACCGTGCCGATCTTCTCGACGGACACAGGGGATCTGGTTTCGGCGCTTGTGGTCGGGTTCAAGCCATCTGAGCTCGAAAGCAAACGCACCGGGATGCAAAGTGGCATTTGGGTGGATAGCCACCTATATCTGCCGGCGCTTGCAGGCTCTGCTCAAACTTCCCTGGACGAGCAAATAACGAATGCGCTTGCTAATTCTGACTCAGAGGAAAACCATTTTCGCGTCGAGGTGACTGGTGCGCCTCAGCTATTATTTTATAAGCGGCTCAATCCAGCGTCGCTTTTTCCACCTGCATACGAAATTTGTTTGTATCCTCTCGCCTCGTGGACAGCGCAACTGCATCGGCTGCGGTGGCAAATTGGCATTGCCGGCGCGCTTTTGTTGTTAGGCGGCTTCGTCGCTAGCCATTTCGTGGCTCTCAGCATGTCCGCCCCCGTGAGAAAATTGGCGCTCGATTCGGAGGCGAATCGCGTAGAACGGAAACGTGCCGAGGCCGCCCTGGCATCAACTGCCGAGGAGCTGGAGCGATCTGCCAGATATTCGGCTGACGCGTCACACCAGCTGAAAAGCCCGATGACGGTCCTTCGGATTGGTCTCGAATCACTGCTGGAACGCGAGGGATTTAAGCCGCAAGTGTACGAGGAGTTGTCCACTTTGCTGCATCAGACACGTCGGTTAACCGGCGTAATTGACGATTTGCTTTTATTGTCGCGCATGGATGCCGGTCACCTCAAAATCGCATCGACACCCGTGAATCTTAGCCAGCTGGTTGATGAATGGCTGGATGATCTTGGCGCGTTGCCTGATTCGCCGGACGTAAAGATTGAAAAAGAATTTCCGAGCGGGCTTTTTGTGGCCGGAGAGAAACGCTACACATCCCTTATCGTGCAAAATCTTCTGGAGAACGCGCGAAAGTACAATCGCGCTGGCGGGCGAATTCGGGTTAGTGCACATGACAACGGCAGGGATGTCGTGCTGACGATCGGAAACACTGGTCGTGCGATCCCATCGGGCGAAAACATCTTCGAACGGTTCCATCACAGCTCAAGTCCCTCGGCCGCATCCGGTCACGGCATCGGCCTCAACCTGGCGCGCGAACTAATGCGACTGCATGGCGGTGAGTTGCGCCTGATGCGTTCGGAAGGCGATTGGACGGAGTTCGAAGTGCGCTTTTCCGCCGCAAACGGTGTTAATGCAGTTACATGAAGGCGCAAATTTTCAGCCTGTGCGCCTTCGCATGCACGGTGTGCGCTTTCGACATCGATGATAGTCTCGACCGGCTCGATAGCACACTAACGATTTCCGGGTTTCAGGATAATTTTCGCGCGCGACTGAGCGGCACAGTCGATCTGGAATTTTACAATTTCCAACAGCCCGCGCCTGGCCTCATCGACTCGAATATCGACAACCTTTTCAATTATCGTCTTACGCTGTTTCTCGACGCGCAAGTCGGCTCGCAAGTTTATTTCTTCGCGCAAGCCCGACTCGATCGCGGGTTCGATCCGAGCGACCACGGCGCCCAAATTCGCCTGGACGAGTATGCGCTTCGAATCACCCCATGGCAGGATGGCCGCTTTACATTGCAGGTCGGCCAGTTCGCGACAGTCGTCGGCAATTGGGTCCCGCGACACTTACCGTGGGACAATCCGTTTATTAACGCGCCGTTAGTTTATGAAAATATGACTGCTATTCAGGACAAGTACGCCCCACCCTCACCCTTTTATTTCATCTATGCCCCTTACTTCGAGGGAAAGTACGCCTTCAATCCGGTGATCTGGGGACCCAGCTACGCCAGCGGGATTTCTGTTTCCGGTCGATTGGGTCGATTTGATTACGCCGTCGAAATGAAGAATGCGTCGCTCTCGTCGCGTCC
>Ga0081455_10006775_pt1 | contig 12223 bp, 11 predicted proteins | sample TabmetS3T2R1_FD_70207 | JGI IMG/M metagenome (GOLD analysis project Ga0081455, IMG submission 70207) | Tabebuia heterophylla rhizosphere microbial communities from the University of Puerto Rico - S3T2R1 | ecosystem: Host-associated > Plants > Roots > Rhizosphere ... | reverse complement strand
ATGGTCGAAGCCGTCGCCGTCGACCCAGCGCGGCTGGAGGCGCTGGCGGCCGAGCTGGCACCCGACCTAAGCGGCCGCTTCGCGCCGTTGGTCGAGACCGTCGACGCGGCCACGCTGGCCGAGCTGGTCCCGCTGGTGCCGCGGACCGGGGTGGTGGCGATCGCGCGGCGGCCGGCGTTCGACCTCGATGCCGCCCTCGCCGACCCGGCACCGGCACCGGTGGTGCTGCTCGAGCAGCCGCGCAACATGGGCAACATCGGCGCCTGCGTGCGGGTCGCGGCGGCGGCCGGGGCGGCGGCGCTCCTGACGACCGGCGAGAACGACCCCTGGTTCCCGGACGCGGTCCGCGGCGCCGCCGGGCTGCAGTTTGCGCTACCCGTGGCGAAGGTCGAGGGGGTCGAGCCGGGTGGTGGCGAGCGACCGCTGCTGGCGGTCGACCCGGAGGGCGAGCCGCTCGCCGCCGGCGCCCTGCCGCCGCGGGCGCTGCTCGCCTTCGGCACCGAGCGCGACGGCGTCTCTACCGCGCTGCTCGAGCGCGCCGAGTCCCGCGTCGCGATCCCGATGCGCACCGGCGTCTCCAGCCTCAACCTGGCGACCTCGGTCGCCGTCGTCCTCTTCGCGATGCGCCTCGGCGACGACCGGGGGGTTGGATAGGAAAGTTCGTGCGTGGCTGCAGCCCGCGGGATAGGTTGCCGACAACACAGTGCAGAGGCCCGTCACCGCGGGCCTGCACCCTGACCGAAAGGATCCGTCTTGCCCTTGCCGCTCGCCGACATCAGCTTTGGGGAACTGCTCCTCATCGCGCTCGAGATCTTCTTCTTCGTGGTCTGGATCTGGATCCTGATCACGATCCTCACCGACCTCTTCCGCGACCACGAGACCTCCGGCTGGGCAAAGGCCGCCTGGGTCCTGTTCCTGGTCTTCATCCCGTTCCTGACCGCGCTCGTCTACCTGATCGTCCGCGGCAGCGGGATGCGCGACCGGACGATCAAAGCCCAGGCCGACGCGAAAAAGCATTTCGACGAATACGTCCGCGAGCAGGCCCACACCACCCCGGCTGACGAACTGCACAAACTGAACGAGCTGAAGGAAAAGGGCGCCCTCTCAGACGAGGAGTTCCAGAAGGCGAAGGACAAACTCCTGGCTTAGGACCCGCTCCCGACGGTCGTCTAGGCGGCCGTCGGGACTCCTCCAAAAAACCCGATATGCAAGGCAAATTGCAGGTTATTAGCAACCACTAATACTGATGAGCGCACTTCGGTAGCCTGCGCGACTCACTGCCGGTCCCGTTGTTCCTGGGAGGCGGCAGTCAATCGATGCGGGCTTCTCTCCTCAACACCCACGCGGGCGCGATACGGCGCCGGGCGCTGCTGCTGGCGGCGCTCCTAGCCACCGCTCTCAGCGCCTTCGCGGTCCTCTACGACGCAGGATCCGCGCCGGCGGCGACGCCGAAAGAAGAACTGCAGGAAACGCGGGACAGGCTCGAAGGGGTCCGCGGCCGCACTGAAGTCCTGGCGGCGACGATCGCCGAACAGAACCGGGCGATCGACACGATGATCGGCGAAGTCTCGACCCTGCGCCGCGAACAGGCGGCGGTCGAGCAGCAGCTGGGCGAAGCCGAAGCGAAGCTGGCGGCGGCGACCAAAGCGCTGGAAAAGGAACGCGACCACCTCGAAGTCGTGCGCGACCGCCTGCAGCGGGCGCTGGCGGTGCTGCGCCAGCGGCTGGTCTCGATGTACGAGGCCGGCTCGCCCGATGCGATCAACGCGATTCTCGACTCCGAGAACTGGTCGCAGATGGAAGCGCAGGCGGAATACCTGAACGCGATCCAGAGCTACGACGACTCGGTCGTCGGCCGCGTCAAGAGCCTGCGGAACGAAGTCCGCGACGCGGTGCAGAGGCTCTCCGAGCACCGCGCCGAAGCCGAAGAAGCGCGCGACGAAGTGGCGACGATGGAGCAGGAAGTGACCGAAGCGCGGGAAGCCGCGGAGGCCCGCTTCGCCGAACTGCGCGCCGCCCAGGGGCAGCGCCGCGCCGCGCTCGAAGCGCTCGAGTCGCGCGAATCCGCGCTCAGCGACAACCTCGCCTCGATCTCCGAACAGATCGCCGCCGAAGGCTCGGACATCACCACCGGCGAAGTGCCGGCGCCGCTCAACCCCGGCCAGGAAGCGCAGCTGATCACCGAAAGCGAAGCAAGCGCGCCGGCCTCGGCCCCGCAGGCGGTCAAGGACGTGATCTCGGCCGCCAACGCGATCGCCTACACCCCCTACATCTGGGGCGGCGGCCACGGCTCCTTCGAATCGGAAGGCTACGACTGCTCCGGCGCCGTCTCCTACGCGCTGCACGGCGGCGGCTTCCTCGAAAGCCCGCTCGACTCGACCGGCCTCGAGACCTGGGGCGAACCCGGCCCTGGCACCTGGATCACGGTCTACGCCAACTCCGGACACGCCTGGATGGTGGTCGCCGGGATCGCCTTCGACACGGTCGGTGGCCCTGGCCCGCGCTGGCACGACCCCTGGGTCGATTCGCCGGAAGGCTTCGTCGTCCGGCACCCGGCTGGTTACTGAGCGCCGCTGACCGGCGCATTTCGGCGTCCTCGGTCGTTCGCCTTCGGGTCATGCACTGGAGTGCACTCCCCTCGGCTCGCTCCCTGCGTCCTTGACTGCTTGGTCAGGGGCGCTCAGGGCGGATTCGTGGTTGCGGGGGAGTGTCGGCCTCGCCGGCTTCGCGCTGACCACCTTCGTGCTGAGCATGTTCAATGCCGGCCTGGTCGGCAAAGGAGTCGAGCCCGTGGTGCTCGTTCGGCGCCCTCTGGCTCTCCTGCTGGGCGCTCGTGACGTTCTTCATCGGCGACATCCCGGCCATCGAGGTCGGCGCCGCCTTCTTCCTGCTCGGGATCGGCAACGCGAACGAATCGACCGGGCTGGTCGAAGTCGGCGGCTGGTTCGGGCTGGTGACCGCGGTGGCGGCGTGGTACGCCTCCTTCGCGGCGGTGACCAACTCGAGCTTTGGGCGCACGGTGCTGCCCGTGAAGCCGCTGGGCGGCTGACCGAAATATGGTGGGGGCTACGGGGCACGGGGGCCATTGAGCAACGAGGAGAGGAAAAGGCATGGCGACTGAGCAGGCACCTTCGGGCCTCGAGCACGAACTGGAGCAGATGCTCGAGATCGAGAAGTTCGACCCGCCGCCCGAGTTCGCCGAGCGGGCGCTCCTGAGCGACCCGCAGGTCTACGAGGAAGCCGCCGCCGACCCGGTCGCCTGGTGGCATCGCCAGGCGACCGAGCTGCTCGACTGGGACACCGCTCCCACCGAGACCCTCGACGACTCCAACCCCCCCTTCTACAAGTGGTTCGGTGACGGCCGCCTGAACGCGAGCTACAACTGCCTCGACCGCCACGTCGAGGCAGGAGCGGGCGAGCGGGTCGCCTGCCACTGGCGCGGCGAGGAGGGCGAGAAGCGCGACGTCAGCTACTCCGAGCTCCACGCCGACGTCCAGCGCTTCGCCAACGCGTTGCGCGACCTCGGGGTCAAGAAGGGCGACGTGGTCGGGATCTACCTGCCGATGATCCCCGAGGTCGCGGTGGCCATGTTGGCGACTGCCCGGATCGGCGCCGTCCACAACGTCGTCTTCGGCGGCTTCAGTGCCGAGGCGGTGCGCGAGCGGATGGAGTTCTCGGCGGCGAAGGCGCTCGTCACCGTCGACGGCGCCCGCCGCAAGGGCAAGACGGCGCCGATCAAGGCGGCGGTCGACGCCGAGATGGCCGACCTCGATTCGCTGCAGACGATCGTCGTGATCCGCGCGACCGGGACCCCGTGCCCGATGACCGAGGGCCGCGACGTCTTCTACGACGAGGTTTGCGATCAGGCCGATCCCATCTGCCCGGCCGAGCCGATCGAGGCCGAGCACCCGCTCTTCATCCTCTACACCTCGGGCTCGACCGCGAAGCCGAAGGGGATCCTCCACACCACCGGCGGCTACCTGACCGGCGTCAGCGCCACCCACCGCTACGTCTTCGACCTAAAGCCCTCCGCAGACGTCTACTGGTGCGCCGCCGACGTCGGCTGGATCACCGGCCACTCCTACATCGTCTACGGCCCGCTCGCAAACGGCGCCACCTCGGTGATGTGGGAGGGCGCTCCCGACTACCCCCACCAGGGGATCTGGTGGGAGATCGCGCAGGAGACCAGGGCGACCATCCTCTACACCGCCCCGACGGCGATCCGCACCTTCGTCAAATGGGGCGCCGAGATCCCGGCGAAATACGACCTCTCGAACCTCCGCCTGCTCGGCACCGTCGGCGAGCCGATCAACCCCAAGGCCTGGCTCTGGTACCACAAGGTGATCGGCGGCGAGCGCTGCCCGATCGTCGACACCTGGTGGCAGACCGAGACCGGGGCGATCATGATCACGCCGCTGCCGGGGATCGTTCAGACCAAGCCCGGCTCGGCGACCAGGCCGTTCCCGGGCGTCTCGGCCGAGGTGGTCTCAGAGCGCGAGGGCGAACCCGTGGAGGAAGGCCAGGGCCTGCTCGTCCTCAAGAAGCCCTGGCCCTCGATGCTCCGCACCCTCTACCGCGAGGACGAGCGCTTCCTCGAGACCTACTTCGAGCGCTTCGGAGCCGAGACCTACCTGGTCGGCGACGCCGCCCGCAAGGATTCCGACGGCTACTTCTGGGTGATCGGCCGGATCGACGACGTCGTCAACGTCTCCGGCCACCGCCTCTCGACCGCCGAGGTCGAGTCGGCGATCGTCGCCCACGAATCGGTCGCCGAGGCGGCGGTGATCGGCACCTCAGACGAGCACACCGGCCAGGCGATCTGCGCCTTCGTCACCCTCCAGGGGCAGACCCAGCCCTCCGAGGAGCTGGTCGAGGCGATCCGCCAGGAGGTCGCCAGCCGGATCGGCAAATTCGCCCGGCCGAAGCGGATCATCTGGGCCGACGACCTGCCGAAGACGCGCTCGGGGAAGATCATGCGGCGGCTGCTGCGCGACATCGCCGAGGGACGGGCGCTCGGCGACGTGACGACGTTGAAAGACCCCGACGTGATGGCGGAGCTGGAGGAGAAGATCGCGGCTGAGCAGGACGGGGAGTAGGCGCCTGGAGGCACCGGATCTAGCGGCGCCCGGCCGGGCCCGCGGCTTCGCGTTCGTCGGCGATCTGCTCGACCGCCACCTGCAGCGCCTGCAACTGCTGCTGGACGCTGCGCAGTTCGCGCAGCGCCAGCACCTCCGGCGAGATCTCGCCCTCGCCGAGGTCGCGCTCGATCTCGGCGATTTCGGGCGCGAGGAAGCGCTGGGCGAAGCCGGCGGTGAGCAGGGCGACGAAGGCGATGCCGACGAAGAGGACGCCGACGGTGACGATCTCGCCACCGGTCGTCGTCGCCTGGATGCTCGATCCAAGGGTGGTCATCGTCGTCGCCGCCCAGTAGATGCCGTCCCAGACCGAGAGGTGCTGGTTCTTGTCCTCGAGGCCGACGAACAGGGCGCCGCCGCCGATCACCGTCAGCAGCGAAAGCAGAAGTGCGTAGCGCAGCCCCTCGAGCGAGAAGACCTCACGCGAGAGCTGGGCGAGGCGTAGCAGCCGCAGCAGGCGAAGCAGCCGCAGCACTCGCAGGCTCTGCAGACCGGCGGGCAGGATCGGCGGCGTGAGGAAGACGATGACGACGTCGAGCGGGTGGCGGCGGATCCAGAGCCAGCGGTCGGGGACGACGGCGAGCATCACCACCAGCTCGACGAGGAAGGCGATCCAGGTGGTCCAGTTGAGAATGATCGCGACGGTCTCGAGCGTGCCGCCAGGGTGCGACTCGGTGATCGCCACGGTCGGCAGGGTCAGCGCCGCGGCGATCATCATCGGCGTGTTCAGCCGGCCGGCGACCCGCATGCTGCGCTCGTCCATCCCCGGCGGGATCGGGGTGGGCGCGGCGGCTGCGGTGGCGGAGCTCACCGCGTCCCCTTCGACGCCGGCTGTCGCCCTCCCTGCGGCTGGATGGCCGCTGTCGCGAGTTGACTAGGGTGCGGCGGGATGAAGACCGCGGTTGTCACCGGAGCCTCGAGCGGGATTGGCGCCGCCGCGGCGCGGGCGCTGGCCCGCGACGGCTGGCAGCTGGTGCTCGGCGCCCGCCGGCTGGAGCGGCTGCAGGAGCTGGCGGCGGAGATCGATGGCGTCGAAGTCGCGCGGCTGGACGTCACCGATCCCGACTCGGTCGCCGAGTTCTGCGCCGCGGTCCCGGAGTGCCGGCTGCTCGTCAACAACGCTGGCGGGGCGCTCGGGCTGCAGCCGGTCGCCGCGGCCGACGAAGCGCAGTGGCGCTCGATGTACGAGTCGAACGCACTGGGGACGATGCGGATGACGAAGGCGCTGCTGCCGCAGCTGCGGGCCTCGGGCGACGGCCAGGTGATCGGCATCACCAGCATCGCCGGCTTCGAGACCTATCGCGGCGGCGCCGGCTACACCGCCGCCAAGCACGCCCAACGGGCGATCATGCAGACGCTGCGGCTCGAGTTGCTGGGCGAGCCGATCCGCGTCACCGAGATCGCCCCGGGCATGACCGAGACCGAGTTCTCGCTGGTCCGCTTCGGCGGCGACGAGGCGGCCGCGGCCGAGGTCTACCGTGGCGCCGAGCCGCTTCGCGCGCCGGAAGTCGCCGAGTGCATCCGCTGGGTCGCCGCGCAGCCCTCGCACGTCAACGTCGACGAGCTGGTGGTGCGCCCGCGTGACCAAGCGCGGGCGACCGAGGTCTTTCGGCGCGAGGCGGACTGAGGCGCCAAAGCCGACGCAGCTACTGCGGCGGCTGGAACTGGCTGACGGTGAACGCCGCGCCCTGCGGGTCGCGGAGGACGGCCAGCCGGACCCAGGGCATGTCGGTCGGTGACACCGCGACCTCACCGCCGAGGGCGGCGGCCTGCGCCGCGGTCGCGTCGGCGTCGTCGACCGAGAAGGTGACGTGCCAGTGCGGCGCCGCATCGGGGGTCGTGCTGTGCTCGAGCGGCACCAGCCAGCCGATCGCGTCCTCGAAGCCGGGCGGCGCACCGACCTCCTGCTGGCGTTTGCGGATCTCCGGGTCGACCGTGCGCTCGAGGAAGTCGCCGTAACCGGGCGCGCGCCAGAGCGTCGCGGTGCCGGGCCCGGCGTCGATCTCGGTCGCCTCCCAGCCGAAGACCGCGGCGTAGAACTCCTTGGCGCCCTGCGGGTCGCTGGTCCGCAGGTCGCTCCAGTTCCAGCAGCCGGCCTCGTTGACGAGCCGGGCGCCGATCATCTGGTTCGGCTGCCAGAGGCAGAGCATCGCGCCCGCCGGGTCGGCGAGCAGCGCCATCCGGCCCGCGTCGAAGACGTCGAAGGGCTCGATTACGACCGCGCCGCCGGCGTCCCGCGCCTTGGCCGCCGTCTCGTCGGCGCTCTCGACGCAGACGTAGGTGTTCCAGGCCGCTTGCTGGGGCATCTCCGGCGGCACCGACCCGACCGCCGCCACATCGCGTCCCTGCAGCGAGGCGACGATGTAGTTCCCCGGCGCCTCCTCAGGCATCCGGTCCTCCAGCTGCCAGCCGAACAGCCCGCCATAGAACTCGGCCGCCGCCGGTGGGTCGGGCTGGCCGCTGTCGATCCAGCACGGCACGCCGGGCGGGTACTCGTTGCGCTCCTGCATCTCGCTCCCCTTCGGTCGTCAGGTCCGGCCGAGCGTATCCCGGTTCGCTGCAGCGAACGATTGTGATTTCAGTGTGAAGAATTTATGTGGATGGGTATAGGAAAGGCGGGAGTCAGGTAGGTTGCCCGCCGGGAGGCGCAGGATGAAGCTGACGTATGCGACAGACGGGGGTCCGATCGCCCGGCACGAGGCCGGGCGTCGAGCGGTTGCGCTCGCCGCGCTGACGGTTCTGGCGGCGCTCGTCGTCGCGCTCCTCGGCGTCGCCCCGGCGAATGCGAAGCAGCCGAAGCCCCGGCACGTCCGCGACGCCAGTTCGGTCAGGGCCGGCGCCACCGCCGGCCTTGCCGAGAAGCAGCGCGCTCGTCACCGGCGCCGGGGAGTCGCCCGCCACCACGCCGTCGTCCGCCACCACGGGCACCGAGGCAAGCGCCGGCAGGGCGCCCAACCACAGCCGGCTGGGCTGGCCGCGGTACCGGCTGCCGATCCCGCCCCGGTGAGCACCCCGGGCGCTCCGCTGCCGTCGTACTTCGCGACGGCTTGGTCCTCGCCGCAGGCCGACGGAGGAGCGTCCGCTCCGTCGGCCGCTGCCGGCTCCGGCCAGCCGGCGGCCGGCCAGCACGGGGTCGAAAGCGATCCGGAACCGCAGTCGCCGCCGGCCGGCGAGCCGGAACCACCCGCGGGGGAGCCGGAACAACCGCCGGCCGAAGAGCCCGGCACCCCACCGGCCGAGGAACAGGAACCGCCGGTCGCCGAAGAACCCGAACCGCCGAGCGCCGAAGAACCGAACCCGCCCGCCGAAGAGCCCGGCACGCCGCCGGCCGAGGAACCGGAACCGCCGAGCGGCGAAGAGCCCGAAGTCCCGTCCGGCCCGGCGCTGCTGTTCAGGGGTGACTCGATCGGCGACTGGGCCCAGGTCCAGGCGGCTAAAGGGGCGATCACCGAAGTGCCGGACCCGCTCGGCAGCGGCCAGACCGTCTTCGAGATGACCGTCCACGACGAGGACGTCGCGCCGGTCACCCCGACCGACAACCCGCGTGCCCAGCTGGTCTCGCCCGACCTGATCGAAGCCGGCGACGAGTTCTGGCTGAAGACGAAATTCCTGATCCCGCAGGACTTCCCGACGGTGACCGGGTGGATGTCGATGCTGTCGGTCTACGGGCCGCCGTTCAACGCCTCGAGCCCGTGGCAGATCGAACTGATCGGCGACCACCTGCAGTGGATGCGCAACCGCACCTACGGCTTCGACGTGCCTTGGCAGGCGCCGCTGACCAAGGGCACCTGGGTGACGGTGATGACCCACGAGCGCTTCGCCGCCGACGGCTTCATCGAAATGTGGATCAACGGCCAGCAGGTCAGCTTCTTCGGCCGCGAAACCAGGCTCGCGATGAAGACGATGGACGACAGCAACGACGGCGGCGCCAACTCGATCCGGATCGCCCAGTACCGACAGGCCGGTCAGTTCGAGACCGGGACGATCTACTTCGGCCCGCTCCTGCTCGGCGCCAGCCGCGCCGCCGTCGGCGGCTGATCGCTCAGCGCCGCGAAGTCAATCCGTGCAGGGCAACCTCGATCGGCGACCGCCGTTTGCCGTTGCCGGCTTCCTCGCGATTGCGCTGGATCTCCGTTGCCAGCGCTCCCACCTGGGCGGAGAAGTTGCCGACCTCCTTCGCGACCCGGGCGACGTCATCCGACTTGATCTGGATCTTTGGTTTGCGCAGCGCCGCGCCGATCCCGCCCCTGTGCGTTTGGCGCGATGCAAGGGCGAGCCCGCCGGCCGCGCCGGCCAAGGCTGCACCGCCCGCGACCAGCGGCAGCTTCGCCTTCCCGGCAGCCCTGCCGACCGTCTGACCGGCTGATTTGGCCTTGTCCTCGACCGTGCCGCGCACGGCCTCGATGCCGTTACCCGAGCCGTTCGCCGATTTCGGCCTGGTGCTGGCGGGTTTCGATTTCGATTTGGTTGATCGCGAGCGTTTCGAGGACCCCGAGCGCGCCGAGGTCGAGCGTTTTTTCGTTTGAGCCATCGTTACCTTCCTCCGACGGATTGTCCGCTGGGATGGATCAGGTACCCGATGTAATCCCCGCAAATCCGCCGGACGCAGGGCGGGATGGCCTATCCCGCCGCCCCTTCTTCGCTCAGTTCGACGTGAGCGCGGCTGTCGCTGCTGCGGATCAGGACAAGCGAGGCGATCAGGCCGATCAGGGCGAGGCCGGCGCCGGCCAGGAACGCGGCCTGGAACCCTTCGGTCAGCTTTCCCGGCTCGTGGGAGCCGTTGATGATCCCGTTGGCGATCGCCGCCAGGATCGCCAGGCCAAGCGCGCCGCCGACCTGCTGCGAGGTGTTGATCAGGCCGCTGGCGAGGCCCTGCTCGCGGTCTTCGACCCCGGACACGGCGGCGATCGTCACCGGCACGAAGGCGAAGCCGAGCCCGACCGCGGCGAACAGCGAGGGGCCGAGGATGTCGGCGAGGAAGCTGCCGTTGGCGTCGACCTGCGCGAACCAGATCAGGCCGATCGCGATCAACGCCATCCCCAGCGAGAGGATCGGCTTGAAGCCGACTTTGGTCACCAGGCTGGAGGCGATCCCGGCCGAGAGGATGATCGCCACCGCCAGCGGCAGGTAGGAGAGGCCGGCCTTGAGCGGGCCGTAGCCGAGCACCTGCTGCATGTAGAGCGAGATGAAGAAGAACATCGAGAAGAGCGAAGCGCCGACTAGGAGGCCGACGACGTTGGCGCCGGTGATCGTGCGGATGCGGAAGATCGAGAACGGCACCAGCGGTGCCCGCGAGCGCCGCTCGATCGCGACGAAGGCGGCCAGCAGGATCGCCGAACCGACCAGGGTGAGGATCGTCTGCGCCGATCCCCAGCCGGCACTTTCGGCGTCGAGCAGGGCGAAGACGAGCGCCGAGAGGCCGAGGGTGATCGTCACCGCACCGGCGACGTCGAAGTGGCGGACCTCGTTCTCGTCGCGGGTTTCGGCGATCAGCGACGGCGTGATCAGCGCCGCCAGGATGCCGATCGGCACGTTCACCCAGAGCACCCATTCCCAGCCTGGCCCTTCGGTCAGCAGGCCGCCGAGGAGGACGCCCGCGGCGCCGCCCGAGCCGGCCACGGCGCCCCAGATCCCGAGCGCTTTGTTGCGCTCGGCGCCGTCTTTGAAGGTGGTGGCGACGATCGAGAGCGCCGCCGGAGAGAGGAGGGCGGCGCCGAGGCCCTGGACGGCACGGGCGGCGATCAATTGGCCCGAGTTGGTGGCGAGGCCGCCGGCCAGCGAGGCGATCGCGAAGAGAATCAGACCGGCGATGAAGATCCGCCGCCGCCCGAGCAGGTCGGCGAGCCGCCCGCCGAGCAGCAGGAAGCCGCCGAAGGTGAGGACGTAGGCGTTGACCACCCAGGCGAGGCTGCTCTCCGAGAAGTCGAGCGCTTCTTTGATCGTCGGCAGCGCGACGTTGACGATCGAGGCGTCGAGGACGACGACGAACTGCGCCGAGCAGAGCAGGATCAGCGCCAGCCAGCGCTTGTCGCGGGCGGACTGGACGTCGGTCACTTAGCTGTCTCCTTCCACGAGGACGTCGTCGCCGGGGTCGGTGGCGTCCGAGAACGGGGTTCGGGGGCGCTCGAGCCGCTCGCCGTCGACGTAGGTGTCGACCTTCTCGTCGAAGAAGGCGACGAGGCCGGCGATCTTGGCGAGCTCGACGGTCGGAAACGCGTACGACCAGGCGAGGTCGGGGCGGACCTCGTCGTCGAGCCGCACCGACCAGTACTGGCTCGTCGTTCCCTTGTAGGGGCAGGAAGTGACGGTGTCGCTGGGAACGAGGCGGCTGAGGTCGACGGCGGTGCGGTCGAAGTAGTGGCGTGGCGGCAGCCCGGTCTCGAACAGCATCACCAGCGCGGAGGCCTCGGCCAGCACGATCCCCTCGAGCTCGACCCGCACCTGCCGCGAGGAGCGCAGCACGTCGACCCGGGCGAAGGGGCTGCGGGGGTGGACGAAGACCTGCTCGTCCTCCTCGTACCAGGCGTCGAGCGCGCCCCACTCGATCCGCACCGTCCCCGGCGGCCGCTCCTCGGCGTCGGCGCCGTGGACCTGCGCCGCCTCGCCGAGCCGCTCGAGCGCCGCCGGGTCGACGGCGTCGAGGGGCACGTAGTACTGCGGGAAGTGGGGATGCTCCCAGACGTAGAGGGCGCGCAACGTATCGAAGACCACCTCGCCGTCGAGGACCCCGCGCAGTCGCCGCGGCACCGGCTCGACGTGGCCGGGGGGGACGGGACTGTGTGGATAGTGCGAGGTGTCCGGGACTGGAGCGGCGGACGGCACTTGTTGATCGTACGGAATCGCGTTGTTCGGCCGATCTGGCGCAGCGCCGGGCCGATATGGGCGCAGCGCCCGGCCGATATGGCGCAGCGGGCGGCCGATATGGCGCAACGATCGGCCGATCTGGCGCAGCGGGCGGCCGATATGCCGCAGCGCCCGGCCCTAGAAATCGCCAAGGGGGCCGGGGTACCTCCCCCCTGGAGGCTGGGTTGCTCGCCAGGATCGAACTTGGGCAGTCCTTTGGAGAGCGCCGGTGCGAGCAAGAGGAC
>Ga0081455_10006774_pt1 | contig 12224 bp, 9 predicted proteins | sample TabmetS3T2R1_FD_70207 | JGI IMG/M metagenome (GOLD analysis project Ga0081455, IMG submission 70207) | Tabebuia heterophylla rhizosphere microbial communities from the University of Puerto Rico - S3T2R1 | ecosystem: Host-associated > Plants > Roots > Rhizosphere ... | reverse complement strand
CATGGAAAGCTAGGTCGCGATTTCAGAAATTTGCTGCAATTTTGGTGCTTAGACGTTAACAAGTCTCGGGCCCGGGGTTAGTGCCAGGATCCGCATCATGGCAAACCGCGAAAGCACCTTTATCGAGATTACGCCGGAAGTGCTGCTCAAGGCTTATGCGTGCGGCATTTTTCCCATGGCAGAAAGCGCCGACGATCCGGCCCTCTACTGGATCGAGCCGGACATGCGCGGAATCATCCCGCTCGAAGGATTTCATGTGCCGGCGCGGCTCGCGCGCACCGTACGCGCCACTTCATGGACCATCCATGTCGATCGCGATTTCGATGCGGTGATCGAAGGGTGCGCCGAGCCGAAACCCGATCGCGCTCGCACCTGGATCAATACGCGCATTCGCCGCATTTACCGCGCGCTGTTCGAGCGCGGACATTGCCATACCGTGGAAGTCTACGACGGTGAGACGCTCGTGGGCGGTCTCTATGGCGTCGCGCTCGGTCGCGCCTTTTTTGGCGAGAGCATGTTTCACCGCACCCGCGATGCTTCCAAAGTCGCACTGGTCCATCTCATCGCGCGCCTTAAACATGGGGGTTACCGCCTGCTCGACACGCAATACGTGACGGAGCATCTGAGGATTTTCGGTGCGGTTGAAGTCCCCAAGCGACGCTACCACCGCCTGCTGGAAGAGGCGTTGACGGGCGACGCCGATTTCGAGGGTCTGCCCCGCGCTCCTCTTGATGGTGAGAAAGTCCTGAAGATTATTCAGGGATAGCCCTAGCTCGCTCGTTGGCAATCGATTCCGTTCGTTTCCGCATGAGCAGAAATCAAAAGCACATGCTCGGAATTGTTTCGCTCTTGGTTCCCGCTCGTGCGGGAACGAACGGAAGAATTACCGCGGCGGCGGGAAAAACCCTGGTGGCGGTGGCATGCGTTGCGGCGGGGGCGCCGGCTGTTGCGTACGCCGCTGCTGCTGCTGCTGCTGTTGCTGTCGGGCTGGCTGTCTGGGCGCTTCCGCCGGTGCTTCCGCGACGGTTGGGCTCTGTCCACCTTTGCAGTCAGTGATCCAGACGTCATAGATCGGGTGCTCGACTGCATGCAGGCCCGGACTCGCCGCGAACATCCATCCGGTGAAAATTCGCTTGATCTCTCCCTGCAGCGTCACCTCGTCGACCTCGACAAAGGCATCCGTATTTGGCGTTTCCGTCGGCGGGCGCGAATAGCACACGCGTGGCGTCATCTGCAGAGCGCCGAATTGCACCGTTTCGTTGATCGACACATCGAAGGAAATGATGCGCCCCGTAATCTTGTCGAGGCCTGCAAATACGGCAGTCGGATTGGTGATGCGTTGCGGCGGCGGCTCGACCACCACCGCGTCGCTGGGCTGCGGCGCCGTATTCGTCGGCTGCGGAGCGTTGCGAGGTGAGCCCGGACCTGGCGGCAAGGCGGATGGCGCCTGACCTGGTCCGACGGCGGTCCCTTGTGGCGCCTGACCTGGCGGAGCTTGCGGCGAGACAACTCCGCCGGTCGGGGGTGGCAGTGGCTGAGTTTGAATGTTGCCTTGGCCCGGGCGGTTCGACGGCGGCAGGTTCATTGGCGCCGGCAGTGGCTGGGATGGCGGGGTATCGCGACCGCTCGGGTAATACGGAGGCGGCTGTTGCCGGGATGACGGCGGACCGCGCACATCGCTTGGCGGGCGTGGCGGCGGGTTGCCGAAGATCGATCCGAAGAAGTCGGCGATCGGATTGTCAGATTGGGCCAGAGCAGGCTCCATAGCGGCCGGTGCCGCCAGTAGCATGGCGCCAACCAATAGTGCGCGAGATGAGAGGCAATGCGCCATCAAGTTCCGGCTTTTTGCCTGGCCGGCGACAATTCGCCTGACGCCCGATTGCTCTGCCCGGTTAACACGGGGATTGCGGCCTTGGAAGGGCGGCCAGTTATGCCTTTGAATCTGCCCGTTCGTCCCGCGAAAGCTGGGACCAGCCCGCGTGAATCCCACGTTTGCTCCGGATTCCCGCCTGCGCGAGAATGAGCGGGGTTAAATCCGTCCCATGATCAGCTGAAGATCACTGCTTTCCCGGAGTCCAGGCCCTGTAATCGCCCGTTGCCTTCGGACGGCGACCGGCGGCCAAAGTCGAGCCTGGCGGACGCAAGGCGGCCGGCGTGCCGGTCAAATTCGGCCGGTGCGGCTTTTGCCATGGGTATGGCTTGTAGCTTTCCTGCGTCGGTGGCGTGTCCACAGTGTGATGCAGCCAGCCGTGCCAGGATGGCGGCACGCATGAGGCTTCCGTGTAGCCGTTGTATATCACCCAGCGCCGTTCGAACCCGAGCGTCGGGTCGATCTTGCCGCCGCGGGTGCGATAATAGCGATTGCCAAATTCGTCTTCGCCGACGAATTCGCCATACATCCAGGTCCAGAACTGGGTCCCGAATGTCTGCGAATTCCACCAGGTGAAGAATTTGAGCAGGAAATCTTTCATTGCCGACAACAAACCAGGTTGGAACGCGGGCCTTTTGCCACCTCGGCGCGGCCAAGTCCAGCGCACCAAATGCGCCCGCAAGCCCCCTATTCGCCCTCTTTTCCGGCAATGCTAGTAAGGCCGCATGGACGCGATCAGATCGGCCGTAGTCGCAATCAAGAATGGGCTCGACTGGCTCCCCGACCCGGTCGTGGCCGTGATTATTTTGGGACTTGCCGTTGTCGCGGCACTGGCAGCACACAACTGGCTGCATGACTTGCTGCGCCGATTGATTGCGCATCGTTATCCGACCACGTTCTCGCTTTTCGACAAGACAGCCACGCTCACCAAACTTGCGCTGATAACGCTGGCAATGATCATCGTTATCCCCGTCGCGCCACTCTATCGGGAAACAGCGGAAATACTGGCGAGGCTGTTGTCGATGGCCGTCATCGGCCTGATCGGCTGGACCGCAATTGTTGCTCTCCAGCTTTCGGCGGCTGCCTATCTTCGACGCTTTCGTCTCGACGCCGATGACAACTTTCTCGCGCGCAAGCACAACACGCAGGTGCGGATATTGCTGCGCGTCGTCGACGGCATCATCGTGCTGGTGACGATCGGTGCCGCCTTGATGACGATCCCCTCGGTTCGTCAATACGGCATCAGCCTGTTTGCTTCCGCAGGAATTGCCGGCATCGCCGCCGGTCTGGCGGCGCGACCGGTATTGAGCAATCTGCTGGCGGGGGTGCAGCTTGCGATGACGCAACCTATTCGTCTGTACGATTCCGTGATCGTTGAGGGCGAATACGGCACGATTGAAGAAATCGGCGCCACCTATGTAACCGTCAAACTTTGGGATCTGCGGCGCATGGTCGTGCCGCTGAGTTATTTCATTGAAAAGCCGTTTCAGAACTGGTCGCGCGAGAACTCATCCTCGCTGATCGGCAGCGTGATGCTCTACGTCGATTACAGGGCGCCGGTCCCCGTTATTCGCGAAAAGCTCATGGAAATTCTCCGGCAATCCGACAGATGGGACGGGACGACTGCCGCCCTTCAGGTGACCGATTTCAAGCAGGGCAGCATCGAGCTGCGCTGCCTGATGAGCGCTCGTGCGCCGGGACAGACGTTCGACCTGCGTTGTGAGGTTCGCGAAAAGCTCATCGATTTCCTGCAAAGGGTGCACCCCGAAGCACTGCCGCATTCTCGGCAGATCAGCTTGAAGGGAGACGCCGAGGAGATTGCCCCATCGCAGGAGGCGGCCCCCAAGCGCGCCAAGCGGGGTTAGCTACCGCGGCGTGACCGAGACCGGCGGCGGACAGTTGCGTTTATGTGCGCCTCGCGGCTATCCTGCTCATGAATTCATCAGGGTTGGTTTGAGTCGCCCACTATTTGGCGGCGCCACTGCTGAAAATTCGAACGACAGTGCCGGGATAAAAGGCGGGCTCCTTGGGGTCCGCCTTTTTTCATGCCGGCCGTGGATCGAACCGAATTCACAGGAGTGGGTGACGTCCGCTTCTGTTTCCCACCTTGGTGCCTGTCCCGTAACGTTTTGAAATCTATTCGAGAATCAGCGACTCCGGGGGCGTTGGCGAACGAATTTTCCCCGCTTTGTCCCCTTTCTTCCTGCGCAGGGCTTTTTCGCTTCCCGGCACGGAAGTCCCATTTTTTCGTCATTTTTCTGTCATGGCCGGAGGCATAAAAACCTACATTCCCCCCGACAGAAAAATACTTTTCGCCGGTCCGCGATGGGCCAATACTGGACCGGTTCTTTCGGTCCGTTGTCCCTTAAAGTCAGCCGATAGACACAAGATTTAGTGTTTGATTCAGATTTGATGACTATCTCTTGTTGACGCGTACGATGAGTCCACCTAGCTTTGGTGTGTTCGGTGGCGTTGAGTATCAGGTTCCCTCCGGACCCTCAGAACGGCTTTTCAGTCGATGAGCTCAACCCACGCCAGAACCATGGCGTTTGGGAATGGGACTGTCTGTGCCCCGGGGTCCAAAACCCCCGGGAACGAACCGGTGCCGGATTAGAGCATCGGACGTAGATGGGACGGGTTGAACGAGTACGAGCAACGACGGCGGATCGGGACAGGTCCGTCAGAACCAAAAGGACGGTGGTCAACCGTCCTGCAATTTGGGGCTAGAGACACATGCGCATTGAGCGTCGCTACACCAAGGATAGACAGTCGGCCTACGCGGGCATCGAGTTCCGCCTCACCGCCAGTGAGATCCGCAACCCGGACGGCTCGGTGGTGTTCAAGCTCGACAATGTCGAGGTGCCGGAATTCTGGTCGCAGGTTGCCTCCGACGTCCTGGCGCAGAAGTATTTCCGCAAGGCCGGCGTCCCCGCCCGCCTGAAGAAAGTCGAGGAGAATTCCGTACCGTCCTTCCTCTGGCGTTCGGTCGCCGACGAGGACGCGCTCGCCACGCTGCCCGAGAAGGAGCGTTACATCGGCGAGATCAGCTCCAAGCAGGTGTTCGACCGTCTTGCCGGCACGTGGACCTATTGGGGCTGGAAGGGCGGCCACTTCGATTCCGAGGAAGACGCACAGGCTTTCTTCGATGAGTTGCGCTACATGCTGGCGACGCAAATGTGCGCGCCCAACTCGCCGCAGTGGTTCAACACCGGCCTGCACTGGGCCTACGGCATCGACGGGCCGAGCCAGGGCCACTACTACATCGATCCCTTCACCGGCAAGCTGACGAAATCGAAATCGGCCTACGAGCATCCGCAGCCGCATGCCTGCTTCATCCAGTCGATCAGCGACGACCTTGTCAACGAAGGCGGGATCATGGACCTGTGGGTGCGCGAAGCGCGCCTGTTCAAGTACGGCTCCGGAACCGGCACCAATTTCTCGGCGCTGCGCGGCGAAGGCGAGCGCCTCTCCGGCGGCGGCAAGTCGTCCGGCCTGATGTCGTTTTTGAAGATCGGCGACCGCGCGGCGGGCGCTATCAAGTCGGGCGGCACCACGCGCCGCGCCGCAAAGATGGTGATCGTCGACATCGATCACCCGGACATCGAGACCTACATCGACTGGAAGGTGCTGGAGGAGCAGAAGGTGGCGGCCCTCGTCACCGGCTCCAAGATCAACCAGAAACACCTCAAGGCGATCCTAAAGGCCTGCGTGAACTGCGAGGGCTCGGGCGATGATTGCTTCTCACCCGAGAAAAACCCGGCGCTGAAGCGCGAGATCAAGCTCGCGCGCAGGAGCCATGTGCCCGATAACTACATCAAACGCGTGATCCAGTTCGCCAGGCAGGGCTACAAGGACATCTATTTCCCGACCTATGACACCGATTGGGATTCCGAGGCCTATCTGACCGTTTCGGGGCAGAACTCGAATAACTCGGTGCGCGTCACGGATCATTTCCTGAAGGCGGTCGAGGCCGACGGCAAGTGGGACCTCACCTATCGCAAGAACGGCAAGGTCGCAAAGACGCTCGATGCGCGCGCCTTATGGGAGAAGATCGGTTACGCCGCCTGGGCCTCGGCCGATCCGGGCCTGCAATATCACACCACGGTCAATGACTGGCACACCTGCCCGGCTTCGGGCGAAATCCGCGCCAGCAATCCGTGCTCGGAATACATGTTCCTCGACGACACTGCGTGCAATCTGGCGTCGTTGAACCTGCTCACCTTCCGCGACGAGAAGACCGGCAAATTCCAGGTCGAGAGCTACGAGCACGCGGTGCGGCTGTGGACCGTCGTTCTCGAAATCTCGGTGATGATGGCGCAGTTCCCCTCGCGCCAGATCGCGGAACGTTCGTTCGAATTCCGCACCCTCGGGCTCGGCTATGCGAACATCGGCGGGCTGCTGATGACCTCGGGCATTCCGTATGACTCCGATGCCGGCCGCGCCATCGGCGGCGCGCTGACCGCGATCATGACTGGCGTTTCCTATGCAACCTCGGCCGAAATGGCCGAGAAGCTCGGGCCATTCCCCGGCTACAAGAAGAACCGCGAGCATATGCTGCGCGTGATGCGCAATCATCGCCGCGCCGCCTATGGCGAACGCAGCGGCTACGAGAAGGTCGCAACCCCGCCGGTGCCGCTCGACCACGCCGCCTGCCCCGAGCAGGCGCTGATCGCGCATGCCAAGTCTGCCTGGGACCGCGCATTGGCGCTCGGTGAAAAGCACGGCTATCGCAATGCCCAGGCGACCGTGATTGCACCGACCGGCACCATCGGCCTAGTCATGGATTGTGACACGACAGGCATCGAGCCGGACTTCGCGCTGGTCAAGTTCAAGAAGCTCGCCGGCGGCGGCTACTTCAAGATCATCAACCGCGCGGTGCCGGAAGCGCTGCGAACGCTGGGCTATAGCGAAGCCGACATCGCGGAGATCGAGGCCTATGCCGTAGGCCATGGCACGCTGGCGCAGGCGCCCGCGATCAACCACACCACACTCACGGCCAAGGGCTTCACCGAGGAAGCGATTGCCAAGGTGGAGAAGGCCCTGCCGACCGCGTTCGACATCAAGTTCGTCTTCAACAAGTGGACGCTCGGCGAGGACTTCTGCCGCGACAAGCTCGGCATATCGGCCGAAGACCTTGCCTCCCCGACCTTCGATCTCCTCACCGCGCTCGGCTTCGGCAAGCGCGAGATCGAGGCCGCAAACATCCATGTCTGCGGCGCCATGACGGTCGAAGGCGCGCCACACCTGAAGGCGGAGCACTATCCGGTATTCGATTGCGCCAACCCGTGCGGCCGCACGGGCAAGCGCTATCTCTCGGTCGAGAGCCACATCCGCATGATGGCGGCGGCACAGCCGTTCATTTCCGGCGCCATCTCCAAGACCATCAACATGCCGAACGATGCGACGGTTGAGGACTGCAAGGCAGCCTATTTGCTGTCCTGGAAGCTCGCATTGAAAGCCAATGCGCTGTACCGCGACGGCTCCAAGCTGAGCCAGCCGCTGAACGCGCAACTGATCGCAGACGAGGAAGACGAGGACGACGCCATCGAAACTTTCCTCGAGCGTCCGGCCGCCGCGCGCGCAACCGGCCTCGCAGAAAAGGTGGTGGAGAAGATCGTCGAGCGCGTCACCGTGCTTCGCGAGCGCGAGCGCATGCCCGACCGCCGCAAGGGATACACCCAGAAGGCTGTGGTCGGCGGCCACAAGGTCTATCTCCGCACCGGCGAATACGACGACGGCCGCCTGGGCGAGATCTTCATCGACATGCACAAGGAAGGCGCGGCGCTTCGCTCCATCATCAACAATTTCGCCATCGCGGTGTCGCTCGGCCTGCAATACGGCGTGCCGCTGGAGGAATATGTCGACGCCTTCACCTTCACCCGCTTCGAGCCGCAGGGGCCGGTGCAGGGCAACGACTCGATCAAGTACGCGACCTCGATCCTCGACTATGTTTTCCGCGAGCTCGCGGTCTCCTACTTGGAGCGTTTCGATCTCGCGCACGTGGATCCGAGCGAGGCCGGCGGCTTCGACGCGCTCGGTAAGGGCGTTGAGGAAGGCAAGCCGACGCCCGCGACCAACTACGTCTCCAAGGGCCTGACGCGGTCGCGCACGGATCGCCTGTCCGTGGTGCGCGGCACGACGCCCGGTTCGGGCGGCAATATCACCGCCCTCGCCTCCGTCGGCGGCGCCCGCGCCGAGGTTTCCGGCACGACGGCGCTCAAGAGCGAACCGGAAGCAAAGCTCTCGCCCGCCGAGCAACTCGAGCATCGCATCGATGTGCAGGACGCTCGCGCGCAAGCAAAGGCAGCGGCGTCCGAGAAGCGTGCCGAGGCAAAAGCCAAAGGCTACGAGGGCGAAGCGTGCACGGAGTGCGGCAACTTTACCCTGGTGCGCAACGGCACCTGCATGAAGTGCGATACCTGCGGGTCAACGACGGGGTGCTCGTAAACATTCCGAACAGCATCGTCGTAGTGCGACTGCGATAACCAGCCTGCTTCTTGCGGGATGCGCAGGCCATTCGCTCGACTGCGTCACAGGCACGTCGAGCAAGGACTGCGCGCCCGGAACGATCGGCCATCAGCAGATGGTGCAGGAGCGGCAGGGCGAGGACACGGTCGCATCGATCGACGACGCCCGCTGCCGCTCGTACGCAGCGCCAGGGTCGAAGGATTACTTTGATTGCCGCAGCCGGGCAGCGAGCGCGCGTAAACTGTCGCGGTAGGTCGGCAGCCCACATTCCTGCCGGTCAGGTCCCTCGACTATTCTTCAGGCGAAGCAGCACATAGCCATATTTAAAGCTGCGGCTCTCGTCGCCGAGCGCTTCGACCTTGAACGAGCCGGCGGTCTGAAATGCCTTCACGCCCGGTCCATGCATCAACGTCGTCTGGTCGCCATCCATCGAGCGCCAGTAGATCTTGGCGTCGGTGTTTGACTCGAAGATGGTGAAGAACACCGTGTGCCGCTCGCCGTCATCGACGATCGTCTTCGGCGGCGATCCACCCCGCTGGGTCCCCGAACCCAGCGACTCAAACGCGTCGATCTGGCCGAAATCGAAGACCTGAGCGCGTACGGTATCGGAGTGCAAAAATGCGCCCACGCAGAGCAGCGCCAACATTGCAACGGTGCGCATGACAGGATGCAGAGTCATGGCATTTCGCCTCGGTAAGATTTGCCTCCTATAACACTAATTTCAACCGGTTCGTTCCGATGCCACGGCGGCGCGGGACAATCGGACTTTGCTGCAGCCCTTTCGCTGCCGCAATGCACAAGTATGCGAGCACCATGGGCACCAAATTTACCTGGGATTATGACCGCGGCGAGACCGTCGCCGACGCTGTGATCCACATCCTGGGGATTGCCGTCGCGGTCGGTGGCGCCGCGGTGCTGGCCGTCATTGCCGTGCACCAGGGCGATATCACCGAACTGACAGCGATTGCGATCTACCTCGTGGCACTTCTGGCGATGTTCGGCTTCTCGGCGGCCTATAACCTGTGGCCGGTGTCGCCGTTGAAATGGTGGCTGCGGCGCCTCGATCACTCGGCGATCTATCTGCTGATCGCGGCGACCTATACCGCTTTCCTGCTGCCCATGCGGGGCACCGCCCCCACCGTCGTCCTCATTGTCATCTGGTCCGTCGCGATCGCCGGCATTGCAATCAAGCTCCTGTGGCCCGGCCGCTTCGACCGCACCGCGGTCGGCCTGTATCTCTCGATGGGCTGGAGCGGCATCTTCACGATCGGCCCCATCACTGCGGCGCTCGCACCGGCAACGCTATGGCTCATCGGCGCAGGCGGCGTGCTCTATTCGGTGGGCGTCATCTTTCATGCCTGGAACAGCCTGCGCTTTCAGAACGCGATCTGGCACGGCTTCGTGCTGGTCGCGGCGCTGTGCCACTACGCCGCCGTGTTGACGTCGCTGGTCACGTAACGGCGCCAGTCCAACCTACTTGGCGGTCGCGGCCTTCAGGATCGGCCCCAGCCGGTTCACCTCGCTCCTCTGCAGATCCGCCAGAGCCTTTGGTCCCCGACGCTCCGGCTCCGCGATCTCGGCCCCGAGATCGGCCAGGCGCTTCTGCACGGTCTCCTCGCTGAGCCCCTTGTTCAGGGCTTCGGCCAGCTTGTCGACGATCGCCTTCGGCGTGCCTTTGGGAGCGAACAATGCATAAAAAGGTGCACAGTCGAATTCGGGCAGGCCCTGCTCGTAAGACGTGGGCACGTCCGGCAGCAGCGGGCTTCGTTTCTTTGTCGCGATGGCAAGCGCCTTGACGGTGCCGGCGCGCACGTGCGGCAGCGGTCCCAGCACCGGATCGCAATCGTAGTCGACCTGGCCGGCGAGAATTGCATTCATGACGGGCGCCGTGCCTGTGAATGGCACCATCGCCGGCTTGATGCCAATGGCCGAGTTGAGAAGAAGGCAGCCGATGTAAGATACCGAGCCAACGCCCGCGTGCCCCATGTTGAGCTTGCTCTCGTTGGCCTTCGCGTAGGCGATGAACTCCTTGAGGTTATTGGCAGGAAAATCCTTGCGTACAGCGAGCAGCTCGGGCTGCTCGGCGATGAGGCCTATTGGCTCGAAATCTTTCTCGGGGTCATAGCTCAGGTTGGGATAGAAAAACGGCGCCGCGGCGTGCGTGCCCATGTGGCCGGAAATGATCGTGTAGCCGTCAGCCGCTGCACGCGCCGCGCGCAGCGATCCGATCGTTCCGCCGGCGCCACCAACGTTTTCGACCACGAACTGCTGCCCGAGATGACGGGAGAAGATGTCCGCGACGATCCGGCCGGTCACGTCGGCCGGGCCGCCGGGCGCGAAGGGCACGATGATCGTCACCGTTCGGGCCGGGTACTCCTGAGCATGTGCGCCCCCGAGTCCGGCGAGCACAAGCAATGCCGCCGCAACGAACTGTCCCTTCATTATCCCCTCCCTGACGTACTCTTTATTGCAAGATAGCCGTGTCGCACCCCGGATTGTAGTCACTGTGAGTTGCGCTGCGCCGGAGACCCGTGCGGACATTTCCATGAACTGATATGCTTTGAGCTGTCTTTTTGTCGCACCATGGTTTGGGGGACCTTTGCAGCGACGCCAGTTCATCCAGATTGTTGCGGGTTCGGCAGCGGCATGGCCGCTTAACGCCTATGCGCAGCCGAAAAAGATCTGGCGCATAGGAATGCTTGAGACTGTGGCCGCGGCTCTCAAGACCGCGGACTACGAGGCATTCCTCGCCGGCATGGAATCTCTTGGCTATGTCGACGGGCGGGATTTCAAGATCGAATACCGCTCGGTAGATGGCCACCCCGATCGCTTTCCGAAGCTTGCGCAGGAGCTTGTCAGTCAGAACGTCGATCTGATTACGACGCGGGGCACGCCCGCTGCGTTTGCCGCCAAGAATGCCACCAAAACCATCCCGGTCATCATGGCGGCGATCGGCGAACCCCTTCTTGTCGTCGCAAGCCTGGCCCGTCCGGGCGGTAACATCACTGGCCTCAGCGCCTTCGTTAACGACTTGATGGGCAAGCGCACTGAGCTGCTTCGCGACATGCTTCCCGGGCTTTCATGGGTTGGAGCGCTCCTCAACATGAGCAACCGCTCTCAGCCGCCGCAATGGACCGAGATACAGAACACAGCGCGCACCAATGGTGTCGAAACTCAACTGTTCGACGTCCGAAGTGCGGCCGATTTGGCGACCGCAATCGATGATGCGAGCAAGCACAAGACTGGTGCCATCGTCGTCGGTATAGATACGCTCACGCAGTCCAATCAAAGAATCATTATCGAGCTTGCCGCGAAATATCGCGTACCGGCGATATATCCTTCGAGGGAATTCGTCGACGCCGGAGGGCTGATTTCATTTGGCGTGAACTATCCCGATCTCTACCGTCGCACAGCAATTTTCATTGATAAAATTTTCAAAGGTGCAAAACCCAGCGACCTGCCTGTGGAACAGCCGACGAAATTCGAACTGGTGGTCAACTTGAAGAGCGCCAGAGCTATCGGCCTGACTGTGCCGCCGATGCTGCTTGCGCGCGCTGACGAGGTAATTGAATAGCAAACTTGTTGTTTCTGTTTCCCGATCCATGTCCTGCGCCGGCTGGAAACGACAAAGACAAACGCGAAAACCCGCGATTTATGCACATATCAATGCCAGTAAAGCACGGTATTTAGATCGGGCATTTTCGGATAACCAAGAGCGGAATACGGCACTAAACTGCGTTGCAGTATCGCGACGGGTACTCGGGGACTTCATGTTCAGGGATTTGCGTGCCGGAACCAAGTTTCTGATTTTGTGCCTTGTGTCTTTGGCACTCACTAGCGTTGCTACTTACGCACTTCTGGTTGAAAAGCAGATCGCCATCAATTT
>Ga0081455_10006773_pt1 | contig 12226 bp, 15 predicted proteins | sample TabmetS3T2R1_FD_70207 | JGI IMG/M metagenome (GOLD analysis project Ga0081455, IMG submission 70207) | Tabebuia heterophylla rhizosphere microbial communities from the University of Puerto Rico - S3T2R1 | ecosystem: Host-associated > Plants > Roots > Rhizosphere ... | reverse complement strand
ACCTCGAGGTGGACAAGTCCAGGCAGGTCGTAATGGAGGTCCGCGGTGGCCGCGTCGAGCGCGTGATCCACGCATCGACCGGCGCCACCGGGAACACGCCGGTCGGGACCTGGCACGTGTACAGCGAGGTCGCCGGTTGGAGCTGGGTGCTCTGGCAGCCCATGTACTTCCTCCGCGGGTTCGCGATCCACGGGTATCCGGAGGTGCCGCCCTGGCCGGCGAGCCATGGCTGCGTGCGGGTGCCGATGTGGCTCGCGACCGGGCTGCGCGAGCGGTGGGGCTACGGCTCGGTCGTCCGTGTGTACGGCTAAGCAGCCATGGTCGCGACCCCATACGGCTCGAACCGGGGATCGCGCGTCACGATTGTCAGGCTCTCGACCTGCGCCTGTGCGATCAGCATGCGGTCGAACGGATCTCGGTGATGGAGCGGCAGCTTCCCGGCAGCGACACCGTGCTCGAGCGTAATCGCCATCGGCACGAACCGAGCCTGCACGACCTGCTGGGGCAAGTCACGAGGAGCATCGAGCTTCCCGACTGCCCGCTTGATCTCGATCTCCCAGGCTGAGACCGCACTGACCGCGACGAGCGCCTCGGGATCCTCGATTGCAGCCCGAGTTTCCTCGCGAAGCGCCCGTTCCCCGGTGAGGACCCAGATCAGGACGTGCGTGTCAAGCAGGAGCCTCAGGTTCGTCGTCCTCGCCGTAGAAGAGCTTCTCGATCGCCAAGTTCGTGTCTTCCGAATCCCAGTCGGGCGCGAGCCGCACCTTGCCCTTCCAGGTGCCGAGCTTGCGCGGCTCCTTCTGCTCGACATAGGGAACGAGCTTCGCGACGGGCTTTCCGGCCTTGGCGATTACGATCTCTTCGCCCTCCGCCACTCGGTCGAGCAGTCGGGACAGGTGTGTTTTCGCCTCGTGTGTGTTGACCTTGACCATTTCGGACTAGCCTAAACTTAGTTCAATGAACGTTACCATCAGACTGTTCGCCGGACTGCGTGAGCGGGCCGGGTGGGCAGAGCGCGAGGTCGAAGTCGGACCGACCGTGGGAGACGTCTGGGAGGCGCTCGGACTAGGCGAAGAGCCGGCGGGAATGCTCTACGCGGTCAACCAGGAGTACGCCGAGCGGGACCGAGAGCTCGCCGAAGGTGACGAGGTGGCGGTGATCCCCCCGGTCTCCGGCGGAGCGTTTCGGCTCGTCGATGGGCCGTTGGATCTGAAGGCGGTGATCGCCGAGGTCGCCGACGAGCGAGCGGGCGCGATCGCGACCTTCGAGGGCACAGTCCGCCGACAGTCGCGGGGTCGCGAGGTGATCGCGCTCGAGTACGAGGCCTACGGCGGCATGGCCGAGAAGGTCATGGCAGAGATCGCCGACTGGGTGAAGGAGCGCTACGACCTGTGCGAAGTCGCGGTTGCCCACCGCATCGGCCACTGCGAGGTCGGCGACGTCTCCGTTGCGATCGCCGTCTCGGCACCGCACAGACAGGACGCCCTCTCAGCTTGTCGGGATGTCATCGACGAGCTGAAGGAGCACGTCCCGCTGTGGAAGAAGGAGCTCTACGAGGGCGGCGAGGAATGGATCGGCCGCGGATCGTGAAAGGCTGCGCTCACTAGGGAGCGGTAACTGCCCAAGTTCCTCCGGTGTAGTAATCGCTTGCGCCGGCGCTGAAGGCATAAACGAGAATGCCCTGGGTGGAAGCCTCGTTGTCCGCACCCGACGCCGGGTCGTAGATCCCGAGAACCCCGAGAAAGGATGATTCCGATCCACGGAAGATGCATAGGTGCCCCGGTTTCGCTTCTGGGCTCACGACGTCTCCGGAGCAGCCCGTTGGCGGAAGGGCACCGGGCGCTATCAGGTGAGCCACCGGAGCTTCCGCGAGGGGGTACGGGAATGAGATTTCCGTGACGTTGAAGTCGTTTGCCCCGTAACCGCCCAATCCCCACGAACCCTCGAGTGTCTTCCCGGCCGGTAGCGTCGTTGGAAACGGACCCGGTTCCCCTGTTTGACCCTTATCTCCCTTGTCACCCTTCGCACCCGGCACGCCGGGCAGCCCGCGCTCGCCGGGCAGCCCGCGCGCCCCGCGAAGTTGCCCCTTGATGTCGCGCGCCGAAAGTGACTTGTTCTTGACATCGGCGCCGGTGATCGAGTCGTTCTTGATCTGAGCGCCGGTGATCAGCGCGGATGTGGTCGCCACCGCCGTGCCGGTGAGCGCCACGAATAGCGCGAGCATCGCCACCAACATGGCGGGCGTCACACGCGTACGACCTATCAGATTCCTGTTTTCCACCGGATTCCCCCAAGAGTTCGGACCATTCAGCCCCAGACGGCGAACGCGAGCGGTTTCTTCCCTACCCCAGCTCAGGACGGTGTCGTGCTCTGGAAGGAGCTTTCCGACGAAGAGTTCCGATCGGCCCGCCGCTCCTCGGAAGGGTCAGGCCCTGCGCGCCGGACGCTACGCAAGGCCCGAGGAAACGGTGATCGAGTTGTTCTTGATCTGGTTCCCCGTGATCAGGGTGCTACTGGCGGCGATCGCCGTCCCCCAATGCAACGAACAACGCCAGGAGGGCGACGATCATGGCCGGCGACTGGCGTACTAGGCGTGAAAGCAGCTTCTTCATGGACTGACTCTCCTTCCGCCACTGTTGTGAACGACCCCAAGTACCCCTAGACGGGAGTTCTGCTCGGCTTTCTTTCATTTGCCTACGGGCCAATTGGCTAGGTGCAAGTCGGCCCCCCGAAAGTCGGCCGCGGCTCTTAGTCGATCGCAGGTGCTCCGCCGGGGCGAAGCACCTGCAATCGTCGGATCTACGGCGCAGTGACGGTGTAGGTACCGCCTGCGTAGGGGCGGCTACCTGAAACCGGGAAGTAGATCACCACTCCAACCTTGCCGTCCACGTAGCTCTCTTGCGAGTACATGTAGGCGGGATCCACGCTGTCGTAGATGGTGTTGTAGAGGCAGAGATATCCCGGGTCGGCCTGGCCGATGCCCGGACAATGCGGCACCGACAGCGCCCCACGCGTGTCGATGAGGTTGGCGTCGAGGATCGGTGCGGCGAGAGGTCGGCTGTACGTGATCCCCACGCCAAGCCAGCCACCGGCGCCCGCGGAGTTGGCTCCGCCGGCCGAGAACGCACCGGACACGGACTCGCCGGACTTCAGCGGCTTGCTCGGATCGCCCGTGTCTCCCTTGTCTCCCTTGTCTCCTTTGTCCCCCTTGTCTCCCTTGTCGCCCTTCGCTCCTGCAGCGCCGGGCAGACCACGCAGGCCACGAGGGCCGCGGGGGCCACGCGGGCCACGGATCACCTTCGGCTTCTTCTTTGCCACTGACGCCTGCGGCGTCGAGATCCGAGCAGCGCTCGACACGCCGCCCAGCGCGACCATGAGCGCGATCATCGCCACAACCAGTGCCGGGGACACGCGCAAGCCACGCACCAATGCCTTTTTCATGATGTTCCCCCTTCTGGAACGTCGGACCATTCAGCCCCAGACGGGTGTTCGACGTGATTTCTTCCCTGCGTTGACGGCGGTCCGCAGCACTTTCTTCCAGCATCAATGCGATTGCGAGACGCGAGTGCTCTGCGAGGATGGTGGCGTGGGTGAGATGAAGGGCTGGTGCCGCAACCTCATCGAGGCCGGCCGTCTCGAGCCAGACGAAGAGGTGCTCGTCATCGTCGACGAACCGTTGGTCGAACAGGGCTCCGAGCTAGCCGACGCGGTCAGGCAGTCCGGCGGGCGGCCCCGCCTCGAGCTCTGGGCCGGTGCGAAGCGGCCGCTGGAACACCCGCCGCCCGGCGTGATCGACGGCGCGGGCAAGGCGATGCTCTGCGTCTTCCTGTCGCAGGACCCGGTCGGCGGCGAAGCCTCAGCGCGGTTCGAGGTCCTGGAAGCGATGGTCGCCCATGGCGGGCGCGAGATCTATCTCGCCCTGATTACGCCCGAGCTCCTCGAGAACGAGCTCTCACAGCCGCAACCCGCGCTCGACGAGCCTGCGCGAAAGCTGCTTGCTCAGCTGGAAGGAACGAAGGAGATCCGCGTCACCGGCAAGGCCGGAACCGATCTCACGCTTCAGGTCGAAGGGCGGCCGTGGCTGAGCGACGCCCTGCCGATCAAGCCGGGCGAAGGTGCCAACTTCCCGAGCGGCGAGGTCTTCGTCGCGCCGCTCGCAGACGGTGCGGACGGCGTCCTGGTTGTCGACCTGACGATCCCGTACACGGTCGAGGGCCTCGTCGACGCGCCCGTCACGCTTCGCTTCGAGGGCGGTCAGGCCGTTTCGATCGAGGGTGGCCGCGCCGCCCAGATGCTTCGAGAGCTCGTCGCGGACGCAGGTCGGGGCGCCGACGTCATCGCCGAGCTCGGCCTGGGCTTCCATCCGGGCTTCGAACCCCGCGGCCACGCGCTGCTGGACGAAAAGGCCGCTCGGACCGCTCACGTCGCCATCGGTCGCAACACGGGGGGTTACGGCGGTGACAACGAGGCCGCGATTCACGTCGACTGCATCTTCTCGGAGCCGCAGGTGGTGGCCGACGGCCGTCCCGTGGAGGTGCCGACCGCCGAATAGGATCGGACCATGACGGACTACACGGCCACGAACATGAAGGACCTCGAAAGCCAGGCTCCCAACGTCAGGCTCTCGCCCGATCTGGAGGCCCGGCGCTGATGGCTCGGCACGACACGTTCCCACCGCCCGCTCCTTAAAGCCTCCTCTACTGCGCCACAAACGCCGACCCGGCGACGAGACAACGTGCGGCGCCGCCGATCGAGTACTGCTCGACCAGAAAGCTGCCGCTGACCAGCGCCGATCCGGTCGGCGACCGGTAGACGAAGGTTCCCAGCGCATCGTCGTCGTGAGCTCCGACGAGGTCGAAGCCGTCGGTCGTGTCGAGATCGTCGTCCTCGGCGTAGCTGGCCGCATCCGGCGTCCCTGCCGAGATCACGCCCGATCGCGCCCGCGCGTTGTTCGCCGTCGAGCTCGCCTCGAGCGACAGATCTCCGCCTGCGCTGCAAGCGGCTTTGAGCACGAGACCGCCGAGCCCAAGGATCTCCGTCTCCGGCGTGCCGGCCGGAAGATCGGCCGAGATCCGTTGGGCGCCCGCGCCGGCCGGCCCGGGAGGACCCGCGGGCCCGGCAGGACCCTGCGTGCCGGCAGGCCCGGCTGGCCCGGCTGGGCCCTGCGCACCAGGTGGCCCCTGAGCCCCACGCGGCCCCGGAAGCCCACGAGGGCCCGGCGGTCCGCGCCGCCCCCGAGGGCCGCGAATCACCTTCGGCTTCGGCTTCTTCTTCATTTCGGGGACTGCGCCGCTGGATGTCGCCGTCGTAGCTCCGCCGGAAACCGCAACGGCGGCGGCTGCCAGCAGCACTGCTGCGAGCGCTGAGCGTCTGACCAAGGTTCCTCCTCGATTCGATTGCATGCCATCTGGTCTAGCGGCCCAACCGCCCTTCCAGAGCGGGTTTTCACACCTTCGGCACGGATTCGGCACAGCTTTGTGACAGAGGGCCGGAGCTACGATGCGCCGGTGAGTCAACTCAAGCCCGAAGACACCAGGACCCGCGAGGACGAGCTTCGCTACGACCTCGACTACGAGCCCTACGGCCCCGCCGACTGGGGCCCGGTCAAGCACGAGCCCCGGTTTCCCATCCTGCGGAAGCTCGCAGCGCCGTTCATCGCGATAGCCCTCCTGCTCTGGAAGCTGAAGTTCGCCGCCGCCGCGGTCTTCAAGTTCAAGCTCTTCACGACGTCGGCCACGATGCTCGTGTCCGTTGCGGCCTATGCGTGGATCTGGGGCTGGCGCTTCGCGGTCGGCTTCGTCCTACTGATCCTCGTGCACGAGATGGGCCACTACCTCGAGGCGCGGCGGCAAGGGCTCGACGTCGGCGCTCCGGTGTTCATCCCGTTCCTCGGGGCTGCCATCCTGCTCAAGGAGAACCCGCTCGGCGCTTGGCGTGAGGCGCAGGTCGCGATTGCCGGGCCGATCCTGGGCTCGCTCGGAGCAGCGGCGGTCTGGCTCGCCGGCGAGCAGTTGGACTCGGACCTCCTCAGGGCGCTCGCCTTCACCGGCTTCTTCCTCAACCTGTTCAACTTGCTGCCGGTCGTGCCACTCGACGGTGGCCGCATCGTCGCCGCAGTCCATCCGGCTCTGTGGCTCGCCGGCTTCGCCGCACTGATCGGGCTCGTCTTCGTTATGCCGAACCCGATCCTGATAGTGATCACGCTGCTCGTCGGGCTAGAGCTCTGGCGCCGCTGGCAGGAGCGGGGACAGCCGGAGGCCGCGACGTACTACCAGGTCACGCCCTGGCAGCGGGCCGCGGCGGCCATTGGCTATTTCGGCCTAGCCACCTTGCTCGTTCTCGCCATGGGCGCGACCCACGTCGAGCGAACGTTCTAGGGGCCGCATGCGACAGCAGGACCAAGACCAGCAGATCCTCCGAGCGCACGACGGCAACCTTCCGCGCAACGTCTTCCTCATCGCGGAGGAGTTCCGCACAGGCTTCGAGGCGGTCGACAGCATCGACCGGCCCGCCGTCACCATCTTCGGCTCCGCGCGGGTGCGAGAGGACGACTCGATCTACCAGCAGGCCCAGGACCTCGGCCGGCGCTTCGCCGAGGCCGGCCTTGCCGTCGTCACCGGAGGGGGGCCGGGCGTGATGGAAGCGGCCAATCGAGGCGCGCACGAAGCCGGCGGCCTGTCCGTTGGCTTCAACATCGACCTGCCGCACGAGCAGCACCACAACCCCTATCTCGACATCGGCGTCACGTTCAAGCACTTCTATGCCCGAAAGACGATGCTCGTGAAGGCCGCCGAGGGGTTCGTGATCTTCCCCGGCGGCTTCGGGACCTTGGACGAGCTGTTCGAGGCGCTGACCCTGATCCAGACCGGCAAGGTGCTCGACTTCCCCGTCGTCCTCTTCGGCCGCGATCACTTGGAGGGGCTGCTCGGGTGGATCCGCGATCGACTGCTGGCCGAAGGCTTCATCAATGCCGAGGACATCGACCTCCTCTACGTCACCGACGACCCGCAGGAGGCGGTGGAGGTGATCCTTCGGTCACTCGAGGAACGCAGTGTGGAGAGCCCGGCCGAACCACGCAAGGCCGACGCCCAGTAGCCGATGAGGCTCCGCGACCTGCCGTCGGTGGACGAGCTGGCGCGGGGCCTGGACGATCCGCTCGCGGTCGAGGCCGCTCGTAACGTCCTCGCGCGCGCGCGTGAAGAGATAACGGCCGGATTCGAACCGGGCGACCTCCACGGTCGGGTCGAGGCGGAGCTTGACGGGATGCGCGAGCCAAGCCTCCGGCGCGTGCTGAACGCGACAGGGGTGATCGTCCACACGAATCTCGGCCGTGCGCCGCTCGGCGAGGCCGCGCTCGAGCGGATGCTGGAGGTCGGCCGGTCCTACTCGAACCTCGAGTACGACGTGACCGGCGGAACGCGGGGCTCCCGGCAAGACCATGTGGCTCGCCTCATGCGCGAGCTCACAGGCGCCGAAGCGGGGCTCGTCGTCAACAACAACGCGGCGGCGGTGTTGCTCGCGTTGGCGGCACTTGCGGAGGGACGGGAGGTGCTCGTCTCTCGCGGCGAGCTGATCGAGATCGGCGACGGCTTCCGGATCCCCGACGTGTTGGCCCGGTCCGGCGCCCGGCTCGTAGAGGTCGGGACGACGAACCGGACCCGTGCGGCGGACTACGAGCAGGCGGTCGGGGCCGAGACCGCGCTCCTCCTACGCGTGCACCAGTCGAATTTCCGGGTCGTCGGATTCACCGAGCTGCCGACGGTGGAGGAGCTGGCCGGCGTGGCGCTGCGCCACGGAATCCCGCTCGTTGATGACCTCGGCTCCGGCGCTCTGGCCGATATGCCCGACGAGCCCTCCGTACGCGAGAGCCTCGAGGCCGGCGCCGACCTCGTTTGCTTCTCCGGGGACAAGCTCCTCGGCGGGCCGCAGGCGGGGATCCTGGTGGGCCGCGCCGACCTGATCGCGCGGCTGCGCCGCCACCCGCTTCAGCGCGCGCTTCGCGCGGACAAGCTCACACTCGCCGCGCTCGAGGGGACGCTCGCGCTGTATCGGGAGCCCGGCCGGGCGCTTCGGGAGGTTCCGGTTCTGCGGATGCTCGTCGAGCCTGCGAGAGCCGTGCGGGCCCGGGCCGAGCGGCTGGCGAAGCTGGTCAGCGGCACCGTCGAGGTGACCGTCGGCCGCGTAGGTGGCGGGGCACTGCCGCTCAGCGAGCTTCCGAGCTTCGCGTGTGCCGTGGAGGAGGAGCTCGGAGCTCGACTGCGAGCCGGCGACCCGGCCGTGGTCGGGATCGTCCGCGACGGTCGCCTCCTGCTCGACTGCCGCACGCTCGCCGACTCGGACGTCGACGAGGTCGCAAAGGCTGTGCAAGCGGCGCGGTGACAGCGAAGGCTCCCCAGTCGAGCCTTTGGGATCTTCTCCGCGGCGCGCTCGCCACGCGAGCGCTCGGGATCGTTGCCGACCTGAGGATCGCCGACGCGCTCGGCGACGGCCCGCGACCAGTGACGGAGCTCGCCCAGGTGACCGGCGCCGACTCCGACACGCTTCATCGGCTGCTTCGGGCGCTGGCGAGCGACGGCGTCTTCCGCGAGATCGAGCCAGGCGTCTTCGAGAACACAGAGTCGTCCGGGATGCTGCGGCGCGGCACGGGCTGGGCCGACTTCGCCACACTCTTCGGCGGGCCATGGCACCGAGCCGCCGGCGAGCTGGCCGCTGCGTCCGACGAGCCCGCCTTCGAGCGAGTCTTCGGCGTCGGGTTCTGGGAGTGGCTCGCGCGGAACCCGGACGCGCGCGCCTCGTTCGACCACGCGATGGAACAGGGCTGGGAGTCCAGGGTCGAACGGCTCGAGAGCGCCGGCTGGCGCGGCGACGAGCTGGTCGTCGACGTAGGAGGCGGCAACGGCTCGCTCCTCGTCCAGCTGATCAAAGGTCAGCCCGGACTTCGGGGCATCGTCTTCGACCTTCCGGAGACGAACCGCGACGAGGCCGAGCTGCAGCAGTCCGGAATCGAGTTCGTCCCTGGCGATTTCTTCAAGGCGGTGCCGCGCGGCGACGTCTACATCCTCTCGACGATCCTCCACGACTGGGACGACGAGCGAGCGACGGCGATCCTGCGCACGATTCAGGCCGTGGCTCCGGAGAATGCGCGTCTGGTCGTCTTGGAGTCGGTCGTTCCACCCGGCAACGAGCCGGACGGCGCGAAGTGGCTCGACCTGTTGATGCTCGCCCTTTTCGACGGGCGCGAACGGAGTGAAGACCAGTGGCGGACGCTCCTCGAAGCCGGCGGGTTCGAGCCGATTGAGCTCAACGACGGGCTGATCGAGGCGCGATGCCGCTCACGATAGGTACCGCCGGCCACGTCGATCACGGCAAGACCTGGCTCGTCCGGGCACTGACGGGAAAGGACACCGACCGGCTGCCGGAGGAGCAGCGGCGCGGGTTGTCGATCGATCTCGGCTACGCGCAGCTCGAGCTCGAGGACGGCCGGCGGCTGTCGCTGATCGACGTTCCGGGGCACGAACGCTTCATCCGCAACATGGTCGCCGGAGCGAGCGGGATCGACCTGTTTCTGCTCGTGGTCGACGGCGGCGAAGGACCGCGGGCCCAGACCCACGAGCATCTGAGGATTCTCCAACTGCTCCGCATCGGACGCGGCGTTGTGGCGGTGGCGAAGGCGGACGCGGTCTCGGATGAACGTCTCGAACAGGCGGTCTTCGAGGCGCAGGAGCTCGTGCCCGGCGCGGAGGTTGTCGCGGTCAGCGCCAAGACCGGCCGTGGTTTGGACCAGCTTCGCGCCGCGATCGGGCGCGCGGCCGACCCCGTCGCTCGCCGTGACTCGGAGCTGCCGACCCGGCTCTGGATCGACCGGGCGTTCACGATCGCGGGCATCGGCACCGTCGCGACTGGAACGCTCTGGTCGGGGTCTGTTGCGGCAGGCGATTCGCTGCGATTGGAGCCTGCCGGACGCGACGTGCGAGTACGCGCGGTCGAGGTCCACGACGCCCCCGTGGAGCGCGCGGAGGCCGGCCAACGGGTTGCTGTTGCGCTGCCCGGTGTCGCGCGCGGAGATTTGCGTCGCGGCGATGCGCTGGTCGATCCGGGCGCCTTTCCCGTCGCCTACCGCCTCGACGTCGTTCTCGAGGGCGACGAGATTCCAGCTGCAGTAACTGCTCATCTGGGCTCGGCGAGTGCTCCGGCTCGTGTTGTCCGACGCGGCAACTACGCTCAGCTGCGGTTGAGCGAGGCCGTGGTTGCGGCCCGGGGAGATCGGGTCGTTCTCCGAGCAGAGACGACGGTAGGAGGCGCGATCGTCCTCGACCCCGCTCCGCCGCGAAGGCTCGATCCGCAAAGGCTCGAGCTGTTGAAAGGAGGTGATCCGGTATCGATCGCGAGGGAATTGACGCACGAGCCGCAGACGGCGGACTCGTTGCGGGCACGCGGCGTCCTGGCGCCGGCGGAGCTCGAGGAGGGCCTTCGCGGGCTCGTGCACTCCGACAACTGGTATTTCCGGCCTGACTGGATCGAGGAGCTCAGGGCGTCCGTCTGGAAGCGACTCCAGGGGCGGCTCGAGGCGAGTGCCATCGATCCGGGCGTGGCAACCGCTGAGCTGCTGCCGCAGCGGGACTGGACCGCAGCTGCGCTCTCGCTGCTCGACGTCGAGCTGCGCAACGGGAAGGCGTACCTTCCGGGCGGCGGACCAACGCTCGGGGGCCGCGCCGAGGAAGCCACTCGTCTGGCGGCCGAGCTGGAACACGCCGGGCTTAGCGGCGTCGAGCTGAGTGACGTAGAGCTCGCCCGCTACCTCGAGGCTGAGGGGCGCCTGGTCCGGCTGGGCGACGGGCGGGCGATCTCGGTCGGCGCGTACGAAGCCGCGCGTAAGGCACTCCTGGCCGAGTGCACGCAGGCGGGAGCGATCCGGCTCGGCCGGCTTCGGGACCTACTGGGCATCTCGCGCAAGCCGGCCCAGCTGCTGCTCGAGCGGTTCGACTCCGACGGCGTGACGCGGCGGCAGGGCGACGAGCGAGTGCTCAGGCGCGAAGCGCGCGGATAGAGTCGCCGCGGAGCGGCATGGGCCCGGTGGCCCAGCCGGTCTTCAAAACCGGCGAGGTCTGGCAGCCCCAGGCTGGGTAGGTTCGACTCCTGCGCCGCTCCGTTTCGGCCGCGCGCGGTCCGGAAAAGCTCCGGTGCACCGGCGGGGGCCGAATGCTGAGCCAACCACGACGCGACACACAGGCCGAGCAGGGATCGGGGCGAGCCTTCCGAGGCCTGGCCCTCGTCTTCCTACTGACGTTCGTGAACCTCGTCGGCGTCATCGTCACGGCGACTGCACTCGGGGGACTCGCCCCGTGGTCGCGCTGGCAGTTCGTCGGCATGTTCGGCGTCATCGAGGTGGCGTCCGGGCTAGCAAACGTGATCTCGCCGAATATCTGGCGCCTTCCAATCGCCGAGCTGCAAACGAGCGAGCGCACCGACGTGGAGCTGGCAGCGTCGGCCTTGCTGCTGCCGCACTGGGGCGGTCTCGCACGTTCGGGCGCCGGCCTCGTCTGTGTGGCTCTCGCCGCCTGGCAGGAGGGGATCGGTCCCGCAACGGCGATGCTCGTGCCGTTCACTCTCGCGCTCGCCTGGTGGGTGCTCGCGATCTCCGCTGCCTTCGCGCGTGCGGGAGTAGCCCGACCCGACCTCGACGTCGTTCAGTTCGTCATCCGCTGGGGCCGGCGCGAAAGAGAAGTTGCGCCCCTCAGCATCGGCGCATCGGTACTCCAGTTCCTCCTGAGCATCACGACGATCCCCGTCGTCAAGCTGTTTCCGCCGTCGATCCTCTACCAACCGGAAATCGGCCCATCCCCCGACACGTTGCTGCTCGCGGTCGCCGTGTCCGTCGCGCTCGTGCCGCTCGTCTACTTGCTGTGGAGCGGCCGCGTGGACATCAGAGCAGCGCCGGAGCAGCAACGCGAAGCCGAGGAGCGGAGCTGATCAGATCGACCTCGTCGATCAGCTTCGGAAGCGTCTCCTCGGCGAGGGCACGCTCGACGTAGAGGACGTCGCCAAGCTCGTGCGGGAAGAGGTCGACCCGAGATCCCTAACCCTCGACGTGAGACGGGTGAGGCCCGAAGGCCTCACCCGTCAATCGTTCACGATTCCTCGACGACCTTAACCTTGGTGAGATCCACCTGGTTGAGCAGGTTGATGTTGAAGGTGTCCTTGATCGTCGTCCGCTCGAGCGTCGGGT
>Ga0081455_10006771_pt1 | contig 12228 bp, 10 predicted proteins | sample TabmetS3T2R1_FD_70207 | JGI IMG/M metagenome (GOLD analysis project Ga0081455, IMG submission 70207) | Tabebuia heterophylla rhizosphere microbial communities from the University of Puerto Rico - S3T2R1 | ecosystem: Host-associated > Plants > Roots > Rhizosphere ... | reverse complement strand
CCGGCGCGCGCGGCCGAGCCGGTCGAAATCTTCGACGCGCATCTGCACTACAATTGGGAGCCGAAGCCGTACTACCAGCTCGACGAAGTGCTGGCGCTGTTCCGCAAGAACCGCGTCACCGGCATTTTGGCCACCAGCCGTCCCAATACCGGCACCCATGCACTGATGGACGCCAAGCCAGAGGGTTTGTGGGTGGTGCCGTTCATCCGGCCGTACCGGGTGCGCGCCGACATCCAGACCTGGTTCGGCGATCCCCTGATCTTCGACCTCGTGCAGGAAGAGTTCAAACGCGGCTACTACCGCGGCATCGGCGAATTCCATATTTCGGGCAAGGCTGCAGACACCGAAGTCGTGAAGAACATCGTCAACTTCGCGGTGGCCAACAATCTCTATCTCCACGCCCATGCCGATGACGAAGCCATCGAGATCCTGATGCGGCACAATCCGCGTGCGCAGATCATCTGGGCACACACCGGCTTTGGCTTGTCGACGGATCGCGTCGCCGCGCTGCTCACGAAGTATCCGAAGCTCTGGGGCGAGCTGTCCTATCGCGGCGGCATTGTCGATGGCGGTGGCAAGCTGACGGCGGAGTGGCGCGGCCTGTTCGAGAAATTCCCGGATCGCTTCCTGATTGGCTCGGACACCTGGATATCCGAGCGCTGGGCAAGCTACGGCGATATCATGGCCGGTTACCGGGCATGGCTTGATCAATTGCCGCCGAAGATCGCGGCGCAAATCGCCAATGGCAATGCGAAAGCGCTGTTCGCCGCCAAATAGGGGTTCGGGGTTCAGATCGAGAAGCTGGTGCCGCAGCCGCAGGAGGCGGTGGCGTTCGGGTTGACCACCCGGAAGGAGGCGCCGATCAGGTCGTCGACGAAATCGACCTCCGAGCCCGCCAGGAACGGCACGGAAGCGGAATCGACCAGCACCACCGCGCCCTCGCGGGAGATCACAAGGTCATCCTCGGCCTTGGCATGGTCGACATCGAACTTGTACTGGAAGCCCGAACAGCCGCCGCCCTCGACGCTGATGCGCAGCATGGCGCCTTCGCCTTCGCCCTTGAGAATTTCGCCGATGCGGCGGGCAGCCCGCTCGCTGACGGTGATGGCAGCAGTCATGTTAATCTCTCCGCCGTCGGGCACCGATCCAACTTGCCCAGCACGAACCCCTTGAATGTAAGCATCCAAGCTTCAGCCGCCAACCCCCACTGCCGCGCCCTTGGCTGCAATGCGTTCAGCCCGCAAATTTGACCTTGAATAGCCGGCCGGACGAATTTTTGAGATAGAGCGATCCGTTTTGTTCAAGATAGAAATCACAGCGGCCGCCACCATTTTCGAAGTCGATGCAAACTGCCCCGTTGGGTCCGATCCGCCATTTACCCCGCGAAACCCTTGCACCCAGTGTGTAGACATAGGTTCCGTCGCGTCGGTATAGAAGGCTGCTTCCTTCATCGAGAAGGATCGTCTTGCCGCTGATCGTGGATGGATTCACTGAAATGAATTGCGCCGATGCAGGCTGGCCCGCTGAAACAAAAGCCCCAACCACAAGGCCAATTATCCACAACGGCCGGCATTGCAGGCCGAAATACCATCTCATCCAAGACCCCCGCCTTTAACGGATGAACAGGACGCTAGCGATGGCGCGCATGCCAGACGAAGTCAATCCACTGACGTTATTTGACGGATCGGCGCCTTCCGTCAGCGGTGCTTCGGCTGCTGTATATCGAGTATCGATGGCTCACGCGGTCTTGGTAGGACTCGTCTGCCCGCGAAACTTCGGCTGGCTGAGGTGAAAAATGGCCGTCGGAATGGCTGCCCCGCGTGCGCCCTTTGCCTGCGACCCCGACCGCAGCCGCGGGCGGCTGTTTGCGGAGCCGCCGAGCCGCACCCGCAGCCCGTTCCGGAGGGATTGCGACCGGGTGATCCATTCCACGGCGTTCCGGCGGCTGAAGCACAAGACCCAGGTCTTCGTGTTCCACGAAGGCGACCATTACCGCACCCGGCTGACGCACTCGCTGGAAGTGGCCCAGATCGCCCGCGCGCTGGCCCGCCAGCTCGGGCTCGACGAGGACCTCACCGAGACGCTGGCGCTGGCCCATGACCTCGGCCATCCCCCGTTTGGACACGCCGGCGAGCGGGCGCTGGATGCCTGCCTGAAGGACCATGGCGGCTTCGACCACAATGCGCAGGCGCTGCGCGTCGTCACCGCGCTCGAGCACCGTTATCCGGAATTCGACGGTCTCAACCTGACCTGGGAATCGCTCGAAGGCATCGTCAAGCACAACGGCCCGCTGACCGCGCGCAACGGAGAACCGGTCGGGCCGTACCACGGGCAGGGTATCCCCGTCGGCATTTCCGATTACGTCAAGAGCTTCGACCTCGAGCTCTGGAGCTTCGCGTCAATGGAGGCGCAAGTCGCCGCGATTGCCGATGACATCGCCTACGATGCCCACGACATCGACGACGGACTGCGCGCCGGGCTGTTTCGTGTGGACGATCTCAAGGTGATCCCGCTGATCGCAGATATCATTGCCGCGATCTCAAACCACTATCCGCGCCTCGACGATGTCAGGCGTGGCGCGGAACTGGTGCGCGAGCTTATCTCCTATCTGATCACCGCCGTGATGACGGAAGCGGGCAAGCGCATCGCCGCAGCGCAGCCGCAATCGGCACAGGATGTGCGCATCCAAAAGAAGGCGATGATTGCCTTTCCCGCCGACGTGGCGAAGGCGGAAGGCGAGATCAAGGCGTTCCTGTACCAGCACATGTACCGCCACGAGCGGGTGATGCGGGTGATGGGGGAGGCCGAGCAGATCGTGATCGATCTGTTCGAGCGCTACCGGAAATCGCCCGGCGATCTGCCGGCGGAATGGCTGGAAGGCACCGGGCAGGAAACCGACACCGAGCGCGCCCGCCGGATCGGCAATTTCATCGCCGGGATGACCGACCGCTACGCGCTGATCGAGCATCAAAGGCTTTTTGACTCGACCCCGGATTTGCGTTAGGCGGCGGCGCATGGCTGAAAAAACCGCCGAAAAATCCTCGTCCCAGCACCTGTTTGCCGCCGTTTTGGCGCGTGTCCATGCGGTTTGCGCAGCGCTCGCCGTTGAGGGCGGCTGGCCCGCGGGCGTGGACCTATCGCGCGTGGTGGTCGAGCCGCCGCGTGATGCCACCCATGGCGACATGGCCACCAATGCGGCCATGGTGCTCGCCAAGGACGCCAAGGCCAAGCCGCGCGATCTCGCTGAGAAGATCGCGCAAAAGCTGCGCGCTGACGATCTGATTGCCGCTGTCGATGTAGCCGGGCCCGGCTTCATCAATCTCACCTTGAAGCCATCGGCCTGGATTGCCGAACTGCGCACCGTGCTGCGCGATAGTGCAGCTTACGGCCAGAGCGCCGTCGGCGCCGCGCAGAAAGTCAATGTCGAATACGTCTCGGCCAACCCGACGGGACCGATGCATGTCGGTCACTGCCGCGGCGCGGTGTTTGGCGACGCGCTGTCAAACCTGCTGCAATTTGCCGGCTTCAACGTCACCCGCGAATATTACATCAACGACGCCGGCGCCCAGGTCGATGTGCTCGCACGCTCGGCCTTCCTGCGCTACCGCGAGGCGCTGGGCGAGAACATCGGCGAAATCCCCGAAGGTCTCTATCCAGGCGACTATCTGAAGCCGGTGGGCGAGGCGCTCGCGCAGGAACATGGCGACAAGCTCAAGGCGATGAGCGAGGCCGCGTGGCTGCCGATCGTGCGCAGCAAGGCGATCGCGATGATGATGGACGCGATCAAGGGCGATCTCGCCGCGCTCAACATCAAGCACGAGGTGTTTTTCTCGGAGCGTTCGCTGATCGAGACCGGCAACAACAAGGTCGCCGAGACCATCGATTTCCTGCGCGCCAAGGGCGACATCTACGAAGGAAGTCTGCCGCCGCCGAAGGGCAAGCCGATCGAGGACTACGAGGACCGCGTCCAGACGTTGTTCTGCGCGACCAAATACGGCGACGACGTCGATCGTCCGCTGATCAAGTCGGACGGCTCCTACACCTATTTTGCTTCCGACATCGCCTATCACAAGGACAAGTACGATCGCGGCTTCCACGATCTGATCGACGTCTGGGGCGCCGACCATGGCGGCTACATCAAGCGTGTGCAGGCGGCGATCAAGGCGGTCACCGGAGGCAAGGCCGCGCTCGACGTCAAGATCGTCCAGCTCGTGCGCCTGCTGCGCGCCGGCGAGCAGGTCCGCATGTCGAAACGATCAGGCGATTTCGTCACGCTGCGCGAGGTCGTCGACGAGGTCGGCTCGGATGCCGTGCGCTTCATGATGCTGTTTCGCAAGAACGACGCGGTGCTCGATTTCGACCTCGCCAAGGTGATCGAGCAGTCCAAGGACAACGCCGTGTTCTATGTCCAGTACGGCCATGCAAGGGGGCATTCCGTCTTCCGCAATGCGCGGGAGGAGGTGGTTCCGGACCTGCCGGAGGAGGCGGGGGCCCGGGTGGCCTACCTGGCGGGGGCGGCCGTGGAGCGGCTGACCGAGCCCTCGGAACTCGACCTTTTGAAGCGGCTGGCCGTATTTCCCCGGACGGTGGAGGCTGCGGCCATCGCACATGAGCCACACCGAATCGCCTTTTACCTGTATGATTTAGCCAGCGAATTTCATGCGCTTTGGACAAAGGGCCGCGATTTGCCCCATTTACGCTTCATTATCAATCATGATGCAGAGCTTACAAAGGCGCGCCTGGCCATGGTCCAGGGCGTCGTTTCGGTTCTGGCGTCAGGATTGGCCGTGCTCGGCGTCCACGCACCGACCGAGATGAGGTAGCTTAGGTAGCTAGGGGTAGCTGGCCGCGTACATGGGGATGTCCGCGGCATCTGGCAGGTGACCATTCGTTTGCTGTACGATTTGGCTCCTTCCTGAAGGGGATGCATCGTCAACGATGGCTGATCGATATCAGGACCGACCTTTTCCCGCCCATGACTATGGCAGCGGCGATGATCAGCATGGCCAAAAGGCCGAGAGCGATCCCCTGGCCGAATTGGCGCGCCTGATCGGCCAGACCGATCCGTTTGCGATGGGCCGCGCCAACGTGAAGGCACAGCCAAAAACCGCGCAGCGCCATCAGACGCAGCAGTATCAGCCGGAGGAATACGAGCCCGAGCAGTACGACCCGGAGCCCGAACGTCCTGTCGGTCCGCCACCGTGGATGGCGCGAGCCAATGCGAGAATGCAGCAGCCGGGGCCGCCGCCTCTGCCGCAATACGATGACGAGCCGGACTATCAGCCGAGCCCGGTGCATCCGTTGCACCGCTCTGGCGCGCAACAGGCGGCACCTTCGCCGCAGCAGCATTATCAATACGAGGAAGACCAATACGCCGAGGAGAGGCAACCCGATCCCTCGCGCTATGACGATGCGCTGTACGGCCGGATCGAGGCCGGGCAGGACTATCAGCGCGACCCGGCCTATCCCGATGATCCCTACGCCTATCAGGGCTATGACGAGGAGCCGGAAGAGCAGCCGCGCAAGCGCGGTGGCATGATCACGGTTGCAGCCGTGCTGGCGCTCGCCGTGCTCGGCACCGGCGGTGCGTTTGCCTATCGCAACTTCGTCGGCTCTCCGCGCAGCGGCGAGCCGCCGATCATCAAGGCCGACAACAGCCCGACCAAGGTCGTGCCGGCGCAAGCGGACGCGCCGAAGGCGCCGGATCGCATGATGGTCGGCGAAGGCAATGAGAAGCTCGTGCCGCGCGAGGAAACGCCGGTAGACGTCAACGCCCGCTCCGGCCCGCGCGTGGTGTTTCCGCCGCTGAACCAGAACGCCAATCCGCCGCCGCCGGCAAGCGTCACGCCCAACGCAGGGATACCTCCGACGCCCGCCAACGGCACCTTGCCGAACAACGAGCCACGGCGGGTCAGGACGCTGTCGGTGAAGGGCGATGCTGCGGATGCCGGCATGCCCGCTGGCGCGCCACCGAAGCAGGCTGCTCCTGCGCAGGTCGCCGCGCCGCGCAATCCGCCGACCCAGGCCAATGCCAGCGCCAATGCGCCGTTGTCGCTCGCCCCGGGCGCACCGGCTGCGGCGGCTCAGGCCGAGCCGCCGGCCCGGGTCGCCGCCGTCAATCCCGCAGCCCCGGCCGCTGCTCCCGCCAGCGGCGGCTTTGTGGTCCAGGTCTCCTCGCAGAAAACCGAGGCCGACGCGCAAGCATCGTACAAGTCGTTGCAAAGCAAGTTCCCGACTGTGCTGGGCTCACGCTCGCCGCTGATCAAGCGGGCTGATCTCGGCGAGAAGGGCGTGTTCTACCGCGCCACGGTTGGACCCTTCAGCACGCGGGACGAGGCTGTACAGTTGTGTACCAACCTGAAGACTGCCGGCGGGCAGTGCGTCATCCAAAGCAATTGAGCGCGGTTTCCTTGACCAGTGGGCAGGCTGAGGGCAAACCCGCCCGATGTCGAACCGCGCATTCATCACGGGCGTATCAGGACTGGAGCTGACCGCAGCCGAGCGCGATTTTCTGCGCGCCGAGCGGCCGTGGGGCTTCATCCTGTTCAAGCGCAATGTCGATAGCCCGGCCCAAGTGGCCCGGCTGGTGGGCGAATTGCGGGCCGCCGTGGGGGTGGCCGAGGCGCCGGTCCTGATCGACCAGGAGGGCGGCCGGGTGCAGCGGCTGGGGCCGCCACATTGGCTGGTCTATCCGCCGGGAGCGGTATTCGGTTCCCTCTATGACCGCGATCCGGACTTGGGGCTGAAGGCTGCGCGGCTGAGCAACCGCCTGATTGCGGCCGATCTCGCCGAGCTTGGCATCACCGTGGACTGCCTGCCGCTGGCGGACGTTCCGGTCGCGGGCGCCGATGCCGTGATTGGCAATCGCGCCTATGGAACCGAACCGGCCAAGGTCGCGGCCATCGCCCGGGCCGTCACCGACGGGCTGGAGCAGGGCGGGGTGCTGCCGGTGCTGAAACACATTCCCGGCCATGGCAGGGCCACGGCCGACAGCCATTTCCGCCTGCCGACCGTGGATACATCTCGCGCAGAGCTGGAACGGACTGATTTCGCCGCGTTTATCCCACTGGCCGACCTGCCGATGGCCATGACGGCACATGTTGTGTTTAGCGCATTGGACCCTGCCCAACCGGCGACGACTTCTGCGACAATCATCGAAAGCGTGATTCGCGGTGGTATCGGGTTCCAGGGCTTGTTGATGAGCGACGATGTCTCCATGAACGCGTTGGCGGGGTCGATCGCCGAGCGGACGCGGGCCATCGTGGGGGCGGGCTGCGACATGGTCCTGCATTGCAACGGCAAGCTGGACGAGATGCGTGCGGTCGCGAGCCAGACCCCGGAACTGTCCGGCAAGGCGCTGGAGCGCGCCGCCAAGGCGTTGGCTTCGCGCAAGCCGCCAGTGCCGTTCGACCGCAAGGCGGCGCGGGCTGAGCTCGACGCGTTGGTGCAACAGACGGGAATGGCATGACCGCGGAAATTCTGTCGTTTGAGACCGGTCGTCCCGCCGAGATCGCCGAGGGCGAGCCGGCGCTGGTGGTCGATGTCGGCGGCTATGAGGGCCCGCTCGATCTGTTGCTGACGCTGGCGCGACAGCAGAAGGTCGATCTCTCCAAAATTTCGATCCTGGCACTGGCCGACCAGTATCTCGCCTTCATCGAGGCGGCGCGAAAGATCCGCCTCGAGCTGGCCGGCGATTATCTGGTGATGGCGGCGTGGCTGGCCTATCTGAAGTCGCGCCTGCTGTTGCCGGAGCCGGCAGCACCCGATGGACCGAGCGCGGAGGAAATGGCCACCGCGCTTGCCAACCGCCTGCGCCGGCTGGAAGCCATTCGCGAAGCGGCGAACCGGCTGATGAATCGCCCGCAGTTCCAGCGCGATATTTTTCCGCGCGGCACTCCCGAGGCCATCGCGGAGATCCGTCATCCCCGCTACACCGCGACGCTCTATGACTTGCTCACGGCCTACGCCACGCAGCGCCAGCAGCGCGTGCTGGCGAACGTGCATCTCGCAAAGCGCACGGTGTGGTCGCTTTCCGAGGCGCGCGCCTCGCTGGAACGGTTGGTTGGCATGGCCGAGGACTGGAGCTGCCTCGACGAGCTGCTGATGCAATTCGTGGTCGATCCCTCGCAGCGCGCCACGGTGTTTGCCTCGAGCTTCGCCTCGGCGCTGGAGCTGGTGCGCGAAGGCGAGATGGAACTGAATCAGAAAGAGGCGTTTTCGCCATTGTATTTCCGGAAGCGTCCGCCGCAGGCAGCCAATGCCGCGCCGGAAGTTCCGCTCGAGTAAGTGCAGAAGGAGACTTTGGCCATGGCAAGCCTGGCGGAGAGACGCGTGGCAGACGACGAGGTAACCCCCGCCGATCCGCAAGGGAGGCCCGAGGAACTGCGGCTGCTCGAGGCGCTGCTGTTTGCCTCCGCCGAGCCGATCGATCAGGCAACGCTTGCCAAGCGCATGCCCGACGGCGTCGACATCAAAGCGGCGCTGGCGCAGCTGCAGGCCGAGTACGCGCCTCGCGGCGTCAATCTCGTGCGCGTCGCCAACAAGTGGGCTTTCCGTACCGCAGGCGACCTGTCCTGGCTGATGACGCGCGAAAGTACGGAAACGCGGCGGCTGTCGCGCGCAGCGATCGAAGTCCTCGCCATCATCGCTTATCACCAGCCGGTGACGCGCGCCGAGATTGAGGAAATCCGCGGCGTCATCACTTCGAAAGGCACGCTCGATGTGTTGCTGGAAACCGGCTGGATCCGCCCGCGCGGCCGCCGCAAGACGCCGGGCCGTCCGCTGACCTTCGGCACCACAGAAGGCTTCCTCACGCAATTCAGCCTGGAGCAGCTCTCCGACCTGCCGGGTCTCGAAGAGTTGAAGGGCACGGGGCTCTTGGATTCGCGCCTGCCGACCGGCTTCAACGTGCCGACCCCGACGGACGATCCGGCGCTGCGCGAGGACGAGGATGCGCTGGAGCCCGGCGATACGCTGGAGCTGTTGCTCGCGCCGGCATCAGAACCGGAGAAGGAGCCCGGAAAAGGCGAGGGCAACTAGTTCCCTTGGCATAGCGTTTTCGAGCGAAGTGGGTACCGGTTCGCGTGAAGAAAACGCGTAAAAGGGAACACTATTCCCGGGTTAACGGTAGCAATAATACGTAGGTCCGACAGCGATTTGCCGCGGCCCAAGTCCTTGTTTTTGGCACCCTGCGGGCCTACCTTCCGCTCAAACCAAGGGCCGGCGCCGGCCCCTTATGTTTGGAGGGTTGCAGGATGGGTTCGATGAGCATTTGGCACTGGATCGTGGTGATCGCAGTGGTCCTGCTGCTGTTCGGGCGCGGCAAGATTTCTGATCTGATGGGCGACGTCGCCTCGGGCATCAAGGCCTTCAAGAAGGGCATGAAGGAAGACGAAAACACCGCGGAAAAGCCCGCGGAGCCCGTCAAGACGATCGACCACAATGCGTCCCCCGCGCCCACGGCGGCGCGCTCGGACGTCGGCAGCAAGGCAGTCTGATCCGGCCATCACGACCGGTTGAGAAAAGCCGCGGGCGCCCTCAAATCCTGCTAAGGAGTTGAGGTTTTGAACGGCTTGCGCGTGAGCGGATTCTTTCATGTTCGACATCGGGTGGAGTGAACTGGTCGTCATCGCGGTCGTCGCGCTGATTGCCATCGGCCCGAAGGAGCTGCCCGGCGTGCTGCGCATGGTCGGCCAGTGGATGGGCAAGGCCCGCAAGATGGCCGCCGAATTCCAGGGCCAGTTCCAGGAGGCCATGCGCGAGGCCGAAATGGCCGACCTCAAGAAGAGCTTTGACGAGGTCAAGGAAGCCGCCACCGGCTTTTCCGGCGCCAATGTGATGACCGAGCTGCAAAAAGACGTCACCGACGCGCTCGCCATCGACAAGCCCGTCGATGCGCAGGTCGCTTCCCCAATTGGCGAGCCGGTGACCCCGACCGAACCCGCAGCCCCGACCGCGCAGACCTTTGTCGAGGCCGAGGCGCACCGGGCGGCCAATGAGCCGCTTGCCATCGTCAGCGACGTCCAGCCCGCGCCGCAAACGCCGGCCGACGCGCCGAAGGAAGCCAAAGCGTCATGAGCGCCGAAGACATCGAGGCCAGCAAGGCGCCGTTGATGGATCATCTGATCGAGCTGCGCTCGCGGCTGATCAAGGCGCTGCTCGGCTTTGGCGTGGCCTTCATCGCCTGCTTCTTCTTCGCCAAGCAAATCTACAACGTGCTGGTCTGGCCGTACGTCTGGGTGGCGGGCCCTGAGAATTCGACATTTATCTACACGGCGCTGCTGGAATATTTCATCACCCAGTTGAAGCTCGCGCTGTTCGGCGCCGCCTTCATCTCGTTTCCGATCGTGGCTACGCAGATCTACAAATTCGTGGCGCCCGGCCTGTACAAGCACGAGCGCAACGCCTTTCTGCCGTATCTGGTCGCAACGCCCGTGTTCTTCGTGCTGGGCGCGATGCTGGTCTATTTCGTCGTGATGCCGATGCTGTCCCGCTTTTCGCTCGGCATGCAACAGATGGGCGGCGATGAGACCGCCAAGATCCAGCTTCTGCCCAAGGTCGGGGAATACCTGTCGCTGATGATGTCGCTGATCTTCGCGTTCGGAATCGCCTTCCAGCTGCCGGTGATCCTCACCTTGCTCGGCCGTATCGGCATCGTCACCTCGAAGATGCTGCGTGAAAAACGCCGCTACTTCATCGTGATCGCCTTTATCATCGCAGCCGTCCTGACCCCGCCCGACGTACTGAGCCAGGCCTCGCTGGCGATCCCGCTACTCGCCCTCTACGAGGGCGCCATCTTCGCCGTGCAGATGGTGGAAAAGAAGGCCGCCGCCAGCAATCCAGCCCCTGCCGGCGCGCCGTCCGCCGCCAATCCGGCGGAATAGGCCCGGCTCAAGGCTTCGCGGCTTTCTCCAGGAATTTTCGGAACGCTCCCTCGCTGCGGCTCGCCATGCGGTCGATGCCGGCAATGCTGAGATGATGGGGCTCGTTAAACAGCCAAATGCCGTTCTCCACGACGGGGCACTCGCTGTCGCAGAAATAGTCGATCATCTGCAGAAGGGTGACCTCGTGGGGCCATCTTGCCGCGATGCGCGTAAGCACGCGATCGACCGGCGCAATCATGCGCGCGGCTTCGGCTTTCGGGATCGGCGGGCAGGCCGGTATCGGTGCATGGGGAAGCGGACCCGGCAGCAGCCGCGGCAGGTTGATGAAGCATCGCGGCTGGACCTGCGCGCCGACCAGCAGGACGCGGTGACCACGCTCGACCAGCCTCGCCACCGTCCGCTCGAGTGCATGCTCCAATTCGTTGTAACTGCCCGCAACCGGCGGAAAGCGCCCCGGCTCGGATTCGCTATCCAGCTGCGCATCGTCGTAGAAGTGCCAGAGCTGCGCAAAGATGACGGGAAGCTCGCCCTTGGCCAGCTCCGCCAACGCGCCGTCCCTTACCTTGATGCAATCGCCGCGGCGGACATGACGCCGCAACGCCGCGCCTTCAAAGATCGGGCAGCCGGCGCCAATGAGCGCTGCATAGCGCAGCCCGAGTTGCTGCATGGTCGGCGCCAGGCCGTACGTGTATTGTAGCTGGATCGAGTCGCCAACGAACTGCACGGCTGGTGGGCCCGCGGGCCAGGGGATTTCGCTGCTGCGGGGGAAGCTTTGCAGGTGCAATTGTGCGGTTTGCGACTGCGGGAGCCGCCACGGAAAGCCTTGGGACTTGAAGGTGGCGTGGGTGATACCCGCAAGTCCGAGCAGCACTGCCCACAGAGCGAGCGACGTCTTCCAGAACGTGGTCCTCGCCAGCGCCGACGGCTCGATGAATCTGCGCTCGACGAAGCGGTACATGAGGTCGGCAACGACAAGCATGGCAGCCGCCATGACGAGAATTCCCGGCGCCGTATCGGCCACCGCACCAAAGATGAAGCGGCCGAAAAAGATGATCGGCCAATGGCAGAGGTAGAGCGAGTAGGAGATCGCTCCGATCCAGATCATCGGGCGATTGGTGATGACGTGCGCAACCCTCGTCCCGTCGCCGGCCCAGATCACGGCGGCCGCGCCAAGACAGGGCAGCAGCACGGCCACGTTCTGGTGCGGCATGTCGGCATAGAATAGCATGGCGCTCAAGACGATGGCGACGATGCCGGCGCCCGACAGCGCCTCCGCGATCGCACGGCTCGGGCACTTGCTCAACGGCAGGAGAAGGGCGCCGATCGCGAATTCGAAGATGCGAAA
>Ga0081455_10006770_pt1 | contig 12229 bp, 12 predicted proteins | sample TabmetS3T2R1_FD_70207 | JGI IMG/M metagenome (GOLD analysis project Ga0081455, IMG submission 70207) | Tabebuia heterophylla rhizosphere microbial communities from the University of Puerto Rico - S3T2R1 | ecosystem: Host-associated > Plants > Roots > Rhizosphere ... | reverse complement strand
CGGCGGCATCCCGTAAGAGAGCGCGCGGATGTAATCCTCGTCGAGCATCATCGCCTCCTCGTCGCCTCGCTCGCGCTGTTTCATCTGTCCCTCGAAGCGGCGGCTCTGTTCGACCGGGTCGTTCAGTTCTGAGAAGGCGTTGGCGATCTCCATGTTTGCGACGTAAAGCTCGAAACGCTCGACGAAGCGCGGGTCGGCGGCGTTCTGCTTCGAGAGCGGCGAAAGCTCCGTCGGATATTCGGTTATGAAGGTCGGGCCGATCAGATGAGGCTCGGCCACATGCTCGAAGATCTCGCCCAGCAACTGCCCGTCGTTCAACTTCGGGTCGAAGTCCAGGCCGATCTCGGCGGCGGCGGCTTCGAGACTCTCGCGTTCCATCAAGCCTTCCGGCGTCGGCCGTGTCGCCTCGGCGGGCCAATGTTCCAACACCGCTTCGCGCATAGTCATCCTCCGCCACTCGTTGAAGTCGATCACGCGGTTCCTATAGGTCACCCGGCGCGTCCCGCAGACCTTGTCCACCAGCGCCGTGATCAGGTCCTGAGTCAAATCCATGAGGTCATTGAAATCAGAATAGGCCTGATACCATTCGAGCATTGTGAATTCGGGGTTGTGCTTGTAGTCCAGTCCTTCGTTGCGGAAATTGCGGTTGATTTCGTACACCTTCTCGAAGCCGCCGACGATCAGCCTCTTCAGATAAAGCTCGGGCGCGATGCGCGCGTAGAGGTCGATGTCGAGCGCGTTGTGATGCGTGACGAACGGTCGCGCCGCCGCCCCGGTCGCCAGCGGCGAGAGCATCGGCGTCTCGACTTCGACGTAGCCTCGGTCGTCGAAATAGCGGCGGATTTCGCGGATGATCTGCGCGCGCCGCTCGAAGACCTCGCGCGAAGTCAATTCGCCGGGAGGCCTTTCCTGCGCCGCGCCGCTGGCGATCAGGTCGACGTAGCGCTGGCGGTAGCGTAGCTCCTTGTCGGTCACGCCGTGATATTTGTCGGGCATCGGCAGCAGCGCCTTGGCCAGGAATTGAAGCCGGGTTACGTGGACCGAAAGCTCGCCGGTCTTCGTGATGAACAGAAAACCTTCGACGCCTATCCAATCGCCATGGTCCAACTTTTGATAAAGCGCCCAGGCCTCGTCGCCGACGTCGTTCTTGCGAACGTAAATCTGCAACCCGCTCAGCCCGTCTGAGAGGGGAGCGAACGCGGCCTTGCCCATCAGCCGCATCGTCATAATCCGACCGGCGATTCTGACCAGTCCACCCTCCGCCGCCTTCAATTCTTCGTTGACTCGCGCGGCTTCGGCCTCGTCGTCCTTCTTGCCGGCGAACTTCTGGTAACGCTCGACTATTTGCGAAATGCTGTGGGTGCGGTCGAAGCGGTTAGGGTAGGCTTCATGGCCCATCTCCGCGATCTCTTCCAGATGGCGGCGACGCTGTTGAATTTGATCGATCTCCTGGTGGTCTAACAAAGCAGTGAAAACTCCCTCAAAAAATTTGCGCCGGAATGTCAGTCTGCGCGTAATATGCTTATACGGAATTCATTCGGAGCAATAACAGACGGCGCGAAGCGTGGCGGCTACGGCAACATTCGAAACGGGATTATAGGAACCGCGATTTAAGAGTGTCAACTATAGGATTTATGGGACTTATAGAACTGATAGGACCTATAGGACCTGAAAGACCTATAGGTCCTATCAGTCCTATAAGTCCTATTCAGGCGTTTCCCAGAACTTAGGAGAACAAGATGAAAACAGTAATACGCATTTCACTGACTGTTGTGGCGCTTTTTCTGGTTGTGTTCGTCGCGATCGCGACAAATAGTCATTTCAGCAAGGCTGCGGATGATCGGACGAGCGGAACTGAGTCACAATGGGAGTATTTGATTGTTTCTGGAGGTTCGGCCAATCTTTCGACTTCGGGCAATGAAAATTATCCGAATATGCGAAAACAGCCGGACGGCTCATTTAGCCGTGAATTTTTCCCGCTCGAACGCAACTTCGATAAGCTCGGCGCGAAGGGGTGGGAATTGGTCAGCGTCCACGGCTCGCCGAACGACCCGATCTATTTCTTCAAACGGCTGAAAGAAAGCATGAAAGAAAGCAGATGACCGGCGCCGGCCCCGGCGGGCCAAAATTGCTGAAACATCGGTTGCCGCGACCGCGTATAGCCCGTTGCAATCGGTTAGAAATATCGATCAAGACCCGAATTCGCAGAGGCTTAAAAGGAGAGTAAGTCTATGGCTCAGGCAATCGGCACGATAATTCTCGCGATTCTAGCGCTGGTGGCTGTCGCGGCAGTTCTTAATTTTATTCTGGGTTTGCTCGGATTCGTCCTTGGCCTGCTCCCGCTGCTCATCAAGCTGGCGATCTTCGCCGGAGTCTTCTATTTGGCATGGCTGGCGTTTCGTAAACTCGCTCACAAGAGTGAGTACTGAAGATCCTAACCGTTGATATTCAACCTCCAATATGGATCTTTGACGAGCCGCCATGCTTGGCCCGGAGCCCTTGTCTCCAAGTCGCGTTGGCTCACATTGGCCAAGGCCGTCGGGAACCGGGCCAAGCATGGCGGCTCATTTCTTGAAATCTAATAAAAAGACCTCGCTCTGGCGCATTCAACTAGCGCGCACAATTCACTAAAACGCTCGATCACATAATCGACTCCCGCCTCGACCAGCTCCGTGCGCCCGCGAAAACCTGGAATGTAGCCGCACGTCTTCATATCCGCCGCCCTCCCGGCCTCGACGTCCACGCGGCTGTCGCCGATCATCAAGCATTCCGACGCCAGAGCGCCGCACCTGCGCGCCGCTTCGAGGAGCATCAGCGGCGAAGGTTTGCGCTCCGGCAGACAATCTCCGCCGATAACGACCTTGAAATACGGCGACAGCCCGATTCCTTCGAGCAGCGAGATTGTGAATTCGTAAGGCTTGTTGGTGACGACGGCTTTCGGAATGTGACCGAGCCGCGCCAGCGTCTCTTTGACCCCGGGGTAGACGCGCGTTCTATCCAACAAATGCTCACGGTAGTGGCGTCGAAAGACTTCGAGCGCGTGATCGATGTCGTAGTCCGGCGTCGCGCCGTTCTGACCGGCCTTTAACGCGCGCTCGACCAGCAAGCGCGCGCCTTCGCCCACGAAATTGAGCACGCGAGTGTCGGGCAGCTTCGCGCGCCCGAGTTCGGCCAACATAAGGTTGACCGAATTGATCAGGTCGGCGCGCGAATCCACTAACGTTCCATCAAGGTCAAATAGCAAACATTGATAACTCATCCGACTTTCGTTTTCCCTCAAGGGAGCGGTAGTATGATCTTTACTCCAAAGACCATTTTCGGCTTCCTAGTTTACAATCTGAACACGGGCGAAGCCAGCGCGATTGCGAATTTACTCCCCGCTACCATTTTGACGGTGATTATCAGGAAAGGATCACAATGTCCAAGCAGGACGACACTCAACACAAATTCACCAATCGTTTGATCAACGAAACCAGCCCCTATCTTCTACAACACGCTCATAATCCTGTTGACTGGTACGCCTGGGAAGAAGAAGCCTTGGATCGCGCGCGGCTAGAGGACAAGCCGATTCTGCTGAGCATAGGTTACCGGGCGTGCCATTGGTGCCACGTAATGGAGGATGAGTCGTTCGAGGACGAAGCCATCGCGCAATTGATGAACGACAACTTCATCAACATCAAGGTCGACCGCGAAGAGCGTCCCGACCTGGACGCGATTTATATGAACGCCGTGCAGATGATGACCGGGAGCGGCGGGTGGCCGATGACGGTCTTTCTGACGCCCGACGGCAAACCTTTTTACGGCGGGACCTATTTTCCGCCGGTTGACCGCTACGGGATGCCTGGGTTCCCGCGCGTGCTGATCTCGGTCGCCGAGGCCTACCGCGCGCGGCGTGACGAGATCGACAATAGCGCCGAAGGGATGCTGGGCGAGTTGAAGCGGCTGGACCGGCTCGTCGCGCCGAAAGGGGGGGAGGAAGGCGGGCTGAGTTACGAGGTCGCCGATCACGCGGCGAATCAGCTGCTGAGAGCGCTCGATCCGGTTCATGGCGGGTTCGGTAACAAACCCAAATTCCCGCCCTCAATGGCGCTGGAGTTCCTGCTGCGCCAATGGCGCCGGACGAAGGACGCCGGCGCGCTCGACGCGGTCGAATTGACTCTGAACAAGATGGCGCGCGGCGGAATATACGATCAGTTGGGCGGCGGCTTTCATCGCTACTCGGTCGACGAAAAATGGCTCGTGCCCCATTTCGAGAAGATGCTCTATGACAACGCTCTTTTAAGCCGCGTCTACACGGAAGCCTTTCTGGCCACCGGCAATGAGTTTTACAAACGCATCGCCGTCGAGACGCTCGATTATGTCGCGCGCGAAATGACCGACAAAGAGGGCGGTTTTTATTCCACGCAAGACGCCGACAGCGAGGGCGAAGAAGGGAAGTTTTTCGTCTGGACGCCGGAAGAGGTCACGGCGCTGCTCGGCGAAGAAGACGCGCGCCTATTCAACCGCTACTTCGACGTGTCGGAGATTGGCAATTTTGAGGGCCACAGCATCCTGCGCGTCGACGAAGACATTGACGTAATCGCCAGGTTGATGAGGGTATCGCGCGAGCGCCTGGCCGAAGTCATTGAACGCGGCCGCAAGGTTCTCTTCGAGGCGCGCGAGAGGCGCGTCAAACCGTATCGCGATGAAAAGATACTGACCGCGTGGAACGGATTAATGTTGCGGAGCTTCGCCGAGGCTTCGCGCGCGTTCGATCGGAAAGATTATCTGGAGCTGGCGGTCAGGAACGCGGACTTTATACTGACCAGGCTGCGGCGCGACGGGCGGTTACTAAGGACGCACAAAGACGGCGTGAGCAAATTGAATGGCTATCTCGAAGATTACGCTTATGTGGTTGACGGATTACTTGCGCTTTACGAAGCGTCATTCGACCCGCGCTGGTTCGAAGAGGCGAAGGCGTTGGCGGAGACGATGATCGCGCAATTCTGGGACGCCGAGGCTGGCGGATTCTTCTTCACCAGCGCCGATCATGAAAAGTTGATCACGCGCGCGAAGGATTTTTACGACAACGCGATCCCGTCCGGGAATTCGGTGGCCGCGTCGGCGCTCATCAGGCTGTCGCTGCTCACGGGCGTCGACCGTTACCGCGGGATGGCCGAAACGATACTCCTGCTGATGAAACCGGCTATGATGCGCGCGCCGAGCGCGTTCGGGCGCATGCTTTCGGCTCTGGATCTGTTTCTGGCCTCGCCATATGAGATCGCCATCATCGGCGCTCCCGAGGCCCCGGAGACTCGCGCGATGGTCGATCTGGTTTTCAAACGCTACTTGCCGAACAAGGTGATCGCCTTCGCGCCGGACGCCGATTCAAAGGCCTCGCAGACCGTCAAGTTGCTCGAAGGTAGGGGCAGGATCGACGGCAAGGCGACGGCCTATGTTTGCCGCAATTTTTACTGCGAAGCGCCGCAGACCAGCGCCGAGGGCCTGGCCGAAGCGTTGAACGCAGGGGGCGCGGGCGGATAGCGTCATAACCGCGATCGCCAAAGACGAAAATTGACAGCCCGGATCGGTTTAAATAAGATGTCTTCGTGTTTTTTTGAGTGGTTTCACCTTATTAGATCGGGGTGTCAAGTCTGAACAACATGGCAACTTTAGGCCAGCAACTGAAACAGTCGCGTGAAGAAAAAGGTATCTCGCTCCAGGAAATCGCCGAATCCACCCACATCAGCATTCGTTTTCTCCAAGCGATAGAAAACGACGCTTACGATGTTCTCCCCGGCGGTGTTTTCAACCGCGCATTCGTCCGCAAATTCGCCAGACAGGTCGGCTTCGACGAGGAGCAGGCGGTCAATCTTTATCAAGAGCAATGGCAAGAACAAGGCGGCGAGCCGGAGCGCGGTTACCAATTGGGCGTCGACGAGCCTGATTTCAGACAGTCGTCAGGCAACGGTCTGCTTCTCAGTTTCGTGGCGCTGCTAGTTATAGGCTCACTGGCCTATGCCGCTTATCAATATTTCGCCCCCACTGGTTCCGATTCCGGCGGAGGCGCCGTGGCCGGGTTAAACACCCCGGCTTCGCCGAGCGTGACGCCCACGCCGAGCGCGACGCCGGAAGCTACAGCGTCTCCATCTTCCAATCCGACGCCCAGCCCGACGCCGGAAACGCCGGCAGGCGCGATGCGCGTGCAACTCACCGCTCCGGTTGAAGAAGTTTGGGTCAAAGTCAACACCGATGACAAAGAGGCCTGGAAGGGGACATTAAACCGTGGCGAGTCGCGCGAATACGACGTGAGTGAGAAGATTATTTTATCGATAGGCAGGGTTCAATCCTTGAAGATCGCCATCAACGGTCGCAATATGGATTTCGTCAGACTTCTGCATAATCCGAAAGCTACTATAGCTAATGTCGTTATCACCAAAGATAACTATCAACAATATCTCAATTAGCCCTTCATCGCTTTTTTATGAGAAGATGGGCGCGCAGGCTGAGCTTGCCGGATTGCGCGCTCACAAGCGTAGCAAGATAGAAGCGCCGCGCGAGATGAGTCTCGCGCGGTTTTTGTTTTGGGTGAAATTTTATGTTGACTGAAAACTTGCTGGAAGCTTTGACATTCGACGACGTTCTGCTGGTTCCGGCCTATTCCGAAATCCTGCCGGCGGAGACGGACACGACGACGCGCTTGACTCGCAACGTCAGCATCAACATTCCGGTCATCAGCGCGGCGATGGACACCGTGACAGAGGCGCCGATGGCGATCGCCGTCGCGCAGCAGGGCGGGATCGGCGTGATCCACAAGAATCTGTCCATCGAGGCGCAGCGCGACGAGGTGGACAAGGTCAAGCGATCCGAATCGGGGATGATTGTCGATCCGGTGACGATGACCCCGGACCGCAAAATCCGCGAAGCGCTGGCCGTTATGGAGCGGTACAAGATTTCAGGCGTGCCGGTCATCGCCGAACATGGGAGGCTAGTCGGCATCCTGACCAACCGCGACCTGCGCTTCGAGACGCGGCTCGATCTGCCGATCTCGGAAGTGATGACCCGGGAGAACCTGATCACCGTTCCGGTCGGCACCACGCTGCGCGAGGCCGAAGGCATCCTGCAAAAATACCGCGTGGAGAAGCTGCTGGTCGTCGACGAGAACTACCACCTCAAGGGCCTGATCACGGTCAAAGACATTCAAAAGGCGATCAAATATCCGAACGCGGCGAAAGACAGCCTGGGCCGTCTGCGCTGCGCCGCGGCCGTCGGCGCGACGGGCGATTTCCTGGAGCGCGCGGATGAGTTGGTCAAAGCCCGCGTAGACATCCTGGCCATCGACACGGCTCACGGCCACAGTTCGCGCGTGGTCGAAGCCGTCAAGCTCGTCAAACGGCGTTTCCCCGAGATAGAGTTGATCGCCGGCAACATCGGCACGGCCGACGGCGCGAAAGCCTTGATTCAGGCCGGCGCGGATGCGGTTAAATGCGGCATAGGCCCCGGTAGTATTTGTACGACTCGCGTGGTCACCGGCGCGGGCGTGCCGCAGATCACGGCCATTGCGGAATGCGTCCGAGGCGCGGCGGGTTCGGGCGTCCCGGTGATCGCCGACGGCGGCGTTAAATATTCCGGCGACATCACCAAGGCCATCGCGGCCGGCGCCGACGCCGTGATGATCGGCTCGTTGCTCGCGGGCGTCGACGAATCGCCCGGCGAGATCATTCTGTATCAGGGCCGCAACTTCAAATCGTACCGCGGAATGGGCAGCCTGGCGGCGATGAAGCAGGGGAGCAAGGACCGTTACGCCCAGGAGGGCGAGGACGCCGAGAGCAAATTGGTGCCCGAAGGCATCGAAGGGCGCGTGACTTACAAAGGCTCTCTCGCGGCGCTCGTCGCGCAACTCGTCGGCGGGCTGCGCGCGGGAATGGGTTACACCGGCTGCCGCACGATCGGTGAATTGCAGCGCAACGCGCGCTTCATGAAAATCACCGCCGCCAGCCTCAAAGAATCGCACGTCCACGACGTGGTCATCACTAAGGAAGCGCCGAATTACAGAGTCGAATGATCGATGTTTTGACCTCCCGGCGCGACTAGGCTAGATTTGCTCCGAGTGGCAAAGTCGTGAAGTTATCGCCACGAGTGATTACCTGGTGGGAGACTGGAAAATCACGACGGCAGGACGTCATCTGGTAATCCAGGCTGTTTCTATTCAAATCAATCCAACCATCTAAATATGACCAATAGCTCGGAAACTGCGCCGCGCCTTACATCTGTCCAATGGCTCATCTGCGTCATCGCCGTCATCGGCTTCGCGTTCGACACTTATGAGCTTTTGATGCTGCCGTTGATGATCCGCCCGGCTCTGGAAACGCTGGGCCATCTGCAATTCGGGAGCGAGGGTTACAATCAATGGCGCGATCTGTTTTTCTACGTGCCCGCCGTGTTCGGCGGCGTTTTCGGATTGTTCGGCGGATATTTGACCGACAGGTTGGGAAGGCGGCGCGTCTTGACGTGGAGTATTCTGATCTACGCGTTTGCGGCCTTCGCCGGGGGCTTTGCGACTTCGCTCGAGATGTTATTGATCTTTCGCTCCGCGAAATTCATCGGCGTGTGCGTCGAGTTCGTAGCCGCGGTCGCATGGCTGGCCGAGCTGTTCCCGGAGCCGAGACAGCGCGAGGCGGTGCTGGGTTACACGCAAGCGTTCTCTTCGTTGGGCGGCGTGATGGTCAGTGGCATGGCGTTTCTGATCTCGAAGACGGCCACCTCGCTGCCCGCAATCTACGGTGGGCACGAGAACTGGCGGTACCTGATGATCTCAGGCTTGATTCCCGCGATCCCACTGATCATTATCCGGCCGTTCCTTCCCGAATCGCCGGTCTGGCGGGAGAAGAAGGCCGCAGGCACGTTGAAACGTCCGAGTATCGCCGAACTGTTCAACCCCGAATATCGAAAGACGACGCTGATTACTGCGGCGATGTTCGCATGCAGCCTGGGCGTCGCTTTCGGCGCGATTCAACAGATTCCGCAGATCGTGCCTGCGCTTGTCAAGGTTGACAGTCTGCTGCCGCCGCCCGAGCGTCAAAAGATCATCTCGAGCGCCGTCGGATTTACGCAGACAATTCAGGAGATCGGCGGCCTTGTAGGGCGATTCCTGCTGGCGTTTCTGGCGATCCGCATCCTGTCCCGGCGGAATCTGCTTCGCGTTTTCCTGGTTCCGGGATTGATTCTGATCCCGTTGATCTTCATCTTTGCGGGGACTAGCGATCTGCGGCTCTTGCAATGGGGGATGTTCTTCGCCGGGCTGTTCACTGTCGCGCAATTGAGTTTCTGGGGAAATTACCTGCCGCGCGTCTATCCAACGCATTTGCGCGGGACGGGGGAGAGCTTCGCTGCGAACATCGGCGGGCGGATGATCGGCGCGTCGGCCCCGCTGCTGACCACACAATTGGTGGCGGTGTCGTCTGCCGGGGCGCCCGCGACGAAGCTCGCCTACGCCGCGGCCGGGGTGGCGTTTCTGGTATACGCGGCCAATCTGGTCTTGAGCTTCTTCTTGCCAGAGCCTGAGCAGGAGAAATTGCCAGAGTAGTTCTTCGATTGCTGACCTTATGATTGCGGATTGCGGATTGCGGATTGCGGATTTTTGTAATCGTGAGAGGCAAGTTGGAATGTGAACCGCATGGATTGTGGGGCTGTAAATGCGAATTGAAGATGTAATGAGCGATCCAGAGAACAGTCAGAAAAATAATCCGGTTGTAGGAAGCTACAATCCGCAATCCGCAATCCGCAATCCGCATTCAGTGATTCTCTTCATCAAGAACCTTCGCACAGGCTCGCTCGAAGTCAGTCCGAGGGCTTTTTGATAGGAGTCAATCGCCTCACTCTTTTTTCCGGCCTCCCGGAGTAATTCTCCTCGCGTGGCGTAGAACGGGCAATAATTCCGAAGCGTCCGATCCTCGGAGAGCTTATTCAACTCGGCCAGTCCCGCTTCGACTCCGTCGACCTTCGCGAGCGCCACGATCCGGTTCAGCGCGACGACGGGCGAAGGTTTGCGGCTCAACAATTCTTCGTAACAATCGAGGACTCGCGGCCAGTCGGTGTATTCAAAACTTTGAGCCAGCGCATGGCAGACGGCGATCTCGGCCTCGAGGTGATAATCGCTGATCTCGTCTCCGCTGGCCGATTTCCGCAGATGTCGCAGGCCGCGTCCGATCATCGCCCGATCCCATAACGAACGGTCCTGTTCCGAGAGCAACAACAATTCGCCGGCGGCGTCGCATCTCGCCGCCAGGCGCGCGCCCTGAAACAGCAGCAGCGCGCCGAGCGCATGGACTTTCGGCGCGCCCGCGACCGGGTGTCCGGCGAGCAGTTCGCACAGCCTGATCGCTTCGTGGCACAGGTCCGTGCGTACAAGCTCTTCGCCTTCCAGCGCGCTGTAACCCTCATTGAACATCAGGTAGATGATTTTCAGCGCCGATTCCAACCGGGCCGGGAGTTTGTCGGGCGCGGGCATTTCAAGCTTGATGTCGAAGTCGCGCAACCGCTGTTTCGCCCGCGCGATGGTTTTTGCGACGGAAGGTTCCCTGGCGAGAAACGCCCGCGCAATCTCGGAGACGCTGAAGCCGCCGACAGTCTTCAGCGTCAGCGCGATCTGTCCGTCCTCGGGGATCAGCGGATGGCAACAGATGAAAATCATCCGCAACTGGTCGTCGCGGATTTCACCTGCGAAGGCGGCGTCGGCTTCTCCGCCGATCGGAATCTCGACCTCGTCGGTCGTTTCAGTCAATCTGCTGTCGCGGCGCAATTGATCGAGCATCCGGTTCTTCGCCACCTGGATCAGCCACGCGGTCGGATTGTCGGGCGCGCCCTGATACGGCCACAGCCTCAGCGCGCGCGCCATCGCGTCCTGCACGGCGTCTTCGACCTGATCGAGCCTCTTTATCCCGAAGATGCGCGTCAGCGTGGCGATCATCTGCCCCGCCCGATGGCGGAACAGATGATCGACCGATTGATGTATTTGATCTGACGATTGTGATGACATAATCACCCGGCCGGGACCGGGACCGGCTCGATCTCCCGGACTTCGATCCACCCGTTGTATTTCAGGTGCGGGCAGCTTTTCGACGTTTCAACGGCTTCGTCGTAATCGGCCGCGTTGACTATGAAATAACCACCCATTACCTCTTTGGCTTCGGCGTATGGGCCGTCGACTACGCGGGCCTTGCCGTTACGCATCGAGACATGGCGGCCCCCTTCGTCTTTGAGCTTATTGCTTCCGACATATTTGCCTTCGGCTTGGATTTTACTCCGCCAGGCGACGTATTCGCCGATAATCTGTTGCGCCTCTTCGGGCGAGAAGTTCGAGAAGTCGGACGGCGCTTCGCGCAGGAGTAGGATGTATTGTGGCATATATTCCCCTTCGTTAATCGGCCTGCGGCCGTAGATTTGTACATGACATATTCGTTTCCAAAAATGCCGTGATCGTCGTCTTTCGTCTTGTAGACGAACTGCCCCCTGCGGAAAGGACAACGATTTTATAAAAAATCGCGGCTTGATCTTCAGGCCGCAGCGCCGCTCACAAACGTCGCGCTTGCTTTCGATCTCGGTCAAGTTATACGATTTGCGCGGTCTTGAAGTCGGTCAAGCCAAAATTACTTTTATTATATCGAGCGCGGGCGTTGGCGTATCATCGCGTACCCCTTCGTGTACCAACTTCAACCCCGTCGCATCTAAAGGAGTATAAAGACACCAATGAGGAAACCACTGTCGCTCATCTTAGTTCTTTCATCCGTCGCCATTCTCGCCTCGTCCGCGTGGCTCGAATCCTCCGCTCAACCCGCCGAAGGCCAGGGCGCGGGCGGAGGGGCCGCCGCCCTCTACACGAAACATTGCGCCAAATGCCATCTCGAAGACGGCAAGGGACTTGAAAGCCTGAGCCCGCCTAACTTCACCGACGCGAAATGGCAGTCGGCGCACACCAACGCGGCGCTCGCCAAGGGCATTCGCGAAGGCAAAGAAACAATGCCCCCGTTCAAAGACGTGCTCTCAGCCGCGCAGATCAACGCGCTGGTAAAACACATTCGAGGTTTCAAGCCGAAGGCCACGAAGAAATAGGCTGGCGGCTGAGCTGAAAAGAAATCGGCGAGTGGATGGGCATATAGCTCATCCACTCGCCGTTTTGTTTTGCTATTCTATAAGTTTTGCGAAAGAGGACTGTCGGCTTATAGCCGACAGATGAATTTCGCATCGGCGA
>Ga0081455_10006769_pt1 | contig 12230 bp, 12 predicted proteins | sample TabmetS3T2R1_FD_70207 | JGI IMG/M metagenome (GOLD analysis project Ga0081455, IMG submission 70207) | Tabebuia heterophylla rhizosphere microbial communities from the University of Puerto Rico - S3T2R1 | ecosystem: Host-associated > Plants > Roots > Rhizosphere ... | reverse complement strand
GTCGTCGTCGCTCCACCAGCTCGACCAACTGCGCACCCGAATGCGTCGTGCCGACGATCTCGATGTCGTCGACGCGCTCCAGCGCACGCCGGAATCCCTCCAGCATGAGCCGGTTGTCGTCCGCGATCAGCACCTTCACAACGACCGGTCCTCCGTGTCCACGATGTAATCCGGGCAGGCGGCCGCATCCTTGCGGCCGCCGCCTGCCCGGTCGCCGACCGGCGGGGCGGAATATCGCCAGTCGACAGCAAGATCATCGGCGAACCGTTCGTCGGCCCCAATGGGCCGCTCGGCTCATTTCGGCGTTCAGTTATGTGAACGGAGCGACCGTTCGTCGCTACGCGTGCGCCGGCGCCAGCCGCCCCGCCCGCAGCACGACCGCGGCCACGGCGACGCACGCCGCCACGCACACCGCGGCGATCACGAACGCCAGCTGGAAGCCGCCGACCAGCGCGTGTGCGGGGGCATAGCCCTGCGCGGAGAGCGCCTGCGTGCGGTCGGTCGCGATCGCGCCCAAGACCGCCAGCCCGAGCGCGCCCGAGATGTACAGCGAGACGTTGATCAGCGCCGAGGCCACCCCGGCGTCGCGCGGCGGGACGTCCGACAGCGCGATCGTCAGGAGCGGCATGAACGACGTCCCCGCGCCCAGGCCCATCAGGAAGAAGGCGATGAACACGGTCGGGAAGTACGCGTCGCCGGCGCCGGCGCTCGCGAGCACGAGCAGGCCCCCCGCCATGACCGCGAGGCCGCCCATGAGCGGCCAGCCGGCGCCGAAGCGGTTGACCAGCCGCGCCGTCGGCCCCGCCGACAGCGCCGCCACGATGAGCGTCCAGGGCAGGAACGCCTCGCCCGTCTGCACGCTGCCGTAGCCCTGGACGCGCTCGAGATACAGGGCGCCCAGGAAGAAGCTCCCGTACATGCCCGTTCCCATGATCGCCCGCACGACGCTCGAGCCGGCAAGGGTGCGCTGCCGCAGCAGGCGCAGCGGCAGGATCGGGTTGGTCAGCCGCGCCTCGAGGGCGACGAACAGCGTGAGCAGCGCCACCGACAGCGCGCCGAAGCCCAGGGTCTGCGCGGAGCCCCAGCCGTGGTACGGCGCCTCGACGATCGCGTAGACGCCGATCGCCATCGCGACCGTCACGATGAAGCCGCCGAGGACGTCGACGCCCTCGCCGAGGCCGATGCCGGGCCGCTCATCGACGAGCGCGCGAATGGCGAGCACGCTGAGCACCCCGATCGGGATGTTCACGAAGAAGATCCAATGCCAGTCGATGGCCTGGGTGAGCGCGCCGCCGGCCAGCAGGCCGATGGAGCCGCCGGCGACCGAGACGAACGTGAACAGGCTCATGGCCTTCGTGCGCTCGCGCGTGTCGGGGAACTCGGTGGCGATGATCGCCAGGATCACGGCCGACGCGAGCGCCCCGCCAAGGCCCTGCAGGAACCGCGCGCCGACGAGCATCGCCCCGCTCTGCGCGAGGCCGCAGGCCGCCGAGGCGAGGGTGAAGAGCGCCAGGCCCGTGAGCAGGACGCGCCGGCGCCCGACGAGGTCACCGAGGCGGCCGGCGACGAGCAGGAAGCTTCCGAACGTGATCAGGTAGCCGTTGATCACCCAGGTCAGCGACGACTGGGCGAAGTGAAGATCGGTCTGAATCGCCGGCAGCGCGACGTTCACGATCGTCGCGTCCAGCACCATCATCAGCTGCGCGAGGAGCACAGCGACGAGCGCCGCCCACCGGCGCCGCTCGCCTTCCAGAGAAGACAGGAGTGTCATCACAGCCATATGGATCATCACTGTATCAAGGATGATCCATACAGCAAGGTCAATCACTGTCCCATTAGCTATCCTTATCGCCTATACGATGTCCCCAACCATGTCTCCCGAGTCGCCCGGAGCGCTCGTGCTCGCCATCCGCCTCTCGCGGCTTGTGTACCGGCGCGCCACCGAGGAGGTCCTCGGCATGCGCCTGAAGCAGTTCATCGCGCTGTCGGCCATGGCCCAGACGCCCAACCTCAGCCAGCGCCAGTTCGGCGAGCAGATGCACCTGGATCCGAACAACACCGTCCTGATGCTCAACGACCTCGAGGCGGAGGGCTGGGCCGAGCGCCGGCGCGATCCGCTCGATCGCCGTCGTCACACCGTCGAGCTGACGGTGACCGGTCGCAAGGCGCTCACCCGCGCCGAGCGCGCCCTGGACGGCCTCGAGGACAGCGTGCTGGAGGCACTCTCGCCCGACGAGCGCGACACGCTGCGCGACCTGCTCACGCGCGCGGTCGCCGACGTGCCCGCGCCGTTCTAGGCCGCGACGCGCCAGCGCTCGGGGCTGGCGCCGTCCGTCTCGACGCGTCCGGTCACCTGCAGGTGGCGCAGGTAGCAGAGCGTCTCGTTGAGCCACCACTGGGCGTTCATCGGCGTCACCGGCTCGTCGTAGACGTGCGGCATCGCGTCGAACGCGGTAATCGGACCGTCCGCCCGCAGCACCGCCTCGAGCGCCGCAAGCCGCTGAGCGACGAGCCCCCGGTTGGCCGCGATGTGTCCCTGGACGTCGGCGAACGTGCGGCCGTGGCCCGCCAGGCACAGCCGCGCCCCGAGTGCCTCGACGCGGTCGAGCGAGGCCAGGAACTCGCCTGCCGGATCGGGTGTGTACCCGAAGTCGTAGTAGAGCGAGACCCGGCCGAGGAGATGGTCGCCGGAGATGAGCAGGCGCTGTTCCGGCTGCCACAGACAGACGTGCGAGGGCGCGTGGCCCGGCGTCTCGACGGCCTGCCAGCGGCCGAGGTCGGTGTCGACGACGACGCCGTCGACGAGGTTGCGATCGGGCTCCACGATCCCAGCGACGCCGTACGACGCGCTCCCGCGGCGCTCCGCCCACTGCCGCAGCGGCTCCTCCGGCACCCCCGCCGAGCGCGCGATCTCGATGCGCCGCGCGAGCGCGCTATCGGGATCGTCGACCGCCGCGGTCAGGTGCCGGTGGTTGGGGTGCATCCACAGCTCGGACCCGGTCCGCCCGACGATCGTCGCCGCCTGCCCGTAGTGGTCGGCGTGCGCATGCGTGCACACCACGAGGCGGACGTGCTCGAGCTTGAGGCCGACCATGTCCAGCGCGCGCTCGAGGTGTCCCATCGACCCGGGCTCGTGCATGCCGGTGTCGAAGAGCACGACCCCGTCGCCGGCGGCGACCGCCCAGGCGTTGCAATGGGGTACGCCGGGCCACGGCAACGGCAGGCGAAGCCGCCAGATGCCGGGCAGCAGCTTCTCCCCCCGGCCGACCTCGCGCTTGCGTGCGGGCGCGGTCATGAGCGCCGCACCTTACGCGTAGAGTTCGCCGACCAGCCGGCCGAGACGAGGAGGCACGACGATGGCGACCGACGTCGACCAGTCCGCCGAGACGGCGCGCATCGCGCGCGAGTACTTCGAAGCGCTGGGGCGCGCCGAGAGCGACGCGCCGCGGCGGTTCTACGCGCCCGACGGCCAGGGGCACATCCACGGCGTCGCCGGCCCGGCACCCCCCGAGGAGAGCGAGAAGTTCTTCGCGGGCCTCTTCGACTCGTTCCCCGACTGGCGGTTCGAGATCCTCGACCTCATCAGCCAGGGCGAGCAGGCCGCGGTGCGCTGGCGCGCCCGCGGCACCTTCGCCGGCACGGCGACCTTCATGGGCTTTGAGCCCAACGGCGCGCACGCCGACGTCGAAGGCATGGACCTGGTCTGGGTCCGCGACGGCAAGATCGTCCGGCTCGAGGCGTACATGAACGGCGCCGAGCTCGCCCGCCAACTCGGCGCGCTGCCGCCGCAGGGGTCGGCCATGGACGAGCGCATGGCCAAGGCATTCAACATGCGCACACGAGCGATCCGCCGCATGGTTGCTGGGCCCGACCCGGTGGCGGACGGCGTCTGGGTGGTCCGCGGCGGCTTCCCGATGAAGGAGATGAACATCTACCTCGTCCGCGACGGCGACGGGGTCATGCTCTTCGACGCGGGCATCAAGACCATGGCCGGCCCCGTTGCCACTGCCGCGGCGAGCCTCGGCGGCATCACGCGCGTGCTGCTGGGCCACGGCCACGCGGACCACCGCGGCGTCGCGCCGTCGCTCGGCGTTCCGGTGCTCTGTCACACCGCCAACCGCGAGGACGCCGAAGGCGACGGCGGCATGCGCTACTTCGACTTCGCCAAGCTCAAGGTCCACATGCGCCACGTGTATCCGTTCCTGCTGCGCATGTGGGACGGCGGCCCGGTGACGATCGCCGAGACCGTCAAGGAGGGCGACGAGATCGCGGGCTTCGAGGTCATCGACCTCTCGGGGCACGCGCCGGGCCTGATCGGCCTCTGGCGCGCGTCGGACCGGCTCGCGCTGACCAGCGACTGCTTCTACACGATCGACCCCGAGACCTTCCGCCACGGGGCGCCCAGGGTTCCGCACCCGGCGTTCAACTTCGACACCGAGCAGGCCCGGGCCTCGATCCGCAAGCTCGCGGCGATGGAGCCGGCCGCGGCGTGGCCGGGCCACGCAGAGCCGGTGACCGGCGACGTGCGCGGACAGCTCGAGCAGGCGGCTGCTACCACCTAGCGGATGGGCAAACGTGGCCGCGCCCGCGGCAAAGCCGACAAGCTTGCGGCGCCCGAGAGCGAGTACACGTCGCCGGACGGTGACGTGCTCGTGCTGCGCGGCGCGCTGACCGCGAAGACGCGCCGCGCGTACCACGACGTCCTGCACGGCAACGTGCTCTCGCAGGAGGACGCCTGGCAGCGCGCGGTCGAGCTCCTCTTCGAGCGCCTCGCCGTGCGCTGGGTGGTCTCCGACGTGCCGACCGAGGGGCAGCGCGAACTGCTCATGCGCTTCCGGGTCGCCACCCGGGACGAACGGCGCTGGATCCGCGACGTGCTGCGCGAGCACGTCACCGAGCACTTCCCGGACGTCGAGGCGCCCTAGGCCAGCACCTTCGAGAGGAACGCCTTGGTGCGCTCCTCGCGCGGGCTGTCGAGCACGTCCCGCGGACGGCCGGTCTCGACGACCACGCCCTCGTCGATGAACACCAGCGTGTCGCCGACCTCGCGCGCGAAGCCGATCTCGTGCGTGACGACCACCATCGTCATCCCCTCGCGGCAGAGCTGGCGCATGGCGTCGAGGACGTCGCCGACGAGCTCGGGGTCAAGCGCGGAGGTCGGCTCATCGAACAGCATGAGCTTGGGGTCCATCGCCAGCGCGCGGGCGATCGCCACCCGCTGTTGCTGGCCGCCCGACAGCTGCGCGGGGTAGGCGTCGGCCTTGTCCGCGAGGCCGACGCGCTCCAGCAGCGCACGCGCGCTGGCGACCGCGGGCTCGCGCGGGACGCGCTTGACCCGCGTCGGCGCCTCGATGACGTTCTGCAACGCGGTCATGTGCGGGAACAGGTTGAAGCGCTGGAAGACCATCCCGATCTGCGCCCGCTCGCGGGCCACCTCGCGCTCGCGCAGCTCGTAGAGCTTGTCGCCGTCCTGGCGGTAGCCCACGAGCGAGCCGTCCACCCACAGCCGCCCGGCGTCGATCTTCTCCAGGTGGTTGATGCAGCGCAGGAACGTCGACTTGCCCGAGCCCGAGGGGCCGAGCACGCACATCACCTCGCCCGGCGCGACCTCCAGCGAGATCCCGCGCAGCACCTCGAGCCTGCCGAAGCTCTTGTGGACGGCCTCGGCCTTCACCATCGGCGCGTTCACGCGAGCGGCTCCTCATGCCGGCGCTCGGGGAACAGCCGGGCGCGCACCTTCTGCAACGGCGTTGGCGGCAGCTCGCGCGCCGCCCCGCGGCCGTAGTGGCGCTCGAGGTAGTACTGCCCGATCGAGAGGATCGTGGTGAAGAACAGGTACCAGATCGCCGCAACCAGCAGGAGCGGGATCGTCTTGAAGTTCACCGAGTAGATGAGCTGCACGGAGTAGAGCAACTCGGCGTAGGCGATCACGCTGACCAGCGAGCTCGTCTTGAGCATCGAGATGGTCTCGTTGCCGGTCGGCGGGATGATCACCCGCATCGCCTGCGGCAGGACGATCCGCCGCAGGGTCTGCATGCGCGTCATCCCCAGCGACTGCGCGGCCTCCGTCTGGCCCTCGTCGACCGAGAGCATGCCCGCGCGCACGATCTCGGCCATGTACGCGCCCTCGTTGAGCCCGAGGCCGAGGATCGCCGCGACGAACGGCTTGATGACGTGGTTGGCATCCGCGCTGGCGAACTCCGGCCCGCCGAACGGGATCCCGATCGAGAGCTTGGGATAGAGCGCCGACACGAAGCCCCAGAACAGGATCTGGACGAGCACCGGCGTCCCGCGGAAGAACCAGATGTAGACCCACGCGCCGGCCGAGACGAGCGGGTTGGCCGACAGCCGCATGACCGCGAGGACGACGCCGAGCGCGATCCCGATGGCCATCGAGATGATGGTGAGCTCGAGCGTCACCCGCACGCCGCGCAGGACGCGGGCGTCGAACAGGTAGTCGCCGACCGTGCCCCACCCGAACCGCGGGTTCGTGGCCACCGAGTGGATGGCGATCGCCGCCAGCAGCAGGACGATCGCCGCCGCGATCCAGCGGCCGACGTGGCGCACCGGCACGGCCTTGATGTCGTCGGGCCGAACGGGCGGCCCGACGACGTCGCTGGTGGCTGGTTCGGAACTCAGGGTGTCGACGCTAGTCGATCGCGCCGTTGATCTGTGGGTTGTCTATCGCTCCGGCGGCGATGCCCCACTTGTCGAGGATCTGCTTGTACTGGCCGTCGGCCATCACCTGCTTGACCGCGGCGAGCACGGCGTTTGTGAGCCCGAGGTCCTTGGGGATCGCGATCCCGTACGGCGCGGTGCCGTACTCCTTGCCGATGATCTTGAACTGGCCGTTGGACTGCTTGACCTGGTACTCCGCCGGCGGCGAGTCGGCCATCCCGAACTGGGCCCGTCCGCTCGAGATCGCGAGGTTCGCGCCGTTCTGGTCGGGGAAGGTCAGGACCTTCACCGGCTTCTTGCCCGCGTCCGTGCACTTCTTGCTCTGTGCGGTCGAGTCGTCCTGCTGCGTGGTGCCCTTCTCGACGGCCACCGTCAGCCCGCACATGCTCTCGTCGAGCCCGGTCACGGGCGGGGCGCCCTGCGTCTTGGCGAAGAACGAGGTACCCGCCGAGAGGTACGTCACGAAGTCGACGGTCTTCTCGCGCTCCTTGGTGTCGGTGAACGACGACATCCCGAGGTCGTACTTGTGTGCCGCCAGGCCGGGGATGATGCTGTCGAACGTCGCGTTGACGACGTTGGCCTTGAGGCCCATGGCCGCCGCCAGCGCCTTGGCGAGGTCGGCGTCCATCCCCTCGACGGTCTTGCCGTCCTTGCCGATGAACTCGTTGGGCGCGTACGACGCGTCGGCGGCCACCGTCAGCGTGCCCTTGGACTTGACTGCCGCGGGCACACCGGGGACGACCTTCTTCGCCGTCGTGCTCGCGGGTTGCTGTGCGGCGGTCGTGCCGCCGCCGTTGTCGCTGCTGCCGCATCCCACGGCGAAAGTCGCAGCCAGTACTAGTGCCAGCGCCAGCCCTGCGCTGCGCCGGGCGAACTTCGTTGTCATGCACTTCCTCCTGCTAAGTAACTCGCCGCCCTCCCTCCCGTGAGCGACGCCGCCTGAACTTGCGGTCGCTGGATCCTAAACCCGACGATCACCCGACGCGCCGTAGGCGACCGTCGCCGATCTCGAGGTCGGCGCTCAACGGGCTCGCGGCGGACGTGCTCGCGGGCGCTCCCGTGCCGTCCGCGGGCGGGCCGTCGCAGCCGCCGCTCGCGTCGTAGAACCCCGGCCCGTTCAGTCCCGGACCGGTCAGCTGCGGCCGGTTGGCGCCCCCGCCGGGCGGGAAGACGGTGTCGAACCACTGGGTGAAGAACTGGCCGAGCCGTGCCGAGCACGCCGCGCTCTGGTTGGGCATGAAGCGCTGGAACTCGGCCTCGAGTTGCTGCTCGGTGATGCTCGACCCACCGAAGTCCCGCTGGGTCTGCTGCAGCATCCGCGTCCAGTTGCCCGACCCGAGGATCTGGCGCAGCGCGAGGTAGGTCGTCCCCGGGCGGGTGTACGTCGTCGACCCGTTGAACAGCGTGTACGAGGTCGGGTTCGACGGCGCGGCGGTCCAGAGGCTGCCGGTGTTCGCGTAGTTGCGGTTGAAGCGATCGACGAGGCTCTGCTGGAAGGCGGCCTGCCCGGCCGGCGAGGTCGGGCCGCCGGCCGCGGTCTCGGCGTTGCGAGCCGCGAAGAGGTACTCGCCGACGGTGGCCATGCCCTCCTTGAAGAACGTCAGGTTGAAGTTGCCCTCGCTGACATTGTCCCCCCACCACTGGTGCATGTTCTCGTGGTTGAAGGTCTGCAGCCCGATGCGCCCACCGTTGAAGGTGATCTTCGTCTGCATCTCCTCTTCGAAGCTGGCGGACGGGATGGCGACGATCACGCCGTTGGTCGTGAACGGGAAGGAGCCGTTGAAGAGGCTCTGGAAGTTCGTGATGTCCTCCTGCTGGTCCATCACGGCCTTGTTGGTCGCCTTGCGCGCCGGGTCGATCGTGGTGCCCTGCGCCTCGTAGAACTGGATGCCGTTGTCGGCGATCCGCTCGGACAGGTCGAACGACGCGATGCTGTTCTCGACGAGGTAGTTCGCGATCGGCTCGGGCGAGTGCCAGTGCCACATCGTCGAGCCGCCGGGGAAGCGAGCGTCGGCGGGATTGTCCTCACGCGCGACGAGCTCGCCGTTCCCGATCGCGGTCTTGCCCGCGTTGACCGTGTCGAAGAAGTCGTAGGTGGGCTTCGCGGTCGGATGGTTGTTGAGCGGCATCCAGTCCTCGGAGCCCATCGGCTCGGTCGTCACGAAGCTGCCGTCGCCGGGCGGGTTGTCCGAGCGGAACCAGCCGTCGGTCGTGCCGTCGCCGTCGTTGTGGACGCCGGGGCGACCGCTGTAGTTGACGGTCACCGTGAACGCCTCGCCCACCTTGATCTTGTGCGCCGGGGTGATGACGAGCTTGTTGGCCGGGCACGGCGTCCCGTCGAGCGCGTCGGCGTCGGTGTCGGTGTCGGGCAGCGCCGGCGAGCAGGCGGGCGGGAGCGGGTTGTTCTGGGGGCCGCCGACCGGGTTGTTCTGCGAGGCCTGGTGGGCGCGCGGGTCGGGGTCGTCCTGGCCCTTGGGGTCGCCGGGGTAGGTCGGCTGGACGAACTCGAAGCGGGCGGGGCGGCCGTCGACGGTGACCGAGTCGACCGTCATGTCCGGCCCGTCGACCGCGTTGATCGAGGTGCGCTCGAAGTCGAGGCTGAAGTCCTTGAGGCACTGCGTGGCCTGGTTGGCGAGATCGACGTGGGTTCCGGTCAGGAAGCGATTCGACGTGGTGTCGTAGACCAGGTGCACGTCGGTGTGCACGCTCGTGTACCCGCCGTTGCCGGCCTCCGGGTAGACGTGATCGCCGAACCGCGAGAGCGTGTGCGCGCCCGAGCCGCAGCCGTGCGGCGGCTTGGGCTGCTTGGGACCCTGCGCGCGGACGGCCGCCGTCGCGAGCGCGAGGGCGCGCTCCGCGGTGGCACACCCAAGCGGGCCACCGTGGCCGCGGCGCGCAACGCAGGCAACGACGGAGTAGGCGCCGGAGCCGAGGTCGGCCGGCACGGCGAGCCGCACGCGATAGCGGGCCGAGCCGTGCGCGCCCACGCGCACCGACGTTGTCGCGGCCACGCGCGGGTGATGGCCCGCGCGCAGCAGCAGCACCCGCAGCGGGCCGCGTGCGGCGCGTGTGCCGCGGTTGTCGACGACGCCGTGCAGCACGTAGGCGTGGCCGGCCGTGGCGTGCGCGGGCGGCGAGCTGACTCTCGACACCGAGAGCTTCGCGCCCTCGGCGGCAACGGCGGGCGGTGCCGCGGCGACCACTCCCAGCGCGACGAGCAGCGCGGACCACGTCAGGGAGCGGTGCATGAGTCCTCCATTCGGCGTCGTGGGGAGCGGCGCGCCGAAGCGCTCGTCCCACATACCCATGGACGGCCGGATCCATGCCGGTGCGCAGTACGGTCCTTGGCGTGATGACGAGCGACCTCGATCCGGCGGCCTTCGCCGACCTCCTGACCGGCTACTGCCTGGAGATCGGGCCCGGCGACGTCGTGCTCGTGCGCTCGACCTCGCTCGCCGAGCCGCTGCTGCTGGAGGTCCAGCGCGCGCTGCTCGAGCGCGATGCGTGGCTGCTGCTGCGCGTCGAGCTGCCCGGCCAGACGCGCGGGTTCTACGACCACGCGCGCGATCGCCACCTCGACGACTACCCCGACCTCGCGCTCACCGAGGCGAAGCGGATCGACGCGCTGCTCGGCATCCAGGCGCCGGGCGACACGCGCGAGCTCATCGGCGTCGATCCCGAGCGCATCGCGCGCTACGCGCGTGCGCGGCGCCCGATTCGCGAGGCGACGATGAAGAAGCGCTGGTGCTCGACGCTGTGGCCGACCGCCGCGCTTGCCGCGCAAGCGGGCATGGAGACGGCGCAGTTCGAGCGCTTCGTGCGCGGCGCGCTGTTCCTCGACCAGCCCGACCCGGTGCGGGCGTGGGGCGGGCTGCGCGCGTTCCAGGAGCAGCTCATCGCCCGCCTGTCGGGCGCGCGCGAGCTGCGCATCGAGGCCGAAGGCACCGACCTCACCCTGAGCGTCGCCGGGCGCACGTGGGTCAACTCCGACGGCAAGCGCAACATGCCGTCCGGCGAGGTCTTCACCGGGCCGCACGAGAACAGCGCGAGCGGCCGCGTGCGCTTCACGGTGCGCTCGGCCCCCGCGGGGGTCGACGTCGACGGCGTCGAGCTCGAGCTGCGCGACGGCGAGGTGGTCGCCGCGCGGGCGGAGGTCGGCGACGACTACCTGCAGCGGGCGCTGGCGATCGACGACGGCGCGCGCTTCCTCGGCGAGATCGGGATCGGCACGAACTTCGGCATCGCGCAGCCGACCGGGACGATCCTCTTCGACGAGAAGATCGGCGGCACGGTGCACCTCGCGCTCGGGCGCTCGTATCCGGAGACCGGCGGAAAGAACCGGTCGGCGCTGCACTGGGACCTCATCTGCGACCTGCGCGCGGGCGGGCGGCTCACCGCCGACGGCGCGGTCGTGCAGGAGAACGGGCGCTTCGCGCGTTAGGCGTGCCCGACGATGACGCCGACGGCGGCGACGATGATGCCGCCCAGCGTCACCTGCACGAGCGATGACGTCAGCGACACGCGCAGGTAGCGCTTGCGCACCCACGCGATGAGCAGGAGCTCACAGGCGACGACGACGTAGGCGACGCGCAGCGCCTGTGACGTGTCGGAGATGAGGAACGGCAGGGCGTGGAACGTCCCGCCGACGAAGGTGGCGAGGCCCGTGATCACGCCGCGTTGCAGCGAGCCGCCGCGGCCGGTGAGCGTGCCGTCGTCGGACAGCGCCTCCGACATGCCCATCGAGATCGCGGCGCCCAGCGCGGCGGCGATGCCGACGAGCAGCGCGGCTCGCGAGCCGGCGACGTAGGCCGAGGCGAAGATCGGTGCGAGCGTGGAGATCGTGCCGTCGATGAGGCCGATGAGCCCCGGCTGAACCACCTGCAGCAGCCGGTCGCGGTCGGAGGCCTCACGCCAGCCGTCGAGTGCGGAGCGAACGTCGGAGATCATCGGCGTTCATATTACAACTCATTTGCAATAAGGATGCCCTAATATGTGCTCTGAGCTAGTCACATGGGTGCATTCACCGACACCTCGACCGACGACCGCCTCGTCGCCGCGCTGCGCGAGAGGGGGCACCGCGTGACCTCGCAGCGGCTCGTCCTCTACCGCGTCCTGAACGGGCTCGCGCGGCATGCGACGGCCGAGGAGGTCCTGCGCGAGTCGGCGCCGCTGCTCCCCGGCTTGTCGCTGCCCACCGTGTACGCGACGCTCGACCTCTTCGATCGCCTGGGCGTCGCGCGCCGCGTCGACGGCGCGGGCAACGCGGTCCTCTACGACCCGCGCACCGACCCCCATCACCACTTCCAGTGCCGCAACTGCGGCCGCGTGCTCGACGTCGAGGCCACGATCGATCAACGGCGGCTGACCGCCGCCGCCCGCGCCGCCGGCGCCGAGGTCGACACGGTCGACGTGACGCTGCGCGGGCTGTGCGCGGACTGCCGCGCGTGAACACTTAGCGCTGGTTTCGGTCCGCCCCGTCGTTAGGGGCTCCCGACATGCGCACGCTGCTCATCTGTCCCCTCGCCGCGGCTGCGATCGCCGTCGCCGCTCCC
>Ga0081455_10006768_pt1 | contig 12230 bp, 17 predicted proteins | sample TabmetS3T2R1_FD_70207 | JGI IMG/M metagenome (GOLD analysis project Ga0081455, IMG submission 70207) | Tabebuia heterophylla rhizosphere microbial communities from the University of Puerto Rico - S3T2R1 | ecosystem: Host-associated > Plants > Roots > Rhizosphere ... | reverse complement strand
CTAGATATAGATCATGAAGTCGCTTTTTCGCTGGTGTCGCTTGGACGAATTTCCACGCCGCCGCCGGCGCCGCCCGCAGAAATCGAAAAGTTGGTTTTAGAAACCGAGCCGCTTTCAGCCATCGAAGTTGATTATCCGGCAATGCACGAGATGCACGCAGCTTCGTCTCTGGTTGATGAAGCTGAGGCGAGCGAATGGCGGGGTAAAACACCGGTTCAAAAGCTTCCCAACCCAAGCCGAGAACTGATTCCGCTCAAGCCATTCCGCGAGGATGAATTTCCGCGTGAGGAGCTGGGGAGGGTGATTTTGAAGCGCGGATCGTCGCGACAATTTGCGCGAGGTGAACCCATCAGTTTCAGACAGTTATCAACGCTGCTTTATCGTTCAATGCAGGGGATTCCGGCAGATTTTTTAGATCCGTTGGGTGCCCATCTCAATGAACTTTACCTGATCGTTCACGCGGTCGAAGGCTTGCAGCCCGGCGCTTACGTGCTGCATCGCGACGTTTGGGCATTAGAACTGCTCAAACCGGGTGAATTCCGCAACGAGGCAAGATACCTGGGACTCGAACAGGATCTACCCGGCGATGCGAGCGCAACGGTCTTCTTTATCGCCGATTTGAGATCAGCGCTTGAGCGATTCGGGAACCGCGGCTACCGCGCCGCGCAGCTTGAATCAGGGATCCTAGGCGGGAAAATGTACCTGGCAGCCTATGCTCAGGGCTTCGGGGCAACGGGGCTGACATTCTATGATGAAGACGTAATCAAATTCTTTTCCCCGCATGCCGAAAACAAGAGCGCGATCTTTCATATGGCGATCGGCAAATCGCCTGCGTATAGATTGCCTTCAGCAATGGTGCTGCCGGAAAGTTAGAATGGGCTCGATACAAGCTCAATTTCAAACACGAACAATTGGATCGCTTCCAGGCTCAGTCTGAGATGCTGAAAGAAGCGGCTCAGCATGAAGATACAGCACCTGAGCCCTGATTTGCGCAACCGGCTGGAGAGACTGCAAAGCAGAAGATGGAGCGAATGATCGCGGAGAACCCTCCTCCACTCGAGCCGCATATCAGGCGCATCTACTGACCACTAATCGAAGCAGAGCGATTAAGTGAGTGATGAAAACGCTGAAATCCGTTTGTCGGGGAGAAGCTAGCATTGATTTAACTGCGACAGGAGACGAGTATCCTCGGCCGCGAATCGACCAGAGAACCGAGAAGACAAGAAGTGCCGAGTCCTATCGGAGGTGAAAACCAGATTGTCTCAAGTTGGTTGCGCCCAATAAGACGAGCAAATGAAGAGGGCTCGGGTCAAGGTGAACAAGCCTTTGAAATCGCCGTGTCTCGAGTTCCTAAAAGATGACCAAAGGTTTAACGCTCATATACTCAAACCCTTGCACGATCGTGTGATCGTGAGTCGAATCGCAGAAGGCAGGCAGGTACAATAATACTGTATAAATGGTGTAATGACGGTACCCAATTATCTCGCTTATTCTGCTACTTCCCGTGCCCTAATTCAGTACTACCAAAATGTTTTGAAAGGCGGAAAAATGGCCGAAGCTAATTTCACTGACATCCTCATCGTCGGTAACCATGCATTTAAACCACCGCGCAAAGATGGCAAAAATAAAGAAGGTAAAGACCAATTCATTATTACCTTTAGTCTCTCTAAGATTGCTAAGGGAGCCTGGATCGAGACCTTCAATCGAGTATGGGAGCATAGCAAGGAGGCAAACTCATTACAATTACCAAAAGTGAAAGATGACCAGATTCAGATCATTTGCACTTTTGACGACCAACTTCAATGTCACTTGGATAACCTGAAGGTAATAGTGGCCAGAGCTAATCGAGAGTACCGAGAAGAGCTTCAAGCATCAGACGATGAGAAACGCAGTCTTGAGGTGATTCTACAGACGCTCAGATTTTGACCACAAATCTGCGGATCTCATTCATTTTCCCAGACCAAGGCGAGATGAACTGTATCTTGCCCGGGCGCAATCCGCCACCTCCAATTCTACGTACGCCGGTCCGCTTCACACGCTCGGTTACTTCCACGTCAACGAGCCAGACGAGCTTTTCAGCAGGGACATGTCGAGGTCCTTATTGTGAATAATCGTGAATGTAAAAGTTGTGTAATACGAGCGGCGTCGTATTGCTTCAGCCATAAATTGGTTTGTCGTTTTCTATCCCGGCACATAACATCAGTCGGCTGGATTACTACCTCACAAAGTGATTACTTGGATGCATTGTTTGGGTGAATGTTTTTGGAGAAGTGCAGATGAAGTTTAAATCTATCCTCAACGAATCTCCTGCGACAAAGACCGATCTGCAAGAATACGTCAAAAAATATCAACCTCCCGATATCCGGCGGAGCATCTGGCAAATCGCAAACTCGGTCATCCCTTACTTTGTTGTGTGGTATCTGATGTATAGCAGCTTGTCGGTCTCATATTGGCTGACTTTGTTGTTAGCTCTGCTCGCTTCCGGGTTGACGATGCGAATCTTCATTATCCTGCACGATTGCGGTCACGGTTCGTTTTTCAAGTCTGCCAGCGCCAATCACGTCGTGGGTACAATCTGCGGAATTCTGACTCAAACTCCATACTTTCAGTGGACGCGCGTGCACGCGATTCATCACTCTTCATCAGGCGATCTGGGCCGGCGCGGAGTGGGCGATGTCACAACGCTGACCGTTAAAGAGTATCTGGCTCTGTCGTTTTGGGAACGAGCCCAATATAGATTTTATCGAAACATGCTGGTAATGCTACTGATCGGTCCGAATTATCTTTTTATCTGGACTCATCGTTTCGTCGGTAAACATTCAGGACGTCGCGAACGCAACAACGTTTATCTAACTAACGCGGCGTTATTCACCATCTGGGCAATCTTATGTCTGACGGTCGGCGTAAAAGCATTTCTCCTGATAATGATACCAATCAATGTGATTGCCGGTGCGGCAGGTGTATGGTTGTTCTACATCCAGCATCAGTTTGAAAACACCTATTGGCAACAACCAGCCAATTGGGATTATGCGACAGCAGCTATACTCGGCAGTTCATATTACAAACTGCCGAAGGTCTTGCAGTGGTTCTCGGGGAACATAGGTTTTCATCATATTCACCACCTCAGCCCGAAAATCCCAAACTATAGACTTGAACGATGCCATAATGAGATGCTGCTGTTTAAGCAAGTCACTGTAATGAGGTTTTGGGAGAGCCTCAAGTCAGCTTCGCTCAAGTTGTGGGATGAAGAACAGCAGAGGTTGGTTGGTTTCAGACATCTCAGAAGCCCTGGAGGTAGAGGCGATTGTGATTTGACAAAGCCACTCGCTTGCGACAAGATGGATAAGAACCGAGCTTAGCTCACTCTCTTCGTCAGCTTCTCTGGAATCAGCCAGATAATCTGAGTTACACAGCTCACCTTTCAAGGAGCAAAAAATCCGAAAGTTTACCGGGGTGCTGCACGTCTCCGCTCGCGGCTTTTCCCGCAAACTGCTCGGCCTGCTTCCACCTTTTCCAGAAAGGATCATTCTTATGTTAGCCAAGTTGTGGGTTGGTAATCTCTCGCCCGAGACTACAAGTGAGGAAATCCGCGATTTATTCAGCATTGTCGGCGTGGTCGAATCGTGTCAGTTGATTGAAGACAAAGAAACTGGCCGCCCAAAAGGCTTCGCCTTTATCGGGATGGATTCGCTCGAGGCAGCTTACAAGGACAAAGAAAAATTCAACGGACACGAATTGCACGGCAAACCGCTGAAAGTGAAGGGGGCTCAACCAAAGAATGTGTGATGGAAAATCAGAGCTTTTGGCCCATTTTTAACACGAAGAGGAGAGAGTAAATGAACGATCAATTGCTTGAGTTATTAGTAGAAATTGATCGAGGAGAAACCGGATTCAAAGCAGAAGGCGATACGCGTGAGGAGTTAAGACAATTTCGAGATAAGGTTCAGGACCTTAAGCGTCTACAAAAATTGGGACATATTGAAATTCTTGAATTGCATGAATCGAGCGGATTGGGACGTAGATTGTATGATGCTGCCCTTATCAGCTTAACTGATCACGGGAGAAAGTTTCTTGCGGATAAAGCGCGCACCAAACAAGGCCTGAGGTGAGATTCCGTTGTAGGAAGAAACCCGCCTCAATACCGTAATGGATAAATCGAGGCCAGGCCTATTTCTAACATCAGAAGCTGCTCTTAATGGCAATCGAAAGCAAGCCTTCGCTGCTACCGTTCAACGAAGACAAATTAATTCGAAGCTTCTTTTATTACTCAATAAAGGAGAAGAATAAATAAATATATGTCTATGAAATTATTCGTGGGCAACCTCGCTTTCGATACTTCTAGCGAGGATTTGGCTCAAATGTTTGCGCAGGTTGGGACAGTCGAGTCGGCTTCGGTGGTTGAAAACCGTGACACGGGGCGTTCACGCGGATTTGGCTTTGTTGAAATGGCTACGAAGGAAGAAGGTCTAGCGGCGATTGAGCAATTCAATGGTAAGCAAATCCACGGTCGGAGCATAACTGTAAATGAAGCCAAGCCGCGCGAAAGTAGTGGTAGTAGCCTCGGCGGCAATAGCAATCGTGGTGGGCGCAACGGTTATACTGGTGGTCACTCATCTAGTTATTAAGTTACGTTGGCGATGATGATCGATCGTGACAGCGGCCGTTCGCGTGGTTTTGCCTTTGTTGAAATGTAAAGCGAGTCGTTGATGGCAAGCCAATCAGGTTTTATCAGTTGGCGGTTCTGGACGACATTGGCGGCGAGTTGCTCATCCCGGTTGATAAGGTTATCGCGGGCTTGATACTCAACAGAGGCGATTATTTCAGACTCTCCCGGCGACGACGCCTATACGGCGATGCCCAAGGGCATAGCTATTTAACCTCATTCGCTTGGAAAGGAATAAGAGGCCAAAATGATGAAGGGCACAATGAGTATTAATAATTTCCTTAAGGTATTGATTACCGCCCAGCGCACCAAACAGATTCAAAAAGGCGCACATCCGCTTATTCAAAATGTGGGTACAAGGGCAACGCGCATTGCGCTCGATGAAGTCGAGCGTGGGCTAATCCGTTTCGAATTTTTACCCCCGGACCCGGACTTGAAAAGTAGGCACAATGATCGAGACGATAGCCGGCAAGATGGCGATACTGAGACAAATCCAGAGGCAACTAAGCAGATGTCTATCGCAAGAATCGGCAACTAGAGGCGCAGCATCGCTCTCCGAAGCAAGAAATACGAAAGACAAGAATGTTTATGGAAGAACATCAATATACGGTTGGTGATCGGGTAGAAAAATTATGTGTGCCATGCGGCGAGGAACGTGGACACGTGGTTGTCTCGCTCAACAAGCGAGGTCAGATTTCGCGTGTGAACTGCCCGCAATGCGGCTTAAACACGGCATATAAAAAAGGTACAACACGAATAGGTGAGCGCTTCCCAACTAAAAACAGCGCGCCATACGACTGGACGCGCACATATAGTAAAGGGCAGACGATGACGCATCCGACGTTCGGCTTTGGAGAGGTGACGGCGGTCATTGAGCCACAAAAGATCGACGTACTGTTCTCAGATAAGGTACGCCGGCTTATCCACGCGCGCTCCCGGTCGTAACCGCAGATATGTGACTGGAACTATGGCGCCGCTCTCGGTCCCCAATCATGAGATTACCGCCTCGGGCGCCCGTCGAGATACAGAGGCTCGAATTGCGCTAACTGCCACTGCTTGTAACTGAGCTTGAGTGGTATGAACGGCAAGAGGCCTTGCTGAAACTGCCGGCAAAGGTCAAAAAGATCTTCCCTATGATTGCGCGCTCGGACCAATACCGTCATCGCCAATGTAATCCCACAACTCCGGTAAGGCCTGAGGGCCGTGACGGATGCCGGCGATGTCTGGGTCTTCACCTCCGATAACAGTTGTCATGTTCGACTGAAGAGCTTTTGATTCGAGCCGGCGTGCCTCTTTATCCTTTTGTTTGAGCACGCGCGCCTTCTCCTTTTCTCGTTTCTGAAATGTCTGCTTCGATCTTTTCGCCATTCTATTGCCTTTGTTTCTGGTTCTTAATTACCCTTTGGAAGTTCGCCGTCATGGCTGAATTCATAATTACGCCAGGACAGAAAATTTATCCTAGGTCTCTTTCTCTGATTCGCTCACGCCGGCATCAAAGTCGTCTTCGTTCATCTCCTCATGATAGTCATTATAGTCGTCATCGTCATCGTCATCGTCATCGTCGTTATCAACCTGGTCAAAGAACCGCCCCCTGACGACCTCACGCATCGGTCCCTTCGGACCACGCTCTGCATTGAAGCCTCCTTTCATTCTGCTGCGGCCATGACGGGACGACTTGTCAGGGCCGAAATCCCGACTCGCCTTGTGACCAGGCGGATCGGCGGGTTCATGCCCCGCGGTTGGAGTAGATCGAGATAAGGAAGGAGGAGGTGGCGCGGCTGCGCGCTGGCTTTCATCTCTGGCTCGGGCCTCACTGACCGTGATGGACCTTCCCTGAAACGATTGGTTATTGAACCGGCGAATAGCCTCATCGGCCTGAGCGCGGTCTTTGAAGTCAAGAAAAACGATGCCCGGCCGTTTACCTGTTTCCCGGTCTATCGGAATGGATAGGTAAGAAAGTGGGCCAATGGTGGAGAAATGCTCCCTCAACTCATCTTCGGTGACATTGAATGGAAGATTCCCGACATAAAGACGAATACCCATGAATGGCCACACCAAAGACGGTGCGCAGCTATCGCTTCACAAACCAGACACCGGTTAATGTGACATTTCTGGACTGGGCATGCGCGATCGCTTCTTTGAGAGTCTCCGCGTAAAGCCCCTCCTCCCGGAGTCGACGCAGATATTCGGCTCCGAATCCGCAGGCTGGCCCCAGGATCCGCAGCGACTTGTTATCAGTCTGGTACTCATACGCTTGCTCGCCAGCGGCCAGTCGATCGCCAGCTTCCGCCAGATCTATCAGGGTAATAAACATGATTTCTCACCCAGACCTCAACCTGCCTTCGGATTAATCCATTGGATGGACTCGCCGCGGTAGCCAGGCCCAAAGCAAGGAATTCGCTGTCTGATCTAAGCCCTTACTTACACCCCGGCTACTGCAAATCGACAATCCACCTAAGCCGCTTTCCGGTCGACCGCTGTTAGATCGAAACCATTTTTTACAATGAATAATGGCTTGCTGACTTTCGCGTTAGTAGCGTGAACGGCCGCCGCCGCCGCCACCGTAGCCGCCACGTCCACCACCACCGCCTCGACCGCCACCCCGGCCGCCACCGAAGCCGCCACCTCGATTTTCACGCGGCTTAGCTTCGTTGACGGTCAGACTGCGACCGTTTAGTTCTGCGCCATTGAACTTAGCGATCGCGGCCTCACCTTCTGACTTCGATGACATTTCCACAAAAGCAAAACCACGTGAACGGCCCGTATCGCGATCGGTCACCATCGAAGCTGAATCGACCGTGCCGACTTGAGAAAATAGTTGCTGCAAATCCTCTTCCGTCGTCCCGAACGAGAGATTACCGACATAGAGTTTCATAGACATATTCGTACTTTTCCTTAAAAGATGTAAAAGAAGCTTTGAATCAATAGTATTTCGCGAATCTATGGCAGCGAATACCCTTGATTGGACGTTCAAAAAGACCGGCTTCTAAAGTTTATTTAGCCTGCTCTCGAACTATCCATACCGCTGCCCCTAGATCTTTAGAGGCTAGTGGCGCATCCTCGTTGATGCGCGAGAGAAGGATTGAACATTAAATATACTGAACTACTTGGTGAAGATTTGCAAACCACTCACTGATGCTGCTTCTCAACTCACCGCGGTACGCGGTCTTGCTGCGCTCAATCCGAGATATTTTTTCGCAGCGACGACAGCTCTTTCCGCAGGGTACGCCGCGCGCGCACCAGCAGCGATTCGACGGCCTTGACCGAAAGTCCAAGGCAGCGGGCGGCATCCGCATAACTCATCTCCTCGAAACAGCACAGGATAAAGGCTATTCGCTGCCTTGGGGGCAGCTTGAGGACGGCACGTAATACAGTCGCTCTTAGTTCCCGACGTTCAAATACGCGCGCCGGATCGTCGCCCGTGGGGGTCCCCATCGGCAGATTGTCGAGATATTCCGGGCGCTTCTTCTTAAGCCGGTTGAGACAGAGGTTTGTCAGAATTCGAAAAAACCAGGTCTTGAATTTCGCATCCGCGCGGAACAGGTAAGCGTTACGATAGACCTGCAGGAAGGCTTCCTGCGCCAGGTCTTCAGCCTCGTGCTCATCACCGAGAAAGCGCCGTGCAGCCCCGAGCGCAGACTTTTGATAACGGCTTACGAGACATTTGAACGCGCTGAAGTCTCCCCGGTCTGTCCGCGCAAGGAGCTCTTCGTCGGAGACTCCTGCATCCGTTGTTTGGCGCGTCGGCACTCCATCGGCGATTGTCGTGACCTTGTTCATCAATTACCCGGCTTTCTGCATGCTCGAGTTTCGCAACACCCTGAGATGGTTTTACTCTCTTCAAATGTGAAGAAGCTTTTGAAAACAGCCGCATTATCCTGGTATATAAGCACAAGAGTAAATGGAACAGCTTGATTTATCGCGGCTTGACTCACAAATACAACCCTCTCAATATCTTATGATCCATCCCGATTTATTTGCCTGCATTAAGTCGGTCCGAGCGTAGCCAATCCGATCACTCAGTCTAATGCGCAACTTTTTCGGCAATCTTCACAAGACAAATTTGCTTTTTCTATCAGGCATTAAATCTCGCATTGCTTTTTGGCCCGGTATTTGCCTCTTTTTTAAGGTATCGGTATCAGTTTAAGTAACTGATATTGAAAAGGAGGAGATAATGCTTTGGACAATTTTTGTAATTCTTTTGGTAATGTGGCTTCTTGGGATGGTCAGTTCATATACCTTAGGCGGCTTTGTCCATATTCTGCTGGTTATCGCACTGGTTGTACTCGTTTACAATCTGCTCAGCGGGCGTAGGGCAGCGCTATAGATCGGTACATTGTCCATTCATGCTGTATTCCGATCGATTCGGTCGAAATGCAGAGAGATGATGGTGAGGTTTCGGACGCCTGATTCGGATTGGGATTGCCCCCCCCCGGTTGATAATCTCGACCTCCGGTACTGTCCTCCAGTAATTATGTGGCTGGAGGTCGAGATTCCGGCGCGTAATTATTCACGAGAAGGAGACTTTATGAATCAACAGTTAAACGAACTTCTGCTTCAAGCGCTGGAAACGGAAAGAGGAGAAGCGGAGGTCTACCAGACGGCACTGCGCTGTGCGATCAACCCGGACTTAAAAGAGGACTGGGAAGAATATCTCGATCAAACCAACCTTCATGTCGAGATTTTGGACGAGCTGTTTGAAAAATTCGGTCTCGATCACGAACAGGATTCTCCAGGACGCAATGTCATAAAACATATCGGTGATGCACTGGTGCTCGCCATGGAAATGGCCCTCGAAAGCGGGAAACCCGAAATGGCAGAGATTGTCGCTTGCGAGTGCGTTGTGCTGGCAGAAACGAAAGATCATGCCAATTGGGAATTACTGGCAATGTGCGCCGAAAAAGCGAAGGGAGAAGAAGCCCTGGCGCTGAAAGAAGCCTGTGAGGCGGTTGTGAAACAGGAAGATGAACATTTTTACCACAGTAAAGGCTGGTGCCGTGAGATGTGGATAGATTCGCTTGAAATGCGAGCGGTGTTGCCGCCTCCCGAAGAACGGAAAGAGGTGAAAACAGCAATCGGCGCAGCGCGGGCACAACAGTTGCGTAACAAGATGCGCTGAGGGTGATCAAACCCGTAATGACAGCAGCATGGTTAGTAGCAATCGGATAAAATAGAAAGGAGATCATAAGTTATGCCCAGAGGGGATAAATCTAAATATTCCAGTAAACAGAAACGACAGGCCGAGCATATAGAAAAGGGATATAAGAAACGGGGCGTTTCTGAAGATGAAGCTGAGCGGCGCGCATGGGCGACGGTCAATCAGATGACAGGTGGCGGTCAGAAGAGCGGTTCAGGTCGCGGTAAAAAAACGAATAAAGGCCCGGCCAAAAAAGGCGGGAGAATAGGTGGCGCGGCATCGTCAGCCCGCTCCTCCGCCGCCAGGTCGACCGCAGCGAAGAAGGCCGCCCGTACTCGCGCACGCAAAGCCGGCAAAAAAGCTAAGTAATTCGGGGTCTTCAGGTGTTCTCGTGCCTTTCTTCGCTGTCCTCTTAAGAGTTCCTGCAAATTGCTGTTATTGAATAATTACTTCTCCACCGGCAGTTTGCCATTCTCGAGATATCCTTTCTGCGTCTTCTTCTGAAATCGGATTAACAGCAATAATTACATTTCTTCTTTTGATTTTCTCCGTGGATACTTTGGGGCGCCCCCCCGATAAGCCAATACCAAGGAGCGACCCGAGTAATCCGCCGCTAACTCCACCGACGATCGCTGCAGCCAGCACAGTTTCGAACGGGCCGAAAAACCCCACTCCGGGACCCGGGATAACCAGTGATGCAGTAGCTCCTAACAATGCTCCCAGAGCCGTACCTGCGATTGCTCCGATGATACTCCCGAATCCGGCCCCCCGGCGTAATGTATCGCCAATAACTTCGCCCTTGAGTCCAGGGCTTGGGAAGTACCTGATTCGGGCTTCATCGGACATCAAAATGCTGACTTCATCTTCAAAATATCCCATTTCCTGTAATAGACCGTAAGCTAATTCTGCCGATTTTCTGTCAGTGAAGACTGCACTCAAAGATTTATCTCCAGGCAATTGAGCTTTAGTGGTTTCGTCCATTTTTTCTCCTCTCCTACAGAGAGAACATCATCCCTCTGTGATCCCAGTGTTACGTGCGGACAGAAGAAATTTATTGCTTCATATTCTTTATATTATTTACAACTCGACAGCTAACATTTGGAAGCAATATGCAAGATACAAAAATGCAAAAGCTATGCCATAAGAGGGATTACGAAATAAACGAAAATAACGAAACAGACGAAAATAAAGATAACTTTCGTCTGTTTCGTTATTTTCGTTTATTTCGTAATCCCTCTTCCTGCCCTTTCCTGCCCTTTCCTGCCCTTTCCTGCTTGACTCAGACGGGACTATCTGGCATTCATCATCCGTAAACTATGCCAGGCACACCGAAAATAAGAAAACCGTTCATCCTTCTGCTCCTCCTGCTGAGCTGTATCTGGTGTGTGATCCGGGGGGCGGGGACGACAGCGCAGCGTCCTCAAGCGGACCCGAAGACAATTGAGGCAGGGAGAGGTCACTTTGCGGCGCACTGCGCCGCCTGTCACGGTGCCGATGGCAAAGGCGGAGAGCGAGGACCGGACATTATCTCTACCAATAATGCCCGCAGAAGAACAATCGAGGGATTGAGCGAAGTGATCCGCAAAGGTGTCCCGGCCGCGGGAATGCCCGGTTTTCAACTCCCCGATCAAGAACTGCATGAGTTGGTGGCTTATGTCCATTCCCTTGCCGCTCCCGCGATCGAAAGCTCCATTCCAGGTAACATAGCCGCTGGTGCAGCATTCTTCTTCGGCAAAGGGAACTGTGTCTCATGCCATATGGTTAAAGGAAGAGGGGGGCTGCTCGGCCCCGACCTCTCTGAATTGGGTCTGGAGCGGACATTACCCGAAATCGAACAATCGCTGCGAACTCCCGGCGCGCGCCTGACTGAAGGCTACAAACTGGTCTCCGTGCAGATCAACAACGGGCAGAAGCTTCGGGGCTTCGCCAGGAACGAGAGCAACTACGATCTGCAAATCCAGAGCCTCGACGGCAAACTTTACATGCTGCGGCGCCGTGAGATCGTCGAGCTGGTTAACGAGCCAGCGTCGCTCATGCCGGAAGTGAAAGCCACCGAAGAGGAAATGCGCGACCTGCTGGCGTATTTGAGCCGGTTATCGGGTGTGACAGCGGCCGCTGCGGAACCTGTCACTTCTTCCAGCGCAAGAGAGAGACCGGGTGGGCTCTCATTTACCGAGATCGTAGAGCCCAAAGCGGGAGATTGGCCCACCTATCACGGCCAACTCAGCGGCAACCGTTACAGCCCGCTCCAACAAATTCACACCGGCAATGTCGCGCAGCTGGCGCCCAGGTGGATTTTTTCAATTCCGAATGCCCGGCGGCTGCAAGTGACTCCGGTGGTCGTGGATGGTGTGATGTACGTCACGACCGCGAACCGTGCCTATGCCCTGGACGCAAACAGCGGCCGGCAAATCTGGCGCTATCAACGCC
>Ga0081455_10006767_pt1 | contig 12231 bp, 9 predicted proteins | sample TabmetS3T2R1_FD_70207 | JGI IMG/M metagenome (GOLD analysis project Ga0081455, IMG submission 70207) | Tabebuia heterophylla rhizosphere microbial communities from the University of Puerto Rico - S3T2R1 | ecosystem: Host-associated > Plants > Roots > Rhizosphere ... | reverse complement strand
AGGCCTCGACTCCCTTATGCTGGCGTCATCTCGCCGCGAGGTCGCTGATCTCAACCGGGGCGCCCGAGCCGCACGCCTCGCCGACCACCCGCCGACGCTCGAGATCGACCTCGCAGACGGCAACCGAGCCAGCGTCGGTGACCTGATCATCACCCGCCGCAACGACCGCCACCTCACCACCGGCCGCGACTGGGTCCGCAACGGTGACAGGTGGACCGTCACTGGCCTCACTGCCAGCGGCGGGATCCGCGCCATCCACCGACGCACCGGCCGACCGGTCACCCTGCCTGGCAGCTACGTGCAAGAGGCGGTCGAACTGGGCTACGCCGCCACCATTCACACCGCTCAAGGGGTCACGGCCGACACCACCCACAGCCTCGTCGACGAGCTCATGACCCGGGAGCAGCTGTACACCACGGTCAGCCGAGGCCGAACCGCCAACCACCTCTACATCGCCGTCGGCGACGGCGAGCCGCACCGCATCCTGCTTAACGACATTCAGGAGCTGACTGCCACCGACATCCTGCAGCGGGTACTGAGCCGGACCAGCCTGCCCGTTTCGGCCACCACCGTCCGAACCCAGCACGAGCGGGCAGCGTCGACCAGCGGCCGCGTCCGAGCGCGCCCCGCATCGCCCGCCTACGACCACCGGGCACGGGCAGGCCGTGCGCCACAAGCACCCACCCGGTAGACCAGTCTCGCCAGTTTGTCAGGCGCGGACGACCTCCCCGCCTCTTGATCATTTTGGTCTTCGACGCAGAGGTCAAGGGCGCTTCGCGTCGTGCGGATTCTCCTCGCTCACCCTTGACATCCGCGCCGCAGACCAAGATCAGCTGGTCATCGGGGAGGCCGAGAAGGAGTGGTCTGTCTGGCGGTGATCGCGATGATCAAGTCCGGACCATAGATCAAGGAAGCTGAAGTCGAACCCCCGAAGCGCGACGCCGTCAGGACGCAACGTCGTCACGGGAAGCGGCCGCGCGACGCTCACGGTTGCGCCGTCGGCTGGCGGCGGACTGGAGCGCCAACCGCTTGTAATAGGCCGTGCGGAGGTGTTCGGCGCGGACCGGATCACCGCCAGCCTGCTCGAGGAACTGCCGTTCGAGAGCAGCGCGAGCCGGGGCGGTGCGGGCAGAGCGGTCAACAGTCTTGGCCCAGCTCTGGTGGGCTCTGATCTGGGCGGCGAGGCGTACCTCGGACGCGGGTGACTCCGCCATCTGATGCTCCCAAAGTGCGACGTGCAGGCGGAAAGGTGCTCTCTTACCAAAGGCGCTTCGCGATCTCTGGCGATCACCCAGGGCATCACCGCTTTCGACCCCGATGCGATCGTCAGAGCCGGTCGCCGGGAGAGAGCCGACGGTGTGCCTCCCGCGCCCGCTCGTCGGCGACCGCCGCGCCGTAGCGGTTCAGCATGGTCCGCGAGCGCCAGCCGAACAGCCGCATGGTGGCGTCGTCGCCCATGCCCTGAGCCATCGCGTACGAGGCGGCAGTGTGCCGGAACATGTGCGGGTTGACGTGGTCGAGCCCGGCGATACCGGCGCGCCGCTCGAGCATCTGAGTGACCCCCGAGGGAGTTATCTCGCGTCCACGACTGCCCGGCCAGAGCCATGGCAGCCCGGCCAGCTTGTGCCGGGCCCGCAGCCGCAGGTAGCGCTCGAGCGCCGTGCCGGTCTTGGACCCGAAAGGCAGGATGCGCACCCGGTCGCCCTTGCCGCGCACGGTGACCTGGTCGGCTTTCATGTCCAACTCGTCGAGCCGGATCCCGCACATCTCCGACACGCGCATCCCTGTGTCGACGAACATCCGCACGATGGCCTCGTCGCGGCGGTCGGCGAACTCCTTGCCGGCGCACGCCGCGATGAGCGCCTTGAGCTCGTCGTCGGACAGCACTGGTACTGGCTTCTCGGTCGGCTTCGGTGGGCGCAGCCGCGCCATCGGATCGGTCTCGATCCACTCCTCGGCGGTCAGCCAGCCGTAGAACTGCTGCAGCGACTTGAACCGCACCGCCGCGGTGCTGGCGGCGTAGGCGCGCAGCAGGAAGATCATGAAGTCCTCGATGTCGGCAGGCCTGACCTCCTCCAAGGTGACGCGGCCACCCAACCAACCCGCCAGCAGCCGGGCGGCCTCCACGTAGCTCTGCACGGTCTTGTCCGACTTCTTCGCGGAACGCAGCCGGCGCTCGAACGCCCGCATCGTCGAGGCATCGGCCGCAGCGAGCGGCCTGGACAGCAGTGGATTGGGCGCCGGCATCTTCTCTCCTGACTATCGTGCGGATGCACTAGTCAGAAGGTTTCGGAGCGCCTTGCGGCGGTCACCCTCGGGAAAGACAACGGCCTCTGCCTGCGTTTCCGCTGGTCAGAGGCACTTTGCGCACCCGGAGGGATTCGAACCCCCAACCTTCTGATCCGTAGTCAGATGCTCTATCCGTTGAGCCACGGGTGCGAGTGCTTGGTACGGCTCATTCAGCCGCCGAGCAACACCGAGAGAGTTTAGCCCAGACCCAACTGGCATGTCGGCCTGTCCGGAGCGCTTCGTGCTTCGTGATCTTGACTGGCACCCGCTTGTCTCAGTGGCCAGAATCAAGGCCGACCAGCGCGGTTCCATCACGTTTCGGACGGGCTCCCTCCTCACCAGCATTGGCAGGCTGGTCCTGCTGAGGATCGACCTCAGCATCCTGCTGTGCCGCTAGCTTGGGAGATGCGTCAGTGCTGCGAGCTGGCACATCCTGCAGGCGTCGCGAGTCGTGGACCGTGTCATTTCCCGCTGTGGCAGGAAACGCGAGGGCCGCACCCTCGACGACAATCTCGACCCGTTCGCCAATCGCGCAAACGAACTGGCCGGGCACCCGGGCGTGAACCAGCAGACCGCTGCCGGGCCACACCAGATCCAGCAACCGGTCGTGACCGAAGTAGTGCACCCGCTCGACAATGGCCGGGCCATCTTCCGCGGGCCGAACGTTGAGCTGCTCCGGACGCAACATGACCTCAGCTACGCCGTTTGGCGACGGCACGCGTAGCGGGATTCGGCCGAGCTGGGTCTCTACATGCCCGTCCAGCACTGTTCCTTGCACCACCAATGCGCTGCCGACCAAGCGAGCCGTCTCCAGATCCACGGGGCACTCATAAACATCGCGGGTCCCTCCCAGCTGGGTGAAGCGTCCGGCGACCATGACGGCCAGCTTGTCGGCGAACGATAGCGCCTCGCCCTGATCATGGGTGACGAGCACGGTCGCCACCCCAGCGCTACGCAGCACCTCGGCCATTGCCGTGCGGGTGGCCGCCCGAAGGTCGGCGTCGAGAGCCGCGAATGGTTCATCCAGCAGTACCAGCGCCGGGCGTCGAGCCAGGGTACGGGCCAAGGCGACGCGCTGCTGCTGCCCACCGGAGAGTTCGTGCGGGTATCGGTCCAGACAAGTCGCGTCCAGCGAAACAAGATCGAGCAGCTGAGCGACACGTGCCCGGTCACCGCGCTGGCGCCGGTCGAGGCCGAACTCCAGATTGCGTCGTACCGACAGGTGCGGAAACAGCGAGCCCTCCTGAGCTACATAGCCGATCGGACGACGCTGCGGAGGTAACCAGCTCCCCGGCCCGACCACTGTTACTCCGGCGATCTCGACCTGCCCAGCCGTTGGACGCTCGAACCCAGCAACCAGTCGAAGCAAAGTCGACTTGCCGCACCCAGAAGGCCCCAGCACTGCCAGGGTGCTGCTGGCCGGAACGTCCAAGTCGAGACCGTGCAGGATCTCGGTGGAGCCGTAGGCGTGCCGCAGACCGCGGATCGAGAGCGCGAGAGTCATCGTCGTCGTATTCTCCGCGATTGTTCCAGCATGAGGTAGGCCAGTGGAGCCGAGATGGCGATCATGACGGCGGCGTATGGCGCGGCTGCCGCATAATCCAGGGCGTCGCTGTGGCCCCAGAACTGGGTGGCCAAGGTGGTGGTTCCGGTCGGCGCCAGTAACAAGGTGGCCGTCAGCTCGGTGCAGACGGCCAGAAAGACGAATGCTGCACCGCCGGCAATTCCTGGAGCGATCAATGGCAGAGTGACCCGGACCAGCCGCCTGAGCTCCGAGGCCCCCAAGGCGCGGGCCGCGTCATCCATCTCTGGACCGGCCTGGGCAAGGCCGGCGCGCAGATTGACGAGTGACCGAGGCAGAAACAGCATCACGTAACACGCCGCCACCAACGCTGTGGTCTGGTACAGCGAATCGGCCCAGCGCACTGTCAACGTGACCAGCGCCAGCGCTACCACGACGCCCGGCAGGGAGCTCGTCAGGTAGGTGCATTGCTCGAGCGCTGTGCTCGCCAGGTTGCGCCGGCGGACGGCGAGCCAGGCGACCGGAAGCGCCGCGAGCGTGGTGACGGCCGCCCCGATGAGCCCGAACTGCAGCGTGCTGAACAGGGCTGCGAGCAACTCGGCATCGACGCCACTGGCGTCGGACCACCAGCGAGCCACCGCGTACGCTGGCACGCCTACGGCCAGTGTGAGCAGCCCGCAAAGTGCGGCCACTGAGAGCCAGCGGGTCATGCCCAGCCGCACCGGCACGGTCGGGCGGGCTGCCCCCGCACCGACCCGCGAGTACCGCGCACCGCCCCGAGCCAGAACCTCAAACGTGACGAACAGCAGGCTGCATACGATGAGCACTCCGGCCAGCATGGTCGCGGCCGAACCGTTGAAGGTCGACTGGAACTGCACCAGGATCACGGTGGTGAACGTCTCATAGCCGATCATCTGAAGGGCCCCGAACTCGGCGAGAATGTGCAGCCCCACGAGTAGCGCGCCACCGAGGACGGCGACCCGCAGCTGAGGCAGCACCACGCGTACGAACCGCGCTGCGGGCCCAAGCCCCAGCGCCGCGCCGGTCTCTTCCAGCGCAGGGTCGAGACCGCGCAACGCTGCTGCCACCGGCAGATACACGAACGGGTAGTACGAGAGCACCGTGATCGTCGTCGCCGCGAGCAGTCCCTCGAACTGCGGCCACAGCGATGCCCAGGCGTAGCTGTTGACGAACGCTGGTACGGCAAGCGGGGCGACCAGGACGGCCGCCCACACCCGCCGGCCGGGGAGGTCGGTGCGCTCGACCAGCCAGGCGGATGCAATGCCGAGCAAGATGCAACCCAGGACGCAGGTTGCGACCAGCGCCAGGGTGTTGCCCAGCAAGTCCGCCACTCGGGGTCGGAACAGTGCCTCCTGGATCCCTTCCCAGCCGAGCGCGTACGACTCGGCAAGGATGTAGCCGATCGGGATCAGCCCGAGCAGACTGACCGGTACCGCCACCAGGTAGAGAATCCTGCTGACGCCACCAGACCGCCGAATCGGCGCCGCAACCGGCGCCACGAATGCAGTCAGATCAACCCCGCATTGGTCATCAACTCGATCACCTTCGGTCCATTGAGCTTCGAGGGGTCAACCCTGGGCGGGTCGAGTTCAGACAACGGCTGCAGCGCGGGATTCGCTGCCACTTTCGAGCCGACCGTGTACTCGAACTCGGCGCTGTCCGCAAGCGCCTGCTGACCCGTCGGGCCTGTTATGAACTTCAGGAACTGTTGGGCCTCATCAGCGTGCTTGGCGGTCTCCAGAACACCGCCACCTGAGACCGACAGGAAGCCGCCCGGATCCTTTCCACTGAAGAACAGAAGCTTTGCGTTGTTGCTGTTCTCCTTGGTCTTCGCCTGATCGCGGTACCAGTAGTAGTGGTAGATGATCCCCCCTTCGATCTCGCCGCTGTTCACGCCCTGCAACACGGTGTTGTTACCGCTGTAGTTCTTGTAGTTGACCTTCATTGCCTGCAGCCAGGCGGCGGTTTTCTCCTCACCCTCTAGCTCAAGCATGGCGCTGACGATCGCCTGAAAGTCGGCACCGCCAGGTGCCGCTCCCCATCGCCCCTGCCACTCGGGCTTAGCCAGATCCATGATCGACTCCGGTAACTCCCCAGCGTCAAGGCGCTCGGTGTTGTACACGAACACCGTCGACCGGGCCGCAATGCCGACCCACTTGCCAGTGTTGGTGGAATACTTCTTGGGCACCTGCGCTAGCGTGGCCGAATCGATATCGGCGAACATGCCAGCGTTCTCCACGACTGCCATCGCCGGTGAGTTCTCCGTCAGGAACACATCGGCCGGACTCCGGTCGCCTTCGGCCTTGATCTGGTTGGCCAGCTCGAAGTCCTTGCCGTTCCGGAGCACGACCTGGACACCGGTCTCCTTGGTGAAGGCCTCGGCCCAGATCTTCGTCATCGACTCGTGCTGGGCGTTGTAGACCACGAGAGCGTTTGGGTTATCTTCGGCGGTTCCTGGAGCAGCGCTACCGCAGGCGGCCAGCATGATCATCGCAAACCCCGTCCCGGCGACGGTCAGCAGGCGTCGTTGGCGCACGTTGAGACCTCCACTTGTGCTCATGGCTACGGGCACGATCTTAGGTTAGCCTTTACATCTTTAGTATTGCCTTACCTAATCTAGGGGAATGGGGGTGGGGTGAGCACCTCGGGGATCGGCTTTCTCGACCGGCTCGGTCGGTTCGCGGACCGGCCCGCGCTGTTCAGCACCCGGGAGGTCGTGACCTATCGCGATCTGGACTCGCGGGTCAACGAAACCCTGGAACGGCTGGGGCAACAGCGCCGCCTGATACTCCTCGAAGGCACCAACACCCTGTCCGCAGTCACCGCCTACCTGGCAGCCCTACGCGGGAGGCACCCGGTGTTGCTGGCAGATGGCGGACGCCGAGATCGACTCTCCGACATCATCCATACCTTCGACCCCGACGTCATAGTCGGCCCGAACGGCTGGAATGAGCGGAACGTGGGCACGCAGCGCGACCTGCACCCCAACCTGCGACTGTTGCTCTCCACGTCCGGGTCGACGGGCTCGCCGAAACTCGTCCGCCTCTCTGATGACAATCTGCAGAGCAATGCCTGCTCGATTGCGTCGTATCTCGGGCTGACCCCGGACGACCGGGCGATCAGCAGCCTGCCGCTGGCCTATTGCTATGGCCTCTCGGTGCTGCACAGCCATCTCGCCGCCGGGGCCAGTGTGGTCCTCACCGACATGTCGGTGATTGACCCGCCGTTTTGGCGGCTCGCCGAGCAGTTCGCCGTCACATCGTTCGCTGGAGTGCCCCACACCTTCGCGCTGCTAGATCGGACCGAAGAGCCGTGGTTCTCGCTGCCCACGCTGCGCTACGCGACGCAGGCCGGCGGGCGACTGGCACCCAGCGAGGTCCAGCGGATCAGCACTCTGGGCCAACGCCACGGATGGGACCTTTACGTGATGTACGGCCAGACCGAGGCGACCGCCCGGATGGCCTACCTCGAGCCCGGAGAAGCAGAGCAACACCCACAGAGCATCGGACGGCCCATCCCCGGCGGAGCGCTGCGAATTGATGCCCCAGCAGCGGATGGGGTCGGGGAACTGGTCTACAGCGGGCCCAACGTCATGATGGGCTATGCAAGCGAGCTAGCCGATCTGGCCGAGCCGGGCACGTTAGCCGAGCTCAGAACCGGTGACCTGGCCCGCCGAGACGCCGAAGGTCGCTTCACGATCGTCGGCCGGGCGAGCCGATTCGCCAAGCTGCTGGGACACCGGATCGATCTCGACCGGCTCCAAACGAAACTGAGCGGATTCGATCGTGAGCTGGTCTGCGCCAGCGACGACAGCCGGCTCGTCGTCGCTGTCACTCAGGCCGACCCGGCCCTGATTAGGCGAGCAGCGTCACGGCTGACCGGCTTACCGCCGGGACTGGTGTCGGTGCGGCAGTACGCTCGGATCCCGCGATTGCCAAATGGAAAACCGGATCTGCCCGCACTCCTTGCGCCGCCCGTGGTTGGCCAGCAGTCGGGCGATGATCTTGTCGACTCACTGGGGCGCGCGTACCAGCAGGCCCTCGGCTACGACCGGGTAGCCGAATCCGCAAGCTTCGTGCAGCTCGGCGGAGATTCATTGAGCTTCGTGGAGGTCTCGATCCGGCTCGAGGAACTGCTCGGGCACGTGCCAAACGGATGGCCCGAGATGAGCATCCAAGAGCTGGCAGCGACCGTCGGCTCCATTTCCGAACCTGCTAGTAGACCCGAACGCGCACCGTCCACACGGACCCAGAGATCACGAGTGGCGTGGCTTGACACCAGCATCGTGCTCCGCGCACTAGCGATCACCCTGGTCGTCGTGGTGCACCTGGAGATCTGGGGCGTACGCGGCGGCGCGCACCTGCTGCTCGGTATCGCCGGGTTCACCTTTGCGCGCTTCCAGCTGAGCGCGATCCGGCAGAACGATCGGATCGGCGGGCTAGCGCGTTCGATCACTCGGCTCGCGGTCCCCAGTGTGCTGTTCATCGCCGTCCTCGTCGTTGCCACCGGCGGGTACAGCGTCGCGAATATCTTCCTGGTCAATCACTACTTCGGCCCGCCCGAATGGACCGAGACCTGGAACTTCTGGTTCGTGGAGGCACTTGTCGAGATCTTGCTCGCGATGCTGGCCTTGCTGGCCATCCCAGCAGTCCGGCGATTCGAACGGCGACATAGCCTGCTCCTGCCGGCGTTGCTGCTCGCCGCGGGCCTGCTGGTCCGGTACGACGTGTTCGGCTGGGGCGAGGTGGCGATGCGCTACGGCCGCCCATACATGATCTTCTGGCTGTTCGCCCTCGGCTGGCTCGTCCAACGGGCGCAGACGACCTGGCAACGGGCCGCGGTCAGCGTCGTGGTGGCTATCACTCTGACTGGATACTTTCCCGATGAGCCGGTTCGTGGCCTCGTCGTGCAGGCCGGACTGCTGATGCTGCTCTGGCTGCCCACATTGCCTGTACCACGACTGACTGCCGGGCTGTTGCGTGGTCTAGCTGCGGCATCGCTGTGGATCTACCTCACCCACTGGGTCGTCTGGCCCTTTCTACTCAACCGGCTGGAGATGCCACGGCTGGTTGTCGTCGCGGGCTGCCTGCTTGCGGGGATGATCATGGCCGGCACGGTGACCATCGTTCAGCTGAACATCACACGGGTCTGGCGCAATGCCGCGATCGCCCTACGCCGCACCCCAGCTGTGACTGAGGTTGGCGCTGCAGCCCGCTCCATGGCTGTCACGCGTTGATCGCGATCCTCAGGCCAGCGCCAGTTGGGCAGCCCGTACGCCGCTGTTCAGGCTGACCTCACTCAGCAGTCCGGGCGCGGCGATCCGGTCGCCGACGAGGTAGACGCCATCGCCGCGATCAATGGCCGGCCGGTCTCGCCACGACGTACCGGGGAAATCGACGGCCCCGGTCCTGGCGTTGGCCAACGACTCCAGCCGATGCGTCGTACGCTCCCGCCACCCTGGCAACGCGTGATCGGCGATGGTCTCCAGCCGCGCAACACCATCCGCCTTCGAGGTTTCTGGCGCAATCGGCATCTGCATCTGTACGAGATGCTCACCTGCCGGGGCGATCGTCGGGTCAGGCATGGTGAAGTTCTCCAGCCAGCCGGCAGTGTCAAGATCACTTACGACAAACAGATCACGCCGATCCCGTTTCACTCCAAGATCAAGAAGTGCAGCACGCCCGGAGGGCCACGCCAAGGTGTCGTCGCCCAGCAGCACTCGGGCCGACTCCAGCTCCGTCGCGACGATCGTGATCCCCGACCCAATGGAGCTCACTCTGGATCCGACCTCGATGATCACCCCCAGCCGGCGGGCGTACGCCCCAATATGCTCGAACATCGCTCCCCAGCTGCCCTGCCGATACGACGCCGGGGCCGGGAAGGAATAGACCCGGGACAACCTTTCGGCGACGAATGCTGCCGAGAGTGCGCCCGGCTCAGGGTGGAAGATCCCAACGCCGGATGCCGAGGCACCCATTTCGGCCGCCTCGTCGCCGACGAGCTTTGAGGCCCATGCGTGGAACGATTGATCAATCGGTGCGTCACGTCGGTGGGAGACTCGCAAGGCCCGAAGGAAGCCGATAGGCGGCACCCGTTGCAACCGGCCCCCGTGCCAGAACTGGAACCGCGTCGCCGCACCCAGGGGTACGCGGCAGGTGACACCAAGCAGCCGGCGTTCCTTCAGCCAGGCCCATATGGATCCGTCCCGATAGATCACGTGAGGTCCTTCGTGCGCTCGGTAAGTGGCTGGCTCCTCCCCCGGATTCGCGGCAGTCTTCCTTCGCACTGGCGTCGAGCGCCAACGACCGCCAAGCGTTCGGTGCGCTTCGTGCAGCGTGACGGCGGCCCCGGCCTCGGCTGCAGTGATAGCGGCCACCAGCCCACCCAGGCCCCCACCAATCACCGTCACCGCCCTCATGCTCCATACCATACCGTATGGTATGGTCCAGGAGTGCCTACCAGGTCTGACTGGCTTCAGGCCGGCCTTGAAGCCGTCGTTGATGACGGACCCAACGCGCTCCGGATCGATCGACTGTGTCGGCGCCTCGGCGTAAGTAAGGGCTCTTTCCACCATCACTTCGCGGGAGCAGCAGACTTCAGACGATCACTCCTCACCGCCTACGAAACTCTTGTTGTCGAAGCACTCGACCAGGCAATCGATCAGATGGAGGCCGCAACGCCGCAGGCTGCCCTGGCCGGTCTCACAGCCGCCATAACCGGCGCACCGGGCTTCTACCGACCCGAACTCGAGGTCGCGATGCGCGCCTGGGCCTTCTCCGACGCCGAGGTACGCGCAGTTCAGGTGCGCATCGACCGCCAACGCCTCGAATCCCTCCGCGGCATCTGGTCGGAGATCCTCGATGACCCTGCTCAAGTCCAAACCGCCGCCCTGCTGCCCTACCTGGTCGCCATCGGGGCCAGCCTGATCCAGCCACCCGCCCCGCCTGACCAACTGCAACGAATCTACGAACTGCTGATGGGGCTTGTGCCCGACAAAAGTGATGAAAAAGGTCCCTCAACATCTTGACGAAACCGTTGAGACATTGATATCGGCCAGATTCAGTTGGCTTTTCGTTCACATATTGTTCACTTGACGGCTAGGTTCTAGCGTCAGGAGCAGGTCTCACCGACACCACGCCACTCGTTCCAGATGGGGACTGATGTGACTGAGTTGTTTGTCGTCATCACGGTTGTCGCCGTAGCCCTCATCTTCGATTTCACCAACGGATTCCACGACAGCGCCAACGCCATGGCCGGGCCGGTCGCCACCGGCGCGCTCAAACCGCGTATCGCAGTCATCCTCGCTGCTGTCCTCAACCTGCTGGGAGCCTGCCTATCCACCGAGGTCGCGAAGACGATCTCCGGAGGCTTTTTTGACGACGAGCTGATCACGGTCCCGATCATCCTGGCCGGGCTGGTCGGCGCCATTGTCTGGAATCTCATGACCTGGCTGCTGGGCTTGCCGTCCAGTTCCTCCCACGCCCTGTTCGGCGGCCTGATCGGTGCGGTCGTCGTCGGGGCCGGGATTGCGTCGGTGAACGGCTGGGTGATCGTCTCGAAGGTTCTGCTACCCGCCATCGTGGCGCCATTGGTGGCCGGCATCGCCGCTGCCTGGGCAACACGGCTGGCTTACAGCATCACCAGAAAGACGCCGAGCGTTCACAGCGAGACTGGCTTCAAGTACGGCCAGGCCTTTACCGCATCAATGGTCGCGCTTGCTCATGGCACTTCCGACGGCCAGAAGACAATGGGCGTGATCACGTTGGTGTTGATCGCCGCCAACCTGCAGCCGGCTGGGACCGGGCCGCAGCCATGGGTGATCATCGCCGCGGGTGTTGCCATCGGCCTTGGCACATATTCCGGCGGGTGGCGCATTATGCGCACTCTGGGGAAGGGAATTGTCGAGATCGAGACGCCACAGGGCGCTGCGTCGGGCGCGGCGACGAGCGCCACGATCCTCGCATCGGCACACCTGGGGTTCGGTCTGTCCACTACCCACGTCAGCACAGGCAGCATCTTGGGTTCCGGGGTTGGGCGCGGGGCCGAGGTTCGCTGGAGCGTTGCCAGCCGAATGGCATTCGCCTGGCTTCTCACATTGCCCGGAGCCGGCCTGGTCGGTGGGCTTGCCGCACTGCTAGCTGATCAGGGTGTTATTGGTGTCGTCGCTCTCATTGTGCTGCTCGCGAGCGCATGCCTAGTGATCTACGTCCTCTCGCGTCGCCACAAGATCACCCACGCCAACGTCACCGACAGCCATGAGGTCCTGGTACTCGCCGCCGCGACGCCCCCTACATATCCCGATGACCCGCGGCTGGAGGCTCCGAAACCGAAGAAGACCAAGAAACCCAAAGCAAAGAGCGCCGCCTGATGCATATCGACTGGGCAGCTTTGGGCATCGT
>Ga0081455_10006766_pt1 | contig 12231 bp, 10 predicted proteins | sample TabmetS3T2R1_FD_70207 | JGI IMG/M metagenome (GOLD analysis project Ga0081455, IMG submission 70207) | Tabebuia heterophylla rhizosphere microbial communities from the University of Puerto Rico - S3T2R1 | ecosystem: Host-associated > Plants > Roots > Rhizosphere ... | reverse complement strand
TTTCTTATGTCATAAACAATAAAAATATTGAATACACAAAAATAATTGCTCCCTATGCCCCAAAAACACATCATTGTTGGGATAGAGCCTTTAGTTCTGGTCCAGAATATATTGATATATTAATTAAACATTCTCAACAAAAAGATTTGAACGAAGGATTAAAAACATGTGTGGAGACAAAATTGTATCAACGAGAAAAAAGTATTGATTATGAACCAGAAGCTATGCAAAAACTTATTGATGCTGGCGCAGATACCAGTATAGCTCTTAATCATCTTATACAAGAATTACCTAAAATCACAACTCCTACAAATAGTAACGCTAATTTTTACCGTAATCTTACGTTGTTATTACAACATAAAGCGTTTAGCTCAGAAGCTTTAGACAAACTTATTAAAATAAAAAATATTTTTGATTGCCTAAAAACTACAATTGAAAAAAATCAACCTAAAAAAAACAAGGATAACTCATGAAAGCTCTTTACGTATCTCTTTTATCAACTATTTTATGTATTCAACAAATATCGTGCATGGAGGAAGCACAATCACCATCCTCAATAATTTTTCCTAAAGAAGAAAAATGTCCAACCCTCACCATGCAAATATATAATGATGATCTAACATCAGAAAAACTAGAAACACTGTTTAAAGAAGGCGCTAATATTAACTGCCAGCCTAAAAATAAACAGACTCCTTTAAGTCATTGGTGTTGTATATCGAGAAAAAATAAACAACAAGCAGCAACAATCATAACAACATTACTCAAACTAGGCATAAAACCTATTGAAAATATAAATAATAATCTTTCTTATGTCATAGACAGTAAAAATATTGAATACACAAAAATAATGGCCCCATATGCTACTAAAACAGCTCGATCTTGGGATTCTGCCTTATTTTCTGGTCCAGAATACATTGATGTATTAATTAAATATTCTCAACAAAAAGATCTTGATATGGGATTAATGACATGTGTTGGAACACAATGGTTTCAAAGTGCGTCAGAAAAAAGCATTAATTATAAACCAGAAATCATGGAAAAGCTTATTAAAGCTGATGCAGATATTTATATAGCTCTTGATCATCTTATACAAGAATTACCTAAAATCAAAACTCCTACAACTGATAACCATCCTTTTTATCAAAATTTTGCATTTTTATTAAAACATGGAGCATTTAGCCAAGAAGCTTTCGACAAATTGCTTGAAATAAGAAATATTTTTGAGTTATTAATATGTACCATGCAAGCAAATCAATCTAAAAAAGGTTTATGAAAACCTCTTTGGATGATCCAAATTTACCGTAAATAATATGAACAGGTCTATTTATATAAGTGGATTATCAATTTTAATACTCGTATTACTGAGCGCCTATATGACCTATGAAAATAAATCATCCAACAACGTAATCATTGGTTTTATGGGCGATATTATGATTGGAAGAATGGTTAATGAAATTATTCCAACAAAAGGCTATGCATATCCATGGGGTAACACATTGCCATTATTACAAACTGCTGATCTACGCATCATTAATCTTGAAACGACACTAACAAATCATACAGAAAAAAACCCAAAAGTATTTAATTTTAAAGCTCTTCCCGATCGTGTAAAAATACTTCAAATAGCGCATATTGACGTAGCTAACCTTACTAATAACCATAGCCTTGATTTTAAAGAAGCTGGTCTTGTTGAAACAATCGCAACCCTTGATGAAGTAGGCATTTGCCATGTAGGAGCAGGAATAGGTTCACAAGCATATACCCCTTGTATTATCACTAAAAATAACATAAAAATTGGCATAATTGGTTATACCGATAATGAACCAACATGGAAAGCTGCAAAAAACAAACTAGGAACTAATTACATTGAAGTTGGCAACAGCAATGATCTTGATGCTATAAAAACTCACGTAGCAACATTGCGCAATTCAGTAGACATCGTTATCGTGACTATTCATTGGGGCCCAAATATGCGTCAACGACCATCCCAAGAATTTATTAACTTTGCTCATGATATAATTGATGCGGGTGTTGATATTATACATGGCCATAGTTCACATGTCTTTCAAGGTATAGAAATTTATAAAAATAAAGTAATCATGTATGATACCGGAGACTTTATTGATGATTATGCTGTTGATCCACTATTGCGCAATGATCAATCATTTTTCTTCACTGTTACCGTTTCTAAAAACGGCCCACAATCAATTAAAATTACTCCTGTTATCATCAATAATATGCAAACAAACATTGCCACGGGAAATGAAAAACAAGAAATCATGCAACGCATGCAACAATTATCACAAGAATTTAACACAATTATTTCTGATAATGGGAAAATAGATTTATTTCCTACCAAACAAAAATTTTAGCCACTTCAATACCGTAGAACCTTGTTTTGCAACCGCAATATCATGATGCGCACTTGCTATTTGTTGCTGTGCAATAGTTTGCTTTTCTTGTAACAAACTTTCTTTATAAATAGTTAACTGAGATAAATAATCTTTATGACTTCTAATGCGTTTAATTGCATCTGATATATTTCTAAATAATTTTCTTGCTTGCACCAATGATCTTTTACACTCTTTTTGTAATGAACCGTTTTTATATACCTGTGTAGATGCTTTATTAATCAGACTAAAAATATAATGCATTGTAGGAACAATAGTAATAAGACGATTATATGCACTCATTAAAGGCAAATCATGCGTAAGATAAACATCTTGAATGGTATCAAAAAAAACTTGATCGTCATCAAAATGAGTTCGTACAAAGACGTGACGAGAAAGATTTTGCAATAAATTTTTAGCTCTTTTAATGCGCCCAGCTGGAGTTACTTGATAAAGATTATAATAAGTTATTGCTGTTATAGCAGAACTTATTCCTGCTAATGCAAAAGGATGCACATAGCCTGGTAATTTTTGTGTTACCACATAACTACATCCAGCACAAACAGATGCCACTAAAGCTGTACATACATTTGCAGTTGAATGTTGAATAGATTGTAAAGAAAAAGGTGATATTAAAATAATTAATAAAAAAACTGTTTTTATAAATGGGTTCTTCATCAGTGGCGTCCTTTAAAATAATATTTATGCAACAAAGTATACACCATTTATGCTTTTTTTAATAAAACCTTCTGAAATAAGTTTGTCTATAATTTTTTCAATACGACTAACATTCTGATCAATAACACTCAACAAATCACCATGCGATATTTTTTCTTTTTCCGTAATTATCTTTAAAATTTTTGCACGTATTTGCCGATCAGAACCTTCAAATTTAGATTGCTTTGTATAATGCGCACTTTTACGACTCGGATTTGATTGTTGAGCTTTGCACCACACACCATAATCCATCAATGCATAATACCATTCACGTGGATTATGCTGATCAACTGTTGCGGCAATCAATGGCATTATTTCCTTATCAGTAACTCCAATTTTATTCTGAAAAAAATAATGTATAAAAACCGTTCTAATGTTAGTTTCAATAAAAACTGTTGGTTGATTAAATGCAAATGCACCAATAGATCCTGCAGTTCCTGGGCCAATGCCTGGCAATGTTTGCAATATTTTAATGTCTTGTGGCAACATACCGCCATATTCATTAACAACAATCTGAACTAATTGATGCAAGTATCGCGCACGTCGATAATATCCCAAACCCTGCCATACACTCAAGACATCACGTAATGAACTTTCTGCCAATGCTTGCATGGTAGGAAATGCTGTAATAAATTCTTCATATTTTGCTATAACACGATGAGTTTGCGTTTGCTGTAACATCACTTCTGAAACAAGAATGTGATAAGGGTTATTGGTATTTCGCCATGCAAAATCCCGTCGATTTTGCTGATAAAAATCCCAAATAAATTTTTTGAATGATTCTAATGTATTCATATTACTGCTTATGAAACCAATAAGTTATTGCAATATATTTTTGCTATTTGGATACAATACATTATAATAAAAACAATATGAAATACTATAAACTAACATCTAAATTGCGAACCAATCCATCTCAAAACATAAATACTATATTTAAACATAAAAATAACAATCAAATATTTTTTGTAATTACAAAAAATCAACAAGTTTTTGTACATAAAACTTTTGCCGATATTACATACCTACATGCATTAGAGTCAACCTTGAATGAATGGTATTCTGATGATGAAGTCTAACCAAAACGAGGATAAGGAAGCTTTAATCCCCATGCAAACAACCAAAACATAAACGGTGTCATTAAAAATGCATTATATACCCACTCACCAATCTTCAAACGAACAGCACTCAATTTTGCAGAAGCTTCTGTTTTTTTTGCATTTACTTTAATTTCCTCATTATCCATTTTTCTGTTTTTCAATTTAAGATTATCAGTATTATTACAACGATCTTCTTCATCTTTATAGAATTGTCTATTCTCATCTGAACGAATCTTAGTACGTATATCGTGCATTCGTTCTATATTCTTTTCAAGCTCTTCTTTCATTTTTGATATAACTGCATAACACTGCGGATTTTCTCCTTTTAACAGGATGCTATCTTTTTTCTTTTCTACCAAATTTAACTCACTTATGTGATTTTTAAATAATAATTCATAATGATCAGCTTCTTTAATTCCATCAATACAAGGAGATCCAGGTATTCCTCTAATCTGTGAAAGAGTTAACTCTCCCTTAAATAAACTACCTATATTACTATTATCAAACATATTTTTTTGCGTCTGCAAAGCTCTGTCCAACATTTGTATGGGTGTATATTCTCGCCAACCTAAATAAGAAAATCCTGTAGAACAAAGTCCTGGCAAAACAATAGCCGCAATATGTGGTTGCGACAATAATAATATCATACCACCTGATGTTACTACGCCAGTACTCAAAGCAAGACCTTGAGCTACACGATCAGAAAAAACCATAGCTTGTGTAGTAACATATGATGTGAAAACAAAAAACGTCATTCCAATGAATAATAAAAACTTTTTCATCAAAAAAATCCCTTCTATGAACAACATAAGGAGAGTACAAAATAATTTTATACTCTCCTTATACCAATATTATAAACTTTTAATACACTTTTTATCTACTAGGCTCAAACTCAATATGAATTCTTCTACCTTTAAGCGTTGTATCTTTTAATGTTTTTACAATAGTCTGCGCTTTTTTGCTATCTTCTACCGTAAAGAATGAACGTGTATTCTGCATTGAGACACGTGAAACACATGATCCATCAACAGCAGATGTTGTTGTAATAAATTTAATCAAACTTTCTTTATTCATGTAATCAATTTTACCGACATTAATAAAGAGTCTTGCTTCATCTCTGTTTGAACTTCTAAAGCGACTATTTGACGCATTAGACGCATTATCAAAATTATTTCTTCTTCCTCTACTACTACCATCTCTATCTCTATAAGAATCATACGAAGCAGCAGAAGAATTTAAGTTTGGTGATTTTTTATAGTGCAATAACATTTCACTACAATTAAGAGAAAATATGCGTTCAATCAGTTCTTCTTTACTCAATGCGCTTAATGATTGTTGCACTGATGCTAAGTAAGGCTTAATAACCTCTTCAACCGGTGTTTCTATTAACTTTTGAGAGAAATGATCTAATTGTTTTTGGCACAATTGATCGCCCGTTGGCACTTGAACAGGTTTAACCGTAATGCCAAGTTGCTGCTCAATAAATTTAATTTTTCTTAATGATGTACCAATAATAATAGATACACCAGATTTACCCGCACGCGCTGTACGACCACTGCGATGCGTGTAGTTTTCAATATCATCTGGTAAATTGCAATGTAATACGTGCGTCACACCATCAACGTCAATACCACGTGCAGCAACATCAGTTGCAATCAACACTTGTATTTTTTTATCTCTAAATTTTTTCATCACCGCATCACGCTGAGGTTGTGATAAATCCCCATGCAATGCATCAGAATTATATCCAGCTTGAATAAGCTGTGAGCTCATTTCTTGTGTATCACGCTTGGTACGACAAAACACAATACCAAACATATCAGGATAAAGATCAATAAAACGTCTTACCGCGCTATAAACATCTGCATTTCGCACAATGCAATATTGATGTTCAATATTTGTTGCACCACTATTACGCGAACCTACGGTAATTTCTAATGGATTACTCATATAGGTATGCGCTATTTTTTCAATTTTAGGCTGCATAGTCGCAGAAAATAACCATATTTTTTTGTCACTTGGCGTAGATTTTAAAATCTCATCAATGTCTTCCTGGAACCCCATGTCTAACATTTGATCAGCTTCATCAAGAACAACACGACCAATTTTTTCTAAGGTAATAGTTTTACGATTAATATGATCAATTAATCTTCCTGGTGTTCCAACAATAATATGCGCACCGCGCCTAATTGCTGCAACCTGAGTTCTAATGTCTGCACCACCATAAACAGCAACAACATTAACTCCGCCAGCATATTTTGAATAGGATGTTAACTCTTTTGTAATTTGTAAGCAAAGCTCACGCGTTGGGCAGATAACCAGTCCCTGAGTTTTACCATCCATAACAGCCGAAATTAATGGCAATCCAAACGCAGCCGTTTTACCGGTACCTGTTTGTGCCAAACCTATAAGATCTCTATCTCCTTTTAAAAGGAGAGGGATCGCTTTTTCCTGAATTGCTGTTGGTTGGGTAAAACCTAATTCAGAAACTGCCTTAACTAAACGTTCATCAACACCCAATGCTTGTATACTCATACGTCTCACATATAAAAAAAGTATAAACTAATAAAATTTTGATACAAAAAGGCCTTTTCATTCGATAAAAAAGCCTTTAATCCTCTACACTTCACGTTATCACTTTTTTTACAAACTGTCAAATGAATCTTTTAATTTGCACTGCTCTTGAGAACTTTAGCCGCCTTTTCTCTTTTCAAAACATCCAAAATACGTTTATCACGCGCTAATCGCTCCATCAAGCGTTCTGTATAATTCAATACCCTCTTAAACTGCCCTATTGCTGCTGCAGAAAATAAAGCTATTGGGATACCCAAATGAATAAGTGCAAGCCCTTCAAATAAATCTAACATTTGCTTATTTTTCGTTGATGTAGGTCTGGTTTTATGAATATAATAAGCTCCAACACCACATAATATTGATAACGCTGAAAATGCTGTTGCTCGTAGCATTGATCTACTTATCAATCCGTTTCTTTTTTGTGCAATCTTATCTTCCAATACCTTAATATGATCAGTCAAAACTGCTATGTAATAATCAATATTCTCTTGAAACCCATCAAGCAAACAATAACGAGGATTATTTTTATCGAGCCAATAGAGTCGTCTTCTAAAATTTTTTTCACTTGGCAACAACTGTTGATAATATTCATCTATTGCATACTGTTGAGCAGCGTTTGTTGCAGCCATCTGAGCCATATTCATTGCATGAAAATTAGCCGCATTTTGAGACAATAATAAAGTATCATTGTTAAAATTCGCTTGAATAAAGCCCGTTAAGAATAACAATAAAGAAAAAAGCTTAATTTTCATTTCCATCCTACAATTTAATGATTTTTAATATTGTTAATATTAACAAACAACAATCATCAAGTCAATTTTTTATACACTTCAAAAAATACCTGCCAATCGAATCATCAATCAAAAAAAATTATCAATAAATGCTGCAATAAACTGAAAGCGTGATATAATACTCGATTAATAAACAACAGTACATCATTCTTGGAGCAACCACATGCTATACACTCGTCACATTATTTTTTCATCTCTTTGCTTTTTTACTCTTTCCTTTTCAACTGAAACAACAAATCCCCATCAACCCTTTACCATAACGCCATTATACGTACCTGACATAACTGAAGAAATGCAAAAAGAACATGAAGAAAATGAAAAAAAATTAGCTGAAACAGAAAAAAAAGCCAATATTCTTAAAGTATTAAATTCTTTTAATGAAGAAGATGTTGCAGAAATGGAAACTATCTTTGCATCTTCTCCTGAAAAAGCACAACTTATCGTCAATCATTTACAAGATCCTGATTATTTTCCCGATAGTAAAAATTATAGAGCATCCTTTTTTGTCGGTGAACCCGGAACAGGTAAAACGATGATGGCAAAAGCTATCGCGTATAAATTAGCTAAAGAAGGTTGGGACTATGCATTTATTTCAAGTACCTCTCTTTTAGGTGAGCATCGTAACCAAACAGCAACTCGTCTACAACGAATATTAGAAAAAATTGAAAAATCAAACAAACCAACAATTATCATTATTGATGAATTACATCGACTTCTTGAAAATGCCGATAGCAAACATCACGATACGGATTCCACTTCAACAGCATTGTGGACATTTTTAGATAGGCAAAACGGAAATAAAAATATTTTTTTTATCGGCACAATGAATCGTATGAATAAATTACCTAAACCATTTAAAGATCGAATGCTTTTTTGCAACATAACTTTTCCTCTTATAAATGATACAAAAACTAAAATAAGCCTTATTCGCAAGAATTTAACAACCACAAAATATAATTTAGATAATGAAGTAACTGATGTATTTTTAACTCAAGAATTAGAACGAATAGGACCTTGTTCTGCTCGTAATTTAAAAAAAATGTCTATTGCAATCTTAATGATGAATAGATCTAGCAATAAAAATACACCATTTATTATAAAAAAATCATTCATAACGCAAGCAGTAAATGAATACTTACATCAAAAAAAGCAAATGGAATATGATGCTATAGAAGAAACCGATGAAGAACGTCAAAATCGCTTTCATAAAGAAAATGCTGAAATGAGTGAAAAACATTTTATTGAACAACAAAAAATAAGTGAAAGACATTTTGCTCAACAGCAAATTCTTCAAATCGCGGCTAATTCATATTCAACTGAAAATTCATTTTATTCTTTAGGAAAAGATGAACATTTTAATCGTTATCTTTCAGACGAACAAAATAAAATTTATCAAGATATGATGGCTAAAACTTATGCTAGAAGAGAAGCAGAAAAAAAAGCTGCCGCTGCTAAAGCAAAAGCTGAAGCCGAAGAAGCCGCAAAATGGTTTTGGCAAAGGTAAACAATAATGATAAATAAATTAATATTAACATTTTTAATAATAACACCGCATTGTATATTAATTGGTCAAGAAGAAAAATCAAAACCAGCAGAACATGAGCCAATCAAAATTACCCCACTCTATGTTCCAGATGTGGTTCCTAATCAAGAGCCGCGTAAAGCAACGAATGCAACTCCAGAACAAACAAAACAAACAAATAATGCTCAACCAAATCCTCCTAAAATAGGCAAACCATTAATACTACCTTCTGAATGGCTTTTAAAAATATCAATAGAAAGCGCACCAAAATTATTAAAAGGGATTTTTTTCTATCTAAAATCACGTTCTCTTTGCACAGACGAATTACAAAAAACAACCATACCTTCTTTTCATCGCTTTATCTTGGTAGGGCCACCTGGATCAGGAAAAACTACACTAGCACATGCAATCGCTCATATGCTTGAATGTTCTATAACCTTTATTCCAGCAACATCATTATTGGGTAAATTTAGAAATGAAACTGCCAATAATATACATCGTGCATTTGCGCAATTAACTTCAGAAGGAACAAAAAGAGTTATCATTATTGATGAATTACATAAAATATTCGAACATCATACTAATGATCGCTCTGATGATTCTCAAAGCGCTGCTGCTTTTTGGCTAATGCTTGATGACATAGAAAAACGTTGTCCAAATATTATTATTATTGGCACAGCAAATAGCGTTGATAAACTTCCTCCAGAAATTAAAAGTCGCTTTTCTGGTAAAATTATTACTATGCGTACGCTAACTAAAAAACAAAAAATTAAAGCTTTTAAAAATCATTTAACCCATGATCCATCTATTATTTTAGATAAATCAGTTACTGATACTTTTATTGAACACATAATACAACAAATAGAGCACGGCTCATTCCGTGATATACAGTTAATTATTGATACGGCAAAAATGTTTTACTATGCACAAAAAACCATTTCAAATGATTCTCTTATTGTGCTCACTAAAGAACATTTTCAACAAACGCTTGATCAATTAAAATCTGAATCTAGCGTCTTAAAAGAAAGTTTTTCAGATAAATTCCTTAAAACTATACGTCCATGGAATGCCGTTTTCTCTATTGCTAACAATATTGGATCTTTAATACAAATGTCATATCGTTTATATGGATTTATTCTTACTGAATTAGTATAAAACAACCTAAACATTATAATCAAAAACTTATTTCACTCATTGAGTACACTATGAAGTTTCATTTAAAAAAAAGCATATTAATCATAACCATTATTTCTTCTATTTTTTCTGCATACGCATTTAATGTTCAAGATTCTAAAATTTCTAAAATCGAAGACGATATTAATCTTCTAGATGACGATTCAACATTAGAAGCATCAGCAAACAATTCAACTTCTACCCCTACTCCCCCAGATACAAGTAATTCTTCCACAGATACAACTAATTATACTGATGAAACATCTATCGACGATCTTCTTTCTTCACCCTCTGAACCTATTTCAATTAGTATTATCGAAGAGCATTATGATGAAAATAATAATCCTGTTCATAACGAATTTCATTTTTATCAAGATTCCAACGTTTCTTCTCATAATCTTTCATCTAAAGACATTGATAATCTTATTAATAGAGATATGTGTTCAGAAAAATCCAATTTGCATAACAATATAAACGATGATAACAGAACTCAGTCTTTTGATTGCCAATTACCTGAAATTAATGATTCACCAACAATTACAAACAATATTGATAATATTAACAATTCAAAAACTCATGCAAATGAACAAAATATTCTTGATAATTTATTACGTGACGATATCATCGATCAACGTCAAGACAGCGCAGAATATAATCAAAAAATACAACAAAACAATACAACAAACCATAATAACAATACCTCTGCGATAGATACTTTCGATAAATATCCCACAACCATCAACCTTGCCCGCGCCTTGTCATCTCAAGAAGTTAAACAAGAGATTTTGGAAACTAAAGATTCAATCATACAAGAAAAAAAAATCAATAAAAAAACGTGGTCTAAAGAAAAAATTTTAAGGACAAAAAAAGAAATTAAGTTTTGTAATACATTATTATCAAATAAAATAATGTGGTTAATGCGCAAAACAACACATCGCAAATTACATAAAGCAGAGACAGCTTCAAAAAAATTAAAAAAATTATGGCTTCATAACTATATCTTTGGCGTTTTTAATATAGTAGAAGGATCTAAAGAAAAAAACTTTATTTCCAAGCTAGGTAATGATTTAATGCATATCGTCGAAAGAGACCTTATAACTCGTCAAGATTACATTGATAAATATGCTAATACTCAAATAATTCAACAATATAAAAAAGATCTTCTTAAATTACAAAAAAAAGGCCTTCCTAGTCTTTACCAAGAACAAGATCGATTACGTGATTTGATTTCTAAAAATAATAATAATGCTGATATTACAACCAAGATATGTCTTGCAATTGTAGAAAAAAAAATATTCTCTCCTATAACTATCACATTTCATGAAATTACTCATGCTCCATCTCTTAAAGAAGCTCATACTAAATTAAAAGAATTAGAGCGTAATCTATCAGAATATGCAAAAGTAAACAATATTATTCATATGTCCGATTTACAGAAAGTGCTCATTCAGCAACACGACTGCGATGTTCTTAAAGAAGCGCGCGATTGTTACACATCACGTTCAGATTATATTACCAAAGAAAATCAATCACATATTTCTAATCCAGTAAATACTGTTTTACAGAATATTGAAAATAGATGTTTACCCGAAGCACATGCAGAATTGGTTCATCTAAACGCACAAGTCACAGAAGGGCTTGCATCTCTTGACATCACTGATCCAATTGCTCAAAAAAAATACCTTATAGGAAGTTTTGGTAAAGATATTATTGAGCATGCAAATAATACTTATAAAAAAAGAAATGATCACCAAGAATTAGTTAATTCTTTTATTCCTATAGATGTGCGTAATGCTTCTATAAATATACTTAACAATAATTTTTCTTTTGAGAATTTAAGTGATCAGTTTCATATACTGACAAGAAGTGTATTGAGAAATGCAAAGCTTTGCGATATAAAATTTATTCCAGAAATAGAAGCGGCTGCCATAGAATCTCTTCAGGTTATACGAGCACCACGCAAC
>Ga0081455_10006765_pt1 | contig 12232 bp, 14 predicted proteins | sample TabmetS3T2R1_FD_70207 | JGI IMG/M metagenome (GOLD analysis project Ga0081455, IMG submission 70207) | Tabebuia heterophylla rhizosphere microbial communities from the University of Puerto Rico - S3T2R1 | ecosystem: Host-associated > Plants > Roots > Rhizosphere ... | reverse complement strand
CCACGAAGGCCGCCTCGCGCTGCACGAAGCGCTCGACGAGCTCGACACGAGACGGATCGAGGTTGACGCGGCGCTCCTCGCCAACGTGAATACGCCGGATGAGCTTCGCGGTCTCGGGTGACGCGTACGACCGCTTCATGGGCCGCTACTCGCGGCGGCTCGCGCCCGCGTTCGCCGACTTCGCCGGCGTCGAGGCCGGGCAGCGCGTGCTCGACGTCGGGTGCGGGTCGGGCGTCCTGACCGAGGAGCTCGCCGGGCGCGTTGGGGCGGAGCAGGTCTCGGGCGTCGACCCCTCGCCGCTCCTCGCAGCGTGCGCGGAGCGCGTCCCCGGCGCAGAGCTGAAGCAGGGCAAGGCGGAGGCGCTGCCCTGGCCGGACGACTCGTTCGACGCGGCGATCGCCCAGCTGGTGATCCATTTCATGGACGACCCGGCGGCCGGCGTCTCGGAGATGGCGCGTGTGACCAGACCGGGCGGCGTCGTCGCCGCGAGCTCGTGGGACTTCTCGGGCGGGATGGAGATGCTGCGGCTCTACTGGGAGACGGCCCGCGAGCTCGACCACGACCTCTCGGGCGAGAGCCGCTCGTTCGGGAACCTCGAGGAGCTCGACGCGCTCTGGCGCGAGCTCGGGCTCGAGGACGTCGAGGCCGGCCCGCTCGAAGTCTCGGCGGGATACCAGGACTTCGACGAGCTCTGGGGCACGTTTCTCCTGGGTGTCGGGCCGGCGGGCGAGTACGTCGTTTCGCTGCCCGCCGACAGGCAGGAGACGTTGCGCGAGGAGTACCGGCGCAGGCTCGGCGAGCCGACAGGCGCCCTGACGCTTTCCGCCCGCGCCTGGGCCGCGCGCGGCCGCGTCCCTGCGTGAGCTAGGGCCGCGCCAGCGCTTCGAGCGATCCCGGCGAGAGCACCCGCTCCCGCTCCGCGCCGGTGCCGATCAGCGAGACCGGCACCTCGAGCTCGCGCTCGACGAACTCGGCGTAGCGGCGCGCGTTCTCGGGCAGCGCTTCGAGCTCTGTCACCTCGTCGAGCGCCTCCTCCCAGCCCGGCAGCAGCTCGTACACCGGCCGGCAGTGGTGGAAGTCGCTCTGGTGCGCCGGGAAGTCCGCCGTCTCGGTGCCGTCGCGCAGCCGGTAGCGCACGCAGACCGGCAGCTCGGCGAACGCGGAGAGCACGTCGAGCTTCGTCAGCGCCAGCGAGGTGACGCCGTTCAGCCGCACCGCGTAGCGCAGAGCGACGAGGTCGAGCCAGCCACAGCGGCGCTGTCGGCCAGTGGTGGTTCCGTACTCGGCGCCCAGCTCCCGCACCCGCTCCTGGTCGGCGCCGTCGATCTCGGTCGGGAACGGGCCCTCGCCGACCCGCGTCACGTACGCCTTGGCGACGCCGATGATCGCGTCGATCCGGTTCGGGCCGATCCCGACGCCGACAGCGGCCGCGCCCGCGACGGTCCCCGACGAGGTGACGAACGGATACGTGCCGTGGTCGAGGTCGAGCAGCGTCCCCTGCGCGCCTTCGAGCAAGACGAAGCGCCCGTCGCGCAGCGCGCGGTGAACGAGCAGCGACGTGTCGACCACATACGGCCGCAGCCGCTGCGCGAACCCCTCGTAGCGCGCCGCCAGCTCCTCGAGCTCCAGCGGCTCCGAGCCGTAGACGCGCTCGAGCCAGACGTTCTTCTCGGCGAGCGCGACCTCGATCTTCTGGCGCAGGATCTTCGGGTCGAGCAGGTCCTGCACGCGGATCCCGAGCCGCGCCGCCTTGTCCGCGTAGGCGGGGCCGATCCCGCGCTTCGTCGTCCCGATCTGCAGCTTGCCGAGGCGCCGCTCGGACCCCTGGTCGATCGCGACGTGCCACGGCATGATCAGGTGCGCTTCGCCCGAGACACGGACGCAGCCGGTCGAGACCCCGCGCCCCTCGAGCTCGTCGAGCTCGCGGACGAAGACCTCCGGGTCGATCACGCACCCCGCGCCGAGAACGCACTCCTTGCCGTGCAGGATCCCGGAGGGCATGTGGTGGAACTTGAACTTCTCGCCGCCCGTGACGATCGTGTGCCCGGCGTTCGGCCCGCCCTGGTAGCGGCAGACGAGGTCGGAGTGTTGGGCCAGCAGGTCGACGATCTTGCCCTTGCCCTCGTCTCCCCACTGCGCCCCGACGATCACGGTCGCGGGCACGTGCCTGAGTGTGCCTGATCCTGTCGGCTGTTACCCGGGCAGCCGTGACCGAAAGGTCACGGCTCGCGGGGCGAGGGGGGGAAAGACCCGCCGCGCGCTACCAGAGTGGTGTCGTCGCCTCGGCCGTCACCGCGGCACCTGACCGGATCAGGCGGATGCGGTGCCCGCGGGGGCACGTCGTCCAGCCGAGGTCCTGCTCGAGTCGCAACGCGCCCTGCGCGGTGTGCGCGAGGTGCTCGCCGCGCTCGTCGAGCTCCGCGCAGGCCTGGCAGACCACGGTGAACGAGGTCGTGCGGGCCAGGAGCACGACGGTTTGCTCGACCATTACGACCGAGGCGGCGCTTGCGACGCCGTCGTCAGCCCGCGCGGGCTTCGCTCGCGGGGGCGTCTGAGATGGCCAAGGAGAGCGTGTGTCGGTAGCAGCATCACTGGGCTGGGGCGAGGTCGGCGAACTTGGCGTAGCGCTTGAGGAAGGAGAGCTTCACGGTGTCGGTGGGGCCGTTGCGGTGCTTCGCGAGGTGCACTTCCGCGATGCCCTGCTGGTCGGACTCGTCGTTGTAGTACTCGTCGCGGTAGATGAACATGACCAGGTCGGCGTCCTGCTCGATCGAGCCGGACTCGCGCAGGTCGGAGAGGATCGGACGCTTGTCGTGGCGCTGCTCGACCGCCCGCGAGAGCTGCGACATGGCGAGGATCGGGACGTCGAGGTCGCGCGCGAGCACCTTGAGCGAGCGCGAGATCTGCGAGACCTCCTGCACGCGGCTCTCGACGTTCGAGCCCGAGGTCATCAGCTGCAGGTAGTCGACGATGATCAGCCCGAGGTCCGGCTCGCGCGACTTCAGGCGGCGCGCCTTCGAGCGGATCTCCATCATCGTGATCGAGCCCTGGTCGTCGACGTAGATCGGGGCCTTCGCGAGCCGGTCGCACGCGGCCGTGAGCCGTGGCCAGTCGTCGGCGCCGAGCTTGCCGGTGCGCAGGCGCTGCGACTCGACCTTCGCCTCGCTGCACATCAGCCGCTGCGTCACCTCGGCCTTCGACATCTCGAGCGTGAACAGGGCGGTCGGCACCTCGGCGCGAACGGCGAGGTTCGCGGCCATGCAGAGGCCGAGGCCCGACTTGCCCATGCTCGGGCGGGCGGCGACGATGATCAGGTTCCCTGGCTGGAAGCCGGAGGTGAGCCGGTCGAGGTCGCGGAAGCCGGACGGCGTCCCGGTGACGTCCGCACCGGCCTCGTAGAGGGCGGTGATCCGCTCGAAGCTGTCCTTCAGCAGCTCCTCGATGTGGCTGAACTCGCTCGACACGCGCGCCTGCGAGAGGTCGAAGACGACCTGCTCCGCGCGGTCGACGAGGTCGGTTGTCTCGCCCGGCCGCTCCCAGCCCAGCTGGGCGATTTCACCGCCCGCCCGAATGAGGCCGCGAAGGGTCGCCATCTCGCGCACGATGCGGGCGTAGTGCCCGGCGTTTGCGCTCGCGGGGACGAGCGCGGCAAGTTCGTGGATGCGGACGCGTCCGCCTGCGGCCTCGAGCTCGCCCCGTTCCTCCAGCTCGTCGACGAGCGTGATCGCGTCGACGGGCTCGCCCTTCGCGTACAGCGCCAGCGCAGCCCGGTAGATGACGGCATGGCTCTCGCGGTAGAAGTCACTCGCGTCGAGCACCTCGCTGACCGCCCCGATCGCACCTGGGGAGAGCATCATCGCGCCAAGGACCGACTCCTCGGCCTCGAGATTCTGCGGCGGGACCGGGGCGGTCTGCGAGGCCTGGGCTAGCTGGGCCATTCGCGCTATCCAACAACTCCCGGCGCGGCCGGGGAAGGTCTGGACGACGGCACTTTCGACAGGCCCGAACGGGTCAACAGCAGCCGGTTTGCAGGCATAAGGGAACACAGGTTCCCAGCACCCCCGGACGACACCTGTGGGCGAAAAGGGCGCTCCGAGCGGGAAGTTCCGGGCGAAATCCACAGGCACCTGCCTGCCTGTGGAGAAGCTGTGCGTGGTTTGTTACATCTCCGGCCGGTCGTCGGCGTCGTCTGCGGCGTCCGCGGTGCCGCCGGACGCTTCGTCCGCGGCCTGCTCCGCCTGAGGCTCCTCCGCGGCGTCAGGCGTTTCCTCCGCCTCGGCCTCCGCCTCGTCCTCGGCCACGACCGCGTCGATCTCGGCCTCCGCCTGCGCGTGCTCCGCCTCGGCCTCGGCCTGGGCCGCAGCCTCGGCCTCCGCCTCTGCGGCGGCGATCGCGTCGAGCTCCTCCTGGGGCGGCAGCTCGCCGCCCTCGGGGACGATCGCGAGCCGCAGCGTCGCCGTCACGTCCGCGAACAGCTCGAGCGGAATCTGGTAGCGGCCGATCCGCTTGATCGAGTCGGGCAGGTCGAGCTTGCGGCGGTCGATCCGCACCTTCTCGGTCTCCCACACGCGCTCGGCGACGTCGGTCGCCGTGACCGAGCCGAAGAGCGTTCCCGTCTCGCCCGCCGGCACGTCGAAGCGGATCTCGCTCGCCTCGAGCCGCTGCGCGATCTCCTGCGCCTGCTCGAAGCTCTGCGCCTCGTGCCGCGCGCGCTTCTGCTCGAGCTTGCGCCGCTCGGCCACCTTGGCCGGGGTCGCCGTCTCGGCGAGCTTGCGCGGCAGCAGGTAGTTGCGCGCGAACCCGGGCGCGACGTCGACTACCTCGCCGCGGAGGCCGACCTTCTCGACGTCCTGTCGGAGGATGACTTCCATCAGCCGGTCGAGTAGGGGAGAAGCGCCATCTCGCGCGCCCGCTTTACGGCCAGCGCGACCTGGCGCTGGTGGCGGCGGCACGCGCCCGTGATGCGGCGGGAGCGGATCTTGCCCTTCTCCGACACGTAGCGCCGGAGCTGGTTGGCGTTCTTGTAGTCGACTTCCTCGATCTTCTCGCGGCAGAAGTAGCAGTTGCGCTTGCGGATCGGCCCGCCGGGTGCCGGCCGGCCCTTGCGCTGCTGCCGCTGGTCTCGCTGCGCCATCAGAACGGGATGTCGTCGTCGGCGGCCGAGCCGCCGAAGTCGGCGTTCTCGGCCTGCGCGCCGCTCGGGACGAACTGCGGCTGGCCGCCCTCGGCATCCTGGCGCCCGCCGAGGAACTGGACGCTGTCGGCGATGACCTCGACCGCCTGGCGCTTGGAGCCGTCCTGCGCTTCCCACTCTCGCCACTCGAGCCGACCGTCGATCCCGACGGGGCGACCCTTCGACAGGTACTGCGCGCAGTTCTCGCCCTGGTTGCCCCAGACGGTGATGTCGAAGTAGTTCGGCTTCTCCGTCCACTCGCCGGTCTGGTTGTCCTTACGGCGGGTGTTGACGGCGAGGCGCAAGCTGCAGACGGCCGTGCCGCTCGGCGTGTGCCGCAGCTCGGGGTCGCGGGTCAGGTTCCCGACCAGGACGACGCGGTTGATGTTGGCCATTACTCCCTCTCCTCTCCGGCGCTCTCGGTCCCTGCATCCTGCCGCGCCGGGGCGGCTGCCGCTACCGGCTCTTCGGGCGCAGGCTCGGGCGGGCGCGTCGAGGCGCCCTGGACGCGGCGCACGGCCAGGTGGCGCATGACGCCGTCCGTGATCTTGAGGACGCGCGAGATCTCCTCGAGCGTCGCGGGCTCGGCGGCGAAGGTCAGCAGGTGGTACGCGCCCTCGCCCTTGTGGTCGATCTCGTAGGCCAGGCGACGCCGTCCCCACGGCTCGTGCTTATCGAAGGTGCCGCCGTCGCGCTCGATCGCCTCGCGCGCGCGTGTGACGATCTCGGTCTGCCGCTCCTCGGGCAGCTCGGGATCGAGCATGAGCAGGATTTCGTAGTCGGTCACGCTCCCGATTCCTCCCTTCCTTCGGTCTTAGGCGGCCTCGCCGGCTGGCGGCGCTCGGGAGCGAACGACGCGATGGCGAGGCAGGAAGGCGGCCAGTGTAGCATCGGCCTCGTGAAGGCCTGGACGGCGTGGCTCACGGCTCTCTGGCGGCGGATTCGCCGCGCTCCGGAGCCTCCGGCCGAGGCCGAGGCCGAGGACCCGCGCGCCGGGGAGCTGCGGCAGAAGCTCGAGGAGTCGCGCGCGGTCGTCGAGGAGCAGCACGAAGAGGCGGCCTCCGCGGAGACTCCGGTCGACGAGGCCGACGTGTCGATTGAAGGCCGCCGCGCGGCCGTTCACGAGCGCGCCCGCGCCGCCGCCGACGAGATGCGCGACTCCTCGGATTGAGCTAGCGCGCCACGACGGCGGCGACGCCCAGGAGGATCCCGCGCGCGACCCGTTGCTGGTACGCGCCGGTCTTCAGGCGGCGCGACTCCGTCTGGTTCGTCAGGAACCCGGTCTCGACGAGCACGGCCGGCACGTTTGCCCAGTTGAGGCCGGTCAGGTCGCCGCGCTGCACCACGCCGCGGTCGGCGGCGCCAGTCGAGCGCATCACCGCCTTCTGCAGCGCCCGCCCGGCGCGCAGGCTCCGCGCGAAGATGTCGTCCGTCCAGCCGCGGTGCCAGGCCGGCACGAGCGTCGAGACCCCGTGCAGCGAGCGGACGGTCGAGCCGTCCGCGTGGATCCGCACCATCAGCGCCGCGTGCCGCCTGTTGCAGAAGCGGGCGCGGGCGATGTTGCCGTTGCCGTCGCCGAGGTGGATCGTCGGGCCGGTCCGCGTCATCGCGACGCGGTAGCCGCGAGCGAGCAGCAGCCGCCGTGCCCGGCGAGCGATGGCCAGCGCCACCGCAGCCTCGCCGACCGCCCCGCCGCCGTCCTTGATCTTCAGCGTCCGCGACCCCGGCCCGATTGGCTCGAGCTGCCGCCCGACTGCCGGCGGCGTCCCGTGCCCGGGATCGAGGCAGACGAGCGGTGGTGGCGCGGCCGTGACCTGCGCGATCACGACAGCCGCTCGGCCAGGTACTTCAGGCCCAGCGGATAGCGGTACTCGATCGCGGAGTGCGTCGCGTCGAAGAGCTCGAAGAAGTAGTCGGTCACGCCCTGAGCCTCGAGCTCCCGCCGGAACGCCTCCGCCCCGAGGTCGAGGAAGAACTGGTCGCGCTTGCCGCAGTCGATGTAGATCGCGCGGAGCGACCGTAGGGCGTCGCCGCGCTCGCGCGCCATCCGCACGGGATCCCATGCGAGCCAGCGCTCCCACACCTCCGGCCTCAGCTCGCCGGTGTCGGTGTCGTACGGCAGCTGCACCGTCCCATCCTCGTCTGCCGAATAGCACGCGGCCATGCACCAGTCGTTGAGCAACGTCGCGTCGCTGTCCTTCGCGAAGGCGGGCCGGGAGCGGAAGTCCTCCCAGAACTTGTCGAACGACCCGTTGTACGTGTCCCGCAGCGTCCGCACCGACCTGCGGAAGTCGGCCTGGTAGCACATCTCGAAGAGGGCGTCTCCCGCGTGCGTCGCCATCCCGCCGAAGACGTCCGGGCGCAGCATCGGGTTGACCATCGCGCCGTAGCCGCCGCTCGACTTGCCCGCGATCCCGCGGTGCGCCGCCTCGGGCAGCGTCCGGTAGCGCTCGTCCACGAACGGCACGAGCTCGTCGACGATGTGGGTGTGGTAGCGGCCGGTCCCGGGCGAGTCGATGAACTGGCTGCCGCCGAGCGACGTCCACGCGTCGACCCAGACCAGGATCGCCGGCGGCGACTCGCCCTTCGCGAACAGCTCGTCGGCGAGCTCGGGGAAGTTCCGCCGGAACGCCGTCCGGTTGCGCCACATGTCGAGCTGGCCGGTCAGTCCCTGGATCATGTAGACCGAGGGGTAGCGGCGCTCCTCGTCCTCGTCGTACCCCGGCGGCAGGTAGACCCAGAGCGGCCGGACGTGCGGGTCTCCGAGCGCGTTGCCCTTCAGCACTTCGCTTTCGAAGGCGTGCTCCTCGAAGCGGCCCGCGAGCTCGTACGACCACGGCTCCACTACGGCACCGCTTGCGGTGCCGCCGTCAGGACACGTGGGCTCTGCCCGCGTGTCCGTCTGAACTGACCGGTCGACGCGTCTGAACTCATCACAGCGGCTACAAGGGGGACTTTACGCAGCGGCCGGCGCAGGCGTGACCGGAAGCCCCTCGCGCTCGAGCAGCTGGCGGAGCATCGCCGCGTTGACCGGCGCCTGCGCCACCTCCGTGCCCTCCTCGGCCGGGTTGTCGAGGCTCGGCAGGCCGGGCATCGTCGAGCGGCCGTTGTTGTTGAACATCGCGTAGACGTTCTCCGCACGGCCGCTCAGCTCGGCGAGCGGGCCGACCCACTCGCCCAGCTCCTCTTCGGAGTAGAGGTAGTCGAAGCGCTCGGCCGCGCTGCCGGTGCGCTTGTTCCAGGTCTCCGCGTTCCGCCCGTGAAAGCGGACGTACGCGGTCGGAGTCGTCGCGGCCACCACCGTCGGGGAGACGTTGCGCGCGCCGCTCCGGGGCGCGTCGACGATCACGTACGTCATGTTGTGGCTCTCGAGAAAGGCGAGCGTCTCGCGGCGGTTCTCGTCGTCGAGCCAGCTCGCGTGGCGGAACTCGACCAGCATCTCGTCGCCGCCGAGCTGCTCCTGCGCCCACTCGAGGTACTCGAGCGAGTACGGCTTGAAGACGACGTAGGGCGGGAGCTGCATCAGGATCCCGCCGAGCTTCCGGCCCTCGCGCAGCGGCGAGAGCGCGTCGTGGAAGCGCTTGAAGATCTCGGCCCGGAACTCGCGGGACGGGCGCTCCACGCGGCCGCGCTTGTCGAGCGGCGCCTCCGCGCGCAGGTCGGTCGGCAGTTGCTCCACCTTGACCGGGTGGCGGGTCATCACGCCGAAGGCCTTCACGTGCATGACGAACCCGTCGGGCGTCCGCTCGGCCCAGTGCCGCACCATGTGCTCGTCGGGCAGCCGATAGTACGTCGAGTTCGCCTCGACCACGTCGAAGCGGTCGGTGTAGTAGCGCAGGCGTTCCTCTGCGCCCTTGATCTGCGGCGGATAGAAGTACTTCGTCAGCGACTCGTCGGCCCAGGAGCACGTGCCGATACGGATCGCCGCGGCCATGCCGCGATCGTACGTCAGGGCAGTCCGCTGATGACCGGCGCTACCGGTACGCGGCTAGTTGAAGTCGCCCATCCGGTTGAGGTCGTCCGGCCTCTCGCCGATGCGCCCCGCGACGCGGTTGTCGGCCCCTTGGTCCCAACGGTCGCCACGGGCGCGCTCTTCGGCAGATTCCACGGCCTCTTCCTCGACTTGCTTGATTCTGTCGGCGTCCGCCTTCCGGCGGCGCTCTTCCCACCACGATCGAATGCTCATGGGTGCAGATGCTACCTCCGCCCCGTTTCGAAATCGAGGCGCGCGGTAGGTGGACGGGGTCGCGGTCGGCGACCGGCCGGCCGCGCGAATGCAACGACGGGGGAGAAGACCTGAGCCGTCGGGTCACCAGATCGTTGCTGCGGTCGAAGCGCCCGGGGATCGGCTCCGAGTTGGAGCCCCTCACCCGTCGGACGCTGAACCCCACGAGAGGAGGACCGATGAGTCGTCTGTCGACGGCCGTCGTCGTGCTGCTCGCCGCGCTCGTCATCGCGACCCTCGCGGTGACCGCGGCGCCAGGCGCCGGCCGGCCGCTGTACCTGAACTCGCACGCGAGCATCAACGCCCGCGTGAACGACCTGCTCCACCGCATGACGCTGGAGGAGAAGGTCGGCCAGATGGACCAGATCGTGATCGGCGAGCTGAGAGACGCGACCTCGCCGGCCAACGGCGACTGCAACAACGCGGGCGGCAACAGCGACCCGCTGCAGACCGCGTGCCTGCAGCGCGTGCTGGTCGACTACAAGACCGGCTCGATCCTGTCGGGCGGGACCGACAACCCCGCCGACAACACCGGCAGGGGGTGGGCCGAGCAGTACAACACCATCCAGCACTACGCGGTCGAGCACTCGCGCCTGCACATCCCGGTGATCTACGGCGTCGACGCCGTGCACGGCTTCGGCCATCCGTGGCAGGCGCCGCTCTTCCCGCACTCGATCGGCGTGGGAGCGACCTGGGATCCAGCGATGGCCGAGGCTGCCGGCGCCGTCACGCGCCGTGCGCTGCTCGCCACCGGCGGGAACTGGGACTTCGCGCCGGTGCAGGACCTCGCGCGCGACAACCGCTGGGGCCGCTACTACGAGACCTGGGCCGAGGAGCCCGCGCTCGCGGCCGCGCTCGGCGCCGCGAACATCCGCGGACTGCAGGGGCCCGGCGGCTTCGACTCGCCGCAGGTGGCGGCGACGGTGAAGCACTTCGCCGGCTACTCGCAGTCGATCAACGGCCACGACCGCGTCGAGGCCCAGCTGCCGATCCGCTACCTGCAGGACATCTTCCTGCCCTCGTACGCGGGCGGGATCGACGCGGGCGCCGCGACCGTGATGGTCGACTCCGGCTCGATCAACAACGTCCCGGCCACCTCGTCGCACTTCCTGCTCACCGAGGAGCTGCGGCACCGGCTCGGCTTCAAGGGCGTCGTGATCAGCGACTTCGGTGACGTGCCGGCGCTGCAGACGGCGTACCACGTCGCGGCCGACTTCCCGACCGCGATCGCCAAGGCCGTCAACGCGGGCGTCGACGTCAGCATGACCCCGTCCGACTACGTCGGCTGGAACACCGGCCTGATCCAGGACGTCCACCGCGGCCTCGTCTCCCAGCACCGGATCGACGAGTCGGTCAGGCGGATCCTGAAGCTGAAGTTCCGCCTTGGCCTCTTCGACCACCCGTACGTCGACCTGGGGGCGGCCGACGCTGCCGTCGCGGCCGGCCGAGACGACACGCTCGCGGCCGCCCGCGAGTCGATCACGCTGCTGCGCAACCAGAACAACGCACTCCCGCTCGCGGCGGGCGCACGGGTCGTCGTGACCGGGCCCAGCGCCGACTCGATGACGAACCAGCTCGGCGGCTGGAGCGTGAGCTGGCAGGGCGTCTTCGGCGCGGGGCACGTGTGCTGCATGGGGCCGCCCGACCAGATCCCACCCGGGACGACCGTGCTCAACGGCCTCCGGGCGGCGGATCCGAACGTCACCTACGCGCCCGACCAGGCCTCGGCTGTGGCAGCGATGGCCGGTGCGGACGCGGGGGTCGTGGTCGTCGGCGAGAAGGCCTACGCCGAGGGGCTCGGCGACAACCCGGCCCCGGCGCTTCCACCCGACCAGAAAGCGCTGATCTCCGCGCTGCTGGCGACGGGCAAGCCGGTGATCGTCGTGATCATCGCCGGACGTCCGCTCGGCCTCGGCCCGGCCGCAAACGCGAACGCGCTCCTGATGGCGTACCTGCCGGGAACGGAGGGCGGGACCGCCGTCGCCGACGTGATCTTCGGCCGGGTGAACCCGAGCGGGCACCTACCCGTGTCGTGGCCGTCGGATGCCGATCAGGTGGGCGGCGACTTCTGCGGAACCTGCCCGTCTCCGCTGGGAGACCAGCCGAAGTTCTTCGACCAGCTGCCCGGCACGAACTCGGGCCAGGGCTCCGCGTACAACCCCCGCTGGCCGTTCGGCTTCGGCCTCTCGTACACGACGTTTGCGACCAGCGGCCTGTCGGTGACGGGCTCGGTCTCGCGTCACGGGACGGCGACCGCGACGTTCACCGTCGCGAACACCGGCTCCCGCGCGGGCGCGACGGTCGTGCCGGTCTACGTGAGCCAGCCGGTGAGCACGCTCGTCGTGCCGCCGCGGAGGCTCGTCGGCTGGGCGAGGCTCACGCTCGACCCGGGCCAGTCGAGGACCGTCGAGGTGGCCTTCCCGGCCTCCGAGCTCGCCGTCACGACCGGCGACATCGACGCGTCAGGGTCTCGCGCCGTCGAGCGGGGCTCGTACCAGGTGCAGGTCGGCTCCATGAGCGCCGACTTCACGATCCGCTGAGCTTCCTGGGGGAGGCGGGCCTCGGCGCCCGCCTCCCCGCTCAGCCGGCGGTCGAGACCTTTGGATTGCAGGACCTAGCCGTAGTGGAGTGATCTCACCGGCCGATCCCGCGCACGGTGCGACGCGGGAGAAAGGTGACTGCGCCTGGGCGGCCGACGCCGTCGGCGGCCGGGAGCAGTCGGGGAAGGGGAAAAACGATGAAGGCAAAGAAGGTCTGGTGGATCGCCGCCGCAGGCGTCGCGATCCTCGTGATCAGCTCCACGGCGCTTGCAGGCTCGATGGCGCAGAACAAGC
>Ga0081455_10006764_pt1 | contig 12233 bp, 23 predicted proteins | sample TabmetS3T2R1_FD_70207 | JGI IMG/M metagenome (GOLD analysis project Ga0081455, IMG submission 70207) | Tabebuia heterophylla rhizosphere microbial communities from the University of Puerto Rico - S3T2R1 | ecosystem: Host-associated > Plants > Roots > Rhizosphere ... | reverse complement strand
AGGGGTGGATGTGGCCCGCATGGGCAGTGATCGGACGACTCTGGTGTTGCGGCATGGCAGCATCGTCGAGCAGATCAAAGTCTATAGCAAACAAGACACCATGCAGACGGTGGGGTGTATCCTTGCGGTCCTTGATGCCTGGCAGGTAGACGAGATTGACGTTGACGTGATTGGCTTAGGGGCGGGCGTCTATGATCGCCTCGCTGAGCTCAAACGCCAGAGCACCATTCCATCGCGAGTCGTAGCCGTCAATGTTGCCGAGAAAGCCCCTGTGGTTCGTCACCCTGTCAACGGTGCAGCTCGATCGGTGGCCCTGGATGCCAAGCCGCGTCTCCTCCGTGATCACCTCTGGCTCGAAATGGCGCAGTGGCTGCGCACGGCCCAACCCGTGTTCTGTGCGGACGATCACGAGGCCTGTCAAGACCTGGCTGGCGAACTGGCCAGCATCGGCTACAAGATCGATAGCAATGGCTGCCTGGTTGTCGAGGACAAAGATAGCATGCGCAAGCGCCTAGGGCATAGTCCAGATCTCGCGGATGCCCTCGGTTGTACGTTTGTCCCGGCATTGCCACGCACGACCCTGATGGAGATCCATGTATGAGCGTGGCACGACCTCATCCAGCCTATAGTGCGATGTTGCCCATCTGGCAGACCTACCGTGATGCCTATCTGGGCGAAGAGGCCATCAAAGGTGCCATCGCCATACTACGCAGCGAGCGCGGGACACATACGGCTGGCACACGTTACCTGCCGCGCCCTGCCGGGATGCGCCGCGAAGCCGAGTATGCTGCATACAAGGACCGTCCTAGTTGGGTAGGAGCGACCGAACGCGCTGTACAAGGTATCACGGGCTCGATCTTTCGCCATGAGCCCCAGATCGTCGCGCCTGCTGCCCTGGAGCCCGACCTCCTCGACATTACCCAGACTGGCGTGACGCTGCCGACCTATGCTGAGGAAGTCGTAAGCGAGGACCTGCTCATGGGGCGCTACGGTATCCTCGTGGACATGCCGCAGCTTGATATGCCCACGGCCGGCCAGCCCGTCTTGGCGCCCTTTGCGCCGCGTCCTTATTGGGTCAGCTACAAAGCGGAGGAAATTCTCAACTGGCGCACGATCCGCCATCAGGGCAAGACGATTCCCAGCCTCGTGGTACTTCAGGAAACCGTGCCGGTGGTGCAAGGCGTCTGGGGCACGGACGATTATTTCGTGACGCGCGACCAGGTGCAATACCGCGTGCTGCGCCTCAATGAGCAGGGCCAGTACGAGGTGAGTCTCTGGATCGTTGATCCAGGTAGCGTGAGTCTCAACGTGCAGCGGGCACAACTGGCGGCCGTGTGGATACCCCAGCGCCAGGGTCAACCGCTCGACTTCATTCCGTTCAAGTTCGTGAGCACGTTCACCGTTGAGCCGACGATTCAGAAGTCGCTCCTCGCCCCGCTCATCTATCGCAACTTACTATGCTGGCGCCACAGCGCCGATAAGGAACATGCCTTGCATCTCACGGCCATGCCCACTTTTTACGTGGCGGCGAATATGGAACAACCGCCTGAGTTGTACGTAGGGGCAAGTCAGGCGCTGTTCCTCCCCGACAATCAGGCGAAACTTGGCCTCGTCGAGTTTCACGGCCAAGGCTTGCAACCGCATGAAAATGCCATCAAAGAAGACTTGCAGCTCATGGCCATGTTTGGCGCCAGCATTCTCCAAGGCGTCCCAGCGGTCCAAGAAACGGCTACCAGCGTGCAGTGGCGCATGTCCGGCAGTGACAGTCCGGTGCAGCGGCTGGTGCGGGCCTGTACCGAGGCACTGACGTGGTGTCTGCAAGTGCATGCCTGGTGGGGTGGGTATACAGAAAATGTGGATGATCCAACTATTCACATGACACTGAACAAGGACCTTGTGTCGAACCTGATGGACCCGCAGATGCTGCAAGCGTTGATGGCAGCCCTGCTTAATGGTACCATCTCGTATGAGACTTTTTATTTTAACCTTCAGCGCGGGGAGATTGCGCGGCCATTGGTGCCGGTGGAAGAGGAACAAGCATTGCTCGAAGATCAACAAGCACAACGCCCCCTCGTGACCGCAAGCCAGAATGGGCAACGCGCTGGACGTAATGGCAGTCGGCAGGAGGTGTAACATGCCGCTGAGAAAAGCCCCCAAGGGGAGTTCCAAGAAGCGACGGCAGTCTATTGCTAGTAGTAATATTCGTGAGATGCATAAATCGAGTCGGTTCAAAAAAGTCGCCCGCAAGTATTGGAAGGCCCGTGCGAACCGCATGGCAGTCGCAGCGGGGCTCTCGGCGATGCGCGGTAGCCGGAAGCGCCGGAGGAAATAGCGATGGTCGATTACGCGACGTTTGAGCAGCTCCAAGAGGAACGGGCACGCCTCGCGACCCAGAGTATCCAGGAAACCGCCGTCTTCCAGTGTTTATATATCCTTGATCGCGAGCAGAGTCCTTTGCGCTTGACGTATGCTCAAAAGCTCGCACGCCTCGCACAGCTCATTGCTCGGGAACTCGCGACGCTTGAAGGATCGTCCGATGGAACCCTCTGACTCTACGCACCTGGGGAATGAGCTGCCTGCTATGCTTGAAGCCCTGGAAAACACGCTCGAGCGTGCCACTGGTATGAGTCAAGCAGTCACCCTCTTGCGAACGCTGCTGTGCTGCCTAGAGCCTGGGACCCCGGTGGCTACCTGGGATGAGCGCGTATTGTTACAACGGACGATTGCACTGCTTACGCGCCGTCTCCAGACGATAGAGATGCTTGAGACTCTCACCAAGGAGTAACCTCTATGGAACCCTACGACCCGACCCTCGAAGCCCTGGTAGCCGCCATGCTCGAAGCCCTGGACCATGAGGCCGACATGACCCGTGGCTACGTCGATCAGCTGCGCCAACTCATCGTGACCCTGCGGCATATCCTGGCCGATCCCGAGGCGCATGGGGTGGTGGAGCGGAAACCGCCCGGCCCCGTGGAGTCCCCCCTGGACCCGGCAGCCGAGACCGTGATGCGCCAGGCCCTCGGCATGCTCGACGCGAAGGCCGGGGATGCTGAGCTGGACTACCTGGACGTGCTGAAGCGCTTGCTCGCGGCCATCGAGAAGGAGTTGTTTCGCTGGGATAGTAGTATTGTGCAACCGGCGGGTTTTTCTGGTGAAATACAAATACCCGTTGGGGGTGGAGAATGGGAACCGCATACGCCGCCGCAAGCGACCCATGTGCTGTGATGGCAGGAGAGGATGATGCGCAAGTTTCCCCACGCCAGTCGTGAGGCCGACGCCTTTTTACAGGCCTTGGAAGCCCTCTGCCGTGACCACGCGATTCAACTCACGGTCACGCCGGACGGGCTGCGCTTGGAGCCCTTAGAGCCGGGGCAGGCGCCACTCAATGTCGCGGTCATCGAAGATGCGACTGACATGACAGCCCTCTCATGAGTCCAGAGCCGCTACGCCCGTGTCCCTTCTGTGGGGGGGAGTTGATCGATATGTTTGAGGGCAGTGTGGGAGGGCCGTATGCGGCGGCGATGTGCCGACAGTGCCATGCGACGGGACCGGAAGGCAGCTCGCGGGAGGAAGCCGAGCAGTTATGGAATGGGCGGGTGGTGTTGTGAGACGGTCGGCGCAGCGGTGGCGACTTATCATACTTGGTGCCATACAGGTAGTATTCGTATGAGTTAGCAGAAGGGCAAAATGCGGTGTCCATGCTAAGACATTGTTTTAGCATAGGTTGGGGTAAATGTCGGGGTTACGCTTTTGATCAAAGCGTACCTTTTGACAGATTCAGCGAGTTACGTCCATGGCCGAGGCGAAGGATGCTGTATGGACGCTAGACCGCCGCTCCATTCCCTGGTGCTCCGGGGCAAGACGATTGACCGGGTGTGGTATGGCCTGGAGTGGAAAGAGCTGTTCGTGCTGTGTACGGATGGGACGCTGTGTCGCATTGGCGTTGCCGCGCCCGCGCCCGCGTGGGCACCAGCCGCCACCGTGGAGATCACCGTCGTGCAGCACGACGAGGAGTCATGCCGCTGAGACGGCCCCGTGCAGGAGACGTCCATGGCTGAGCGTGTCAATACGCAGAGGAGCACTAGGAGCCCTATAAAAAGAGCCCCTAGTAGAGGATATTAGGTAGGTTCAACGATGAAGCGTCCGAACTTGGGACGCCATTCGCAGAGTCCAACATTCTCTCCGGCATAGGCAAGAAGGTCAGTAATGTCCGCAGGGTTGAGTAGACTATCATTGAAGGTCACAGTAAAGCTCACCGCCCAGTCTCGAAAGATCGGACGTGTACGCATGACACGATTGCGCTGGACCCGGACGCCACAGGTGAAGGGTACGAACTCTTGCACATGCAAGCTTCCATACCCTCCCGTACCATACCGCACCTCTCCTGTCCCAGCCTCTCCGAACCCAACCAGATCGTACCGTTCCAGACCTCACCTCATGACAAAACAGAGGTTTAGAGAGGGCTTTCAGAGAAAGAAGCCGTTCGCACAACATCCCAGTAAGCCGATTTACACTTGGGGCATTGTCGAGGGTCTTCTTGTCGTGGCACCCAACTATGGCCACAGCGTTTACAAGTCAATTTCCGTATGCGAACGCGCTGTCTTTTCATGAGGATAAGTATACTCATAAGTAAACGCATTGTCTATGAAAAAGTGTTGCTAAGTAGGTGTTGTCGTGGCAGAATCAGTTAACACACAGATTGCTGACAAACTTCTTGAGAGACAGCTAAAGATCCTTCGCCTTGAAACCCGTTTACGTCGAGATGTCTGGGGCATTTTAGTACGCTTAGAACAAGATATCTTGTTTTTATTGAAGGACGCTGACCCTAGTGAAATAGTTTTGCTACGAAGGCGCCGTGAAGCCATCGAGGCTCTGATGCAAGATATTGGACCGCTTATTGATGATCGCTATGACGATATCGCTGGACTATTGACGACAGCCTTTATACGTCTTGCTAGCAGTGAGGCAAAGACCGTTCAAGAAATTATCAATAACGCCGCTGACGATAACCCTATAGAGAATATACCTTCTGAGCGTGTCCTGCGTGCTGGTGTAACCCAAAGTCTATTTCCTTCTCCTGCTACCCCAACAGATTTCACGACAACGGGTGAGGATTGGTGGCAACGAGCAGGAGCAAGCCTGACTCAGCGCATAGGTGATCAACTGATGGTGAGTGCTGCACTTGGCGAATCGCTTGTTGAAATGACGAGACGTATCAGAGGTTCCTCAGACAATGGTTTTACTGATGGTGTGATGGCGAAGGCACGGGACGATGCCGCGCGGTTGGTACGCACGCAGCTGACGAATACAGTAGCTGAGAGTCGTATGGCGGTTGCAGATCACAACCCGCAGAGCACTCTCGTTGCCATACACCAATCGATCCTGGACAGCAAGACCTCAAATGTGTGTTTAAGTAGGCACGGATTACAATATACCATACCTGATCATGAACCCATTGGCCATAGTATTCCGTATCTCACAGGGCCACCCTATCATGTGAATTGCCGGTCGTCGATGGTCGTTGGTGTCCGCGGTGGTGGAGCTCTTATGGAAGCGAACCTCAGCGCATGGCTCCGCCGCAAAGGTCCAGCCTTTCAGGATGCCCTCTTAGGACCGACGCGGGCGAAGATGTACCGGGCGGGCGATCTGAGTCCTCGGCAGTTGATCGACAGCGCGACGGGCAAGCCACTCACGCTAGAGGAGCTTGGCGCATGACAACCCCTGCGGACTTTACGCCCCGCTGTCGCCAGTTTCTCGCCGCCTTGGAGGCGCTGTGTGCCCAATACGGGGTCCATATCACGCCATCAGGATATGACATGCTGCAAATCTGGAATGTCCATTGCGAGGATGGCGGCGGTTTTGATCTCAAAGCCATCGAAGATTGTACAGACGACGAGGTCGCGTCATGAGTCAGCTCGTATCGTCCTGGGTGTTCACAGGTGATTTTTCGCAGGCGGAGCACCAGGCTATCACCTCTCGGGTGCTTGCTGGAGCCTCCTATGCGCAGGTGGGGGTGGCATACGGCATGAGTGCCTCTCAGATACGCACGATCGTCCACCGGGTCTGTCTCCATACCAATGCGGACCTCTATTGTGAGACGGTGAAGGCCGCCGTGCGGCAGCGCCCCTGGGGTGGGGGGTTGGCGTGCTATGAACCTAGCCTGGCATTCTTGCGCCAGCATCGGAGCGCCTTTGGCTCGCCTGTCAACGAGGCCGCGTCATGCCTGACTCCCTGACCATTCAGGCCGAACTAACGGTGCCCCTAAGGCTTTGACTCTTGAGGAGTGAGGCGCATGACCAGGACCGAGGCCCAGACCTTTCTCGAGGCATTTGCCCTGGATGAGGCCCAGACGGCGGTACTCGACACCATCTATGCCGTGATTCAGGACATTCCCGATGACGACCTGAATCTCTTTCCGGTGCTGTTGCACCTCTTTGGCCACTGCCTCATGGGCTTTGCGCAACAAACCTGGCCGGGAGATCGTGGCCGACAGTTTGCGTATGCGAGCGACACCGCCGCCCAGCCCCTGCTGTTCTGTGTGGCCCAGGCGCAGCTCACGGACGCACCCTGGGCAGAGGACATGGAGGGATGAGTGCTCCTTTGACCATCCAGGCGGAACTGACCGTCCCTCTGCGTGTCCTGGAGCATGGTCGTACCGCGCAAGAAGTCGAAGACTGGCTGCGGGTGGCGGGCCTGCTCCCCCGTGGGATTGTGGGCTGTCGCTGGCGCCTGGCCGCTGAGCGGCAGGGCTATGTGCTGACCTGGGAGGTCACCGTGCCAGGGGAGGAGCCGTAATGCCCCGATTCATGATTGAGCTGGATGCGGGAACGTTTGAGGCCCTCTGCACCTTCGCAGAGGAGGAACGCCGCGATCCGCCGCGCCAGGCCGAATGGATGCTCAGCCAGGCCATTGCGAGCCGCGTCAAGCAGCAGGAAGCGCTGCGCCGGCTGGACGGTACCCCGATGGTCATTATGGGGACGGAGGAGGAGGCATGAGCCTCGATCCGCAGCTCTGGGAAAGCCTGCAAGGCCACGGGGTGACGGAGGAACACCTGCTCTTACTGCTGCAAATCCTTCAAATTCAGCGCAATGGCTTTCTGGCCCTCCATTTTGTCCGGGGGCGGGTCGATCATATTGATACGCGACTGATTGTGCCCAATCGGCGGGTGGCGCTGACCGATACCGCTGAGATGCTGGGGAGCATGACGGCCTGGCAGGAACCCTAATTGGTAGGAGAAGTCGTTGATGGCAGACCGCTCATTAAGCCGTGCAGAACAGGAGATCGTCATTGGGAAATGCGCGGACGAATCTCATTACACCGTCTATTCCAGCGATCCCGTATGGACGAGACGCTTGAGACCCCTTGCCGACGATATCGGAGCACGTACAATCCAACATCAGGGCGGTACCAAATTTTTCTTCCCGGTTGACGCGGTGATTGTATCAGTACGCAAAAGGCCCGTGTTAAGCGAGGAAACGCGCGCAGCGAACGCTGCACGTTTGCGTGCCTTGCGTGCGGAGAAGGCCCACTAGAAGCCTCAGGCCCTTGAATAGGTTATTTTTTTGACGTACTACGTCTTGACACAGACGTAGTACGTTCTCTATAATACTCTCATATGTCAGTATGCAGAGAACGACATGGTGCCATGGTGGTGTCATGCTTCCTGCATGACCACTATGAGGGTATCTCCCATGTTGAATCCACGTGAAGCCTTTCCTGAGATCGAGTGTGAAACGCTGGAAGAAGCGTCGCTGAAAGCCGACCGCGCTGCTGCCGTCAGTGAAGGGAAATCGGTGCCAGGGATTCTCTATTTTCAGGGAAAGCGCCGGTTTATTTGTACGAGTATGCGCGGAGGACTCTTGACCCGTCTGATCCAACAGATCAAGCCCCCCCCGAAGAAGGATCTCCCGTACTATGATTTTGACAAGAATAGGAATCGTCCCCTCGATCCGACCCATAAGCGTGTGATCCGGGACTACCTGACGAATGTGAAAGATTATGTGCTCCCGCCTATTCTGCTCAATAGTAGCAAACCCTTGCAGATCTTTACGGTCAAGAGTCCCTCCCCAACGATTCCCTGTTTCTTTGTGTTACCCGATGGCGATTATCTGGATGTTACGGATGGCCAACACCGGATTGAAGGGCTGCGTGAAGCCATTAATGCTCGTAGAGACTTAGCGGATGATGGCGTCGCGGTATCCCTGGTCGAAGAAGGGAACGTGGTGCAGAGCCAGCAAGATTTCTATGATGCGGCCCAGGTGAAACCCTTATCGCCTGCCTCCCTGGTTGAATTTGATCATCGAGAAGCCTTGAACTGGCTCACGCGTGAGCTGGGCAAAGAGGCGCGCATTTTACAAGGGCGTGTGCAAAAAGTCGGGACGAAAGTCAGTGCGAAATCGATCAACCTGTTTACAAACAGCATGGTGAAGCGTGCCATTACCGCTATGCTCACAGGCGATACTGAGGCTGAAAAAACCGCTATGGACGCAGCCAGTGCCGCAAGGGACATTTGGTATGAGCGGATTCTCGAATTTCTCAATGTATTCACGAAAGAGAATCCCCAATGGGCGGAGATTGCCCATCGTTCCATCGCCTCGGGGCAGACGTCGGAAATCCCCGCCATGCGCAATACCTGTGTGCATACGATTGGGGCAGGCTTGCTGGTGATTGGCGGGGTGGCGAATGGTATTTTTGCCATGAGTGCACCCGATATTGCTAAACTCACACCTGAGCAATTACGGTACACACACAGCCTCGCAAAGGATATTGATTGGCGCCGGGATAATGATCTCTGGCAGCGTTCCATCGTGAATCCGTTGACGGGGAGTATCCAGCCCCATATTCCCGTGCTCGCGCTCGCTATTACAGATGTCAAGAAGGCCATTGGCTTGCCCCTCGGGGAGTTCGATCACAAACGTATTGCGGCTGCGGAGAAAAAACTCAAAGAAAAGCGTGAGAAGGAAGCGGCGAAGGTGCAAGCGCTGCTGCAGCAGCAGCAAGAGGTTGAGGCTGTTGGCGTCTAAGGATGAATGTGCCTGTCCCCACGAAGGCACATAGGGACAGGCTAAACAAATGGGACGGGAATACAAGGAGCATACCAGTATGGCAACACCAATGCAAGAGGTCCGCGAGAAACAGAATGGCAGTGACGAGCAGGAGAGCCTAGACGAACAGGAAGCCCTACGCCAGCACGAACAGGAAGTGCTGGCACAACGGGTGATCGAGTGGATTTCCTTGGATACGATTGTCTTTGATGAGGGCCTCTATCCACGGATTGAGGGCCACTTGCCAGGGAGAGTACAGGAGTATGTCCGGGACATGCCCATCATCGAAGCCGCTGGTAGGTTTATCTCGGTGAACGCCGATGGTGTGATCATTGATGGCCGCCATCGTCACCTAGCCTACCGCAAGATCTATGAACATAATCCTCAGGCTCTCATCCAAGTCTATCGCTATCCCATTGTCTCTCCGTTGGAAACACTCCGCATAGCCCTGACTTTGCAAGATCGGGGGACAGCCCTGACCAATGGGGATCGTATGGACGGGGCCAAGAAGCTCTATGGATTAGGGCTTAAGACACAATCTGCCATAGCCCGTGCGCTTGGCGTCTCCCAGTCAACAGTAGCCAACTGGCTCGCGCGTACCCGCAAAGAAGAGAAGGAGCGACAACAGGCGCAGGCCCAGGCTCTTTGGCTTGCCTGTCATACGCAGGCCGAGATTGCTGAGCGGGTTGGCGTATCGATACAAACGATATCGAATTGGATGGAGGATTTTTCCAAATTATCAGCACCTAATAATTTGGAAAATCTTACGCGCGAGGAGAACGCGTCAGCGTTCCATGTCACAGACTTTACGCCTCCAATCTACAATATCTGGCGTGCCCATGATAAAACGAACGGGGTGAAGCATCACGGCAATAGCGAAGTCCGCTGGCTCGACAATCTGCTCTACCTCTACACCAACCCGTTTGATATTGTGGTGGACCCCTTTGCGGGCAGCGGCTCCACTATCGATATGTGCAAAAAACGCTTTCGCCGCTACTGGGTGAGTGATCGGAAGCCCCTCGTTGAACAGGAGCACCAAATTCGTACTTGGGACGTCACAGAAGGTCCTCCGCCACTGCCACGCTGGGGCACGGTGAAACTCGTCTACCTTGATCCGCCCTACTGGAAACAAGCAGAAGGGGAGTATAGCGAGGCCACCACCGATCTGGGCAACATGGATCTCACTACATTTACCACGACCCTGGCGACAATCATCAAGGAGTTCAGCGCCAAGCTGTCCTCTGGCGCCGTGATTGCGCTCGTCATGCAGCCCACCCAGTGGCGTGCTCCCGAGAAGGTCTATACTGATCATGTCGCCGACATGCTAGGAGCGATCAACCTGCCCCTCGATATGCGTTACTCCGTGCCCTATACGTCGCAGCAATATGTGGCGAGTCAAGTCGAATGGGCCAAGGCGAATAAGCGCTGTCTGGTCCTTACACGGGAAATCCTCGTTTGGCGTGTGTCCTAGAAAGTGACGTGAGGCATGGACTACCACACTGATCGGTATGCGCTGCTGCTTATGGATGGCATGTGGCCCGTGCCTCACCTAGACCAGGACATGGTTGCAACGTTGATGCGATGGTGGTTGCATACTCAACCACCGCTCCTTCAACGCTGGGCTCAGAGCTCCTGCTGGTATTGTGGGGATCAGCCCCGCCAGCAGGACGTATCCTTGACGAGTGATCATGCCTTCCCCGATGCCTATGCGTACACACCTCTCGCCCCGTGCTGTCGCCGCTGTAATAGCATCAAAGGGCATACAACCCCGAACGCCTGGCGCCAGCGGTGGCCTGGCGGTATCTATTGGTTTGAAGGGATTGGCCTTGCGACCTCGCCCCTCGGCTGTGTGCTGCGTGAAGATCTCATAGGATTGCGTGCACTCGTGTTCTGGTATCTCTTGGAGAAGGGAGTCTGAATGCAGCAGGATACGGAACGCCCCCTCGATGAACTGCTGACAGAACTTGCGGAGCTTTCGCGGCAATTTCAAGAGCTTGTCATTCCCTACCAAGCCCAGATCACAAACATAGAAATTGCGCGTGAGACCGCGACAGCAGACCTCACGTTTCAGATGCAGACGCTAGAGACGCTTATTCGCCCCTTGATCCTCGAAGCCAAGGCGAGTATAAAAGTTCCCTATCTCACCGCGATCTATCAGCGCCGCGACAAATGGGACCGTGATATCCTCTTCAGCATCGCCAAGGAAGTGCCTGCGGTCCTGACGGCCTATCAGGATGCGTCCTTCGTCCAATTCCGTAAGACCGCACGCTAGGAGCCCCCATGGCCACCATCGTCCAACTCAGCGACGTGACCTACCTCAACCTCGATGCCGTCACCGTCCTGCGTTGTGAGGAGGGCCAGTGGCGCGTGTGGTTCCAGGATCATGCGCACGCGCTCGTCCTCACGCCCGAGGAAACGGCCGTGCTGGCGCTCTACCTGCGCAATCATACGGAGCGGGCGACCTTTCACGCGTGGAGCCGTGGACGTCCGGAGGTGAGCTATGAGACGTGAGGATCGTCCGAGGGACTCCCCACCCCCGTGGTATCGCCGCTTCGATACCCTGCCCCGCCTGCCTGAGTGGTGGTTCCCCGTCTGTATGCTGGTGGGCATGGCGATGATCGGCTTCACAAGCGGCATGCTGTGGTGCAGCTACCAGCGAGCCCAGGCGAGTACCATCGCGGTACAAGACAGTATACTGGTGTTGCGTATCCAGGCACTGGAGCAGCGGGTGCGTGCGCTTGAACAGCGTGAGAGGTAATCGATGGCTGACGATCTCCCGCCTGATCCTCCTCCTGACGAGGACCGCCGCGAGGCGCACAACGCTTGGCACCAGGCGGCCCTCGCCCGACTCGACGCTCTCCTCGCCAGTCAGAACGAGAGCATTGCGAGACTCGATAAGCTCCTTGCGCGACTCGACCTGAAGCGCCGTCTGGAGCGGGGAGAAGATGGCTTCGATGCGTACTAGGGGTGTGGGCTCGTGATGATACGAAGCGCAACGTTGGAGTACTCAACGAGAGGGTGCCCTACGTGAAGCCGGCACGGAACGAAACTGCGCTTTAATGCAGCTTGCATTTTCGTCCTTGACATTTGGGAACGTCCGCTAAATACTTGTAACCCATAAATTTGTCGCCACTCTGCGTGGTAGACACCGCCTCTAGCGATGTAAGCGGCAGTTCTCGGATACCCTCC
>Ga0081455_10006763_pt1 | contig 12233 bp, 6 predicted proteins | sample TabmetS3T2R1_FD_70207 | JGI IMG/M metagenome (GOLD analysis project Ga0081455, IMG submission 70207) | Tabebuia heterophylla rhizosphere microbial communities from the University of Puerto Rico - S3T2R1 | ecosystem: Host-associated > Plants > Roots > Rhizosphere ... | reverse complement strand
GCGCGGCGGACTCGGCAATCACCCGCGCCAATGCGCAATCGCTGGTCGACGAATGGCTGTCGTCGCCGCAAAGCGGCCGCAACAAGATCGCCTGGCGCGCCGATGTGATGGCCCGCCGCATCATTTCCTTCCTGTCGCAGGCGCCGCTGCTGCTGAACGAGACGGACGGCCGCTTCTACCGCCGCTTCCTGCGCAACCTCGCGCGCGAGGTGCGCTACCTCCGCTACACCATGCTCAATATTCCGGACGGCGTGCCGCGGCTCCTGGTGCAGATCGCGCTCTGTTATGCCTCGCTCTGCCTCGCCAACCAGGCCCGCCACATCCGCGGCGCGACACGACGGCTGTCCGACGAATTGCAACAGCAGATCCTGCCCGATGGCGGACACATCTCGCGCAACCCGCAGGCGCTGATCGACATCCTGCTCGATCTGCTGCCGCTGCGGCAGACTTTTGCCGCGCGCAATGTCGCGCCGCCGCCGGCGCTGTTGAACGCGATCGACCGCATCATGCCGATGCTGCGCTTCTTTCGGCATGGCGACGGCAATTTCGCGCTGTTCAACGGCATGAGCGCGACGCCGTCGGATTCGCTCGCCACGTTGCTCGCCTATGACGACACAAGGGGCACGCCGATGGCGAGCATGCCCCATAGCGGCTTTCAGCGGATGGATGCCGGCGCGACCGCGCTGATCATGGACACCGGCAAGCCGCCGCCGCCGAATGTAAGCCAGGACGCCCATGCCGGCTGCCTGTCGTTCGAATTGTCGGCCGGCCCGTGCCGCATCGTCACCAATTGCGGCATGCCGACGACGGGCCGCGACAACTGGCGCGCCTTTGCGCGCGAGACCGCGGCGCATTCGGCGCTGATCTATCGCGCGACCTCATCCTGCCAGTTCGTCGAACTGACGGCGATGAAGCGGCTGCTGCGCGGCGCGCCGATCATCGCCGGACCGACCGACGTCGAGACCTACCGTGAATCCACCGCCGACGGCATGCTGCTGATCGCCTCCCACAACGGCTATGCGCGCTCCTTCGGCCTGGTCCATCGCCGCTCGATCCTGATGGCGGATGACGGCTCGCGCATCGATGGCGAAGACGCGCTGGAGCCGGTGCCGGGCACGCAGCCGCGCGGCGATGACGATTTCGTGCTGCGGTTCCACCTGCATCCCTCCGTCAAGGCCAGCCGCCTGAGCGACGCCCGCGCGGTCATGCTGGTGCTGCCCAACCGTGACGTGTGGACGTTCGAGGCGCTGGACGACAAGGTCGAACTCGAAGACAGCGTGTTTCTCGCCGGCTCCGATGGCCCGCGCCGCGCCGTGCAGATCACGATCCGCGAACGCTACCGCGACGCGCCACGGGTCCGCTGGAGCTTCGTCCGCTCCTCCACCTCGCCGGCTGCGACCAGCGCCCGCCGCACCGCCGCCCGCGAGCCGGAACTGCCCCTTTAGGGGGCGAGTCAAAGTCGGGGAAACGGGATTCACCTTTCCCCTGCGGGGAGAGGTCGATTTGCGCAGCAAATCGGGTGAGGGGGAGCGGCGACATCGAAAGACTGTAACCCCACCCGGCGCTACGCGCCGACCTCTCCCTAAGGGAGAGGTGATCGGAGTTCGGGACTAATGCTTAGTTGCAAATCAGCCTTGTCCCATCGCGCTCATGCCGCCGGTCCGCTTGTGGCCAACGCCCGAAGGCGCCGCTGAAACGGTTCCCCCTCCCCGCGATCCATGCTAACCGGCGGCCGTCTCCTCGCCATTGGATGCTGCCATGACCGATCTTTTGCGCCCGGTGCGGCGCGCCTTGCTGTCCGTGTCAGACAAGACCGGCCTGATCGACTTCGCCCGGACGCTCGCGGGCCATGGCGTCGAACTGGTGTCGACCGGCGGCACGGCCAAGGCGATCGCCGACGCCGGGCTGAAGGTCATCGACGTCGCCGAACTGACCGGATTTCCGGAAATGATGGATGGCCGCGTCAAGACGCTGCATCCGAAGGTGCATGGCGGCCTGCTCGCGATCCGCGACAATGCCGAGCACCAGAAGGCCGCGCATACCCATGGCATCGCGCCGATCGACCTGCTGGTCGTCAATCTCTATCCGTTCGAGGCGACGGTGGCGAAGGGTGGCGATTACGAGACCTGCGTCGAGAACATCGATATTGGCGGGCCGGCGATGATCCGCGCCGCGGCGAAGAACCACCACGACGTCGCCGTCATCGTCGATGCCGACGATTACAAGGCGCTCGGCGACGAACTCGCAGCGACCAAGGGCGCGACCACGCTCGCCTTGCGCCAGCGCCTCGCGGCGAAAGCCTATGCGCGCACCGCCGCCTATGATGCGGCGATCTCGAACTGGTTCGCCACGCAACTGAAGACCGAGGCGCCGGACTACCGCGCGATCGGCGGCAAACTGATCCAGGCGCTGCGCTATGGCGAGAACCCGCATCAGACGGCGGCATTCTACAAGACGCCAGATTTGCGCCCCGGCGTCGCCACCGCCCGGCAGTTGCAGGGCAAGGAATTGTCCTACAACAACATCAACGACACCGACGCCGCCTACGAATGCATCGCCGAGTTCGATGCCCGCCGCACCGCGGCCTGTGTCATCGTCAAGCACGCCAATCCCTGCGGCGTCGCCGAGGGTGCGGACTTGCTGTCGGCCTATCGCAAGGCACTCGCCTGCGACTCGACCTCGGCCTTCGGCGGCATCGTCGCGCTGAACCGCACGCTGGACGCGGACGCCGCCGCCGCGATCACCGAGATCTTCACCGAGGTCATCATCGCGCCTGATGCCACCGATGAAGCGATCGCGATCGTCGCGAAGAAGAAGAATCTGCGGCTATTGCTCGCCGGCGGCCTGCCGGACCCGCGCGCGGCCGGACTCACCGCGAAGACCGTCGCCGGCGGCCTTCTGGTGCAGAGCCGCGACAATGCCGTGGTCGACGACATGACCTTCAAGGTGGTGACGAAGCGCGCGCCGAGCGAAGCCGAAATGCGCGATTTGAAATTCGCCTTCCGCGTCGCCAAGCATGTGAAATCCAACACCATCATCTATGCGAAGGACCTCGCCACCGTCGGCATCGGCGCCGGCCAGATGAGCCGGGTGGATTCGGCGCGGATCGCCGCGCGCAAGGCGCTGGACGCCGCCAAGGAGCTGAAGCTCGCGGAGCCGCTGACAAAAGGCTCGGTGGTGGCGTCGGACGCGTTCTTCCCGTTCGCCGACGGCATGCTGGCCTGCATCGAGGCCGGCGCCACCGCCGTGGTGCAGCCCGGCGGCTCGATGCGCGATGACGAGGTGATCAAGGCGGCCGACGCGCACGGCATCGCCATGGTCGTGACAGGCGTCAGGCATTTCAAGCACTGAGATTTGCTGCTCTCCTCATCCTGAGGAGGCGCGAAGCGCCGTCTCGAAGGATGAGGCCAAGGCACAAACGACGCGTCCGGGCTTCATGGTTCGAGACGCCCGGCGTCGCTTCGCTGCGCCGGTCTCCTCACCATGAGGATTGAGGTGCAGGAGCGTTTAACCCACCCGCGGCACGTTCACCCGCACGAGCAGCACGAGACCGACAAGGAAGAACGGGATCAGCATCGCCATCCCCGCCTTCTGGCTCAGCGTGATCGCGGTGACGGTGCCGACCACGAGCGGTCCGATGAAGGACGTGACCTTGCCGGTCAGCGCAAACAGGCCGAAATATTGCGCGATGCGGTCGTGGGGCGCCAGACGAATCAACAGCGTCCGCGACGCCGCCTGCAACGGACCGGCGACGAAGCCGATCACGCCGCCGAGCACGAGATAGGCGCGCTCCGCGGCAGCTGCGAACATCGGCGCGCCGGCAACCGGTGGCGCCACCTGAACGAACAGAACGGAATCGCGGTCGACCAGCAGGATCGCGGCGATCGAGACCAACAACGCCGAGAGGCTCGCCGCGATCACCGGCTTTGGCCCGAATCTGTCGTCGAGCTTGCCGCCGAGCCAGGCGCCGAGCGTGCCGGTCATCGCCAGCAGGATGCCGAAGGTGCCGATCTGGATGGTGTGCCAGCCGAAGGTGCCGGCCGCATAGATGCCGCCGAACGCGAACAGCGAAACAAGACCGTCGGTATAGATCATGTTGGCGATCAGGAAGATGCCGATCGAGGGCACACGCGGCAATTGCCGCAGCGTGATCGTGAGATCGCTGAACCCTTCGCGCAATGCCTCGCGAACCGACAGCTTCGCCGGATAATCCGGCGTGAACAGGAACATTGGCGCCACGAAGACGATGAACCAGATCGCCGTCAGCGGCCCGGTGATGCGATCGCCCTGATGGCTGACGGGATCGAGACCGAACAGCGGTGTCAGCCCGAGCATGGTGCGGCCGGTCTCCGGGCTTGCGGCGAGCAGGCCGAGCACGATGACGAGGCTGATGATGCCGCCGATATAGCCGGTGGCCCAGCCGGTGCCTGAGAGGCGGCCGATCCGTTGCGGCGGCACCAGCGTCGGCATCATCGCATTGTTGAAGACGGTGGCGAATTCGACGCCGACGGTCGCAACCGCATAGGCCGCAAGCAATGGCGGAATCACCGCGGGATCGCCGGGCCGGCCGATCCACATCAGCGATGATCCGATCACCAAGAGCACGCCGAAGCCGGCGATCCACGGCTTGCGGCGGCCGGCGGCATCGGCGATCGCGCCGAGCACGGGCGAGAGCAGCGCGATCAGCATGCCGGCGCCCGCGGTGGCGAAGCCCCAGAGCGCCTGGCCCTCGGCGGAGCTGGACGCGACATAGGACGCAAAATAGGGCGCGAACACGAAGGTGGTGATCAGCGTGAAATAAGGCTGTGCCGCCCAGTCGAAGAAGATCCAGCTGATGACGCCGGCGCGCGAGGCATAGCGGGGCTCGATCAAAGAGTCGGCGGCCTCCGTGGGTCGCAACATCGCAATCGTCTCCCGCATCAACTTTGCTGCTGCTTGAACAGCCATTTCGCACGCGTGGTCGGCACCGCAGCGCCGAATCGACGGCACACAAGCAGCAATCGATCGCAGCGACAAGGTTCCGGGCCGCTTCACGGCCCAATTTCAAGCCGGCGCAAAGCGGTGTAGCATCGCCGCTCGCCTATGCCATGGTTTTGTTGTTTTGTTGTCATGGAGCGTTGTGACGTTCAGCCCCGGTCCGACGTGATGGTCGCTCGCTTGCTGCTGCGGATCGCAGCACCTTGTCTCGCCCTTGTACTGGGCCTCGTCGCGACGCCTGCGCAGGCGCAGGACGCGCGCGGCAATTTCACAGCTCGCCCGCTCGCGTCATTGCAGCCGGCGATATTCCGCGGCGGTCTCGTGGTCGGCCAGGAAACTCGCAGCGCGAGGATCGGCGCCGATATCCTCGCGCGCGGCGGCAATGCGGTGGATGCGGCAGTCGCGACCGGCTTTGCGATGGCCGTGACCTATCCGCGCGCCGGCAATCTCGGCGGCGGCGGCTTCATGGTGATCCACCTCGCCGAGCGTGGCGAGGATATCGCCATCGACTACCGCGAGACCGCGCCGGCCGCGACCACCCGCGACATCTTCCTCGGGAGCGACGGCAAGCCCGATCCGCGGAAATCCCGCGCCTCCGCGCTCGGCATCGGCGTGCCCGGCACGGTCGCGGGCCTGGCGCTCGCGCTCGAGAAATACGGCTCGGGAAAATTTACGCTCGCCGATTTGCTGCAGCCCGCGATCCGGCTTGCCGATGAAGGCCTGCCCGTGGAAGACGACGTCGCCGACACGCTCGGCGACGCCGTTGCGCAATTTGCGCCATGGCCCGCATCGGCGAAAATCTTCCTGCACCCGGACGGCACGGCGCTGCGCGAAGGCGAGACGCTGGTGCAGCGCGATCTCGCCGCGACGCTGCGGGCGATCGCGGATCGCGGCCCGCGCGCGTTCTATGAGGGCCCGATCGCGGAGAAGCTTGTCGATGCCATCAAGGCCGCCGGCGGCATCATGACGGTGGAGGATCTGAAATCCTATCAACCCACCCTGCGCGCGCCGGTGCGCGGCCGCTATCGCGGCTATGAGGTGGTGTCGATGCCGCTGCCGTCTTCCGGCGGCATCGTGCTCGCCGAAAGCCTCAACATCCTGGAGAATTTCGATCTCAAGGCGATAGGCGCGGATTCGCCTGATACCGCCCACCTGCTGGTCGAGGCGATGAAGCGCGGCTATGCCGACCGCGCCCGCTATCTCGGCGATCCCGCCGCGGTTGACGCGCCCTTGCAGCGCCTGTTGTCGAAATCCTACGCGCGGCATCTGGCCTCGACCATCGACATGCAACGCGCGACGCCCGCCTCCGCCATCACCGCGCTCGCCGACGCCTGGCGCGAGGGCCAGAACACCACGCATTTCTCGGTGGTCGATCGGTTCGGCAACGCGGTCAGCAACACCTATACCCTCAATTTCAGCTACGGCCTCGGCCTGGTCGCCGACGGCACCGGCGTGCTGCTCAACAACGAGCTCGACGATTTCACCGCCGCGGTCGGCGCCTCGAACGCCTTTGGGCTGGTCGGCTATGAGGCCAATTTGCCGGGGCCCGGCAAGCGGCCGCTGTCATCGATGACGCCGACCATCGTGCTGAAGGACGGCAAGCCCTGGCTGGTGACGGGCACACCGGGCGGCAGCCGCATCATCAGCGCGGTCCTGCAGATCATCGTCGACACCATCGACCTTGACATGAATCTCGCCGCTGCCGTGGCGCGCCCGCGGCTGCATCATCAATGGCTGCCCGATGAGGTGCGGATCGAGCACGGCTTTCCGCTGGAGATCGCGGAAGCCCTGCGCGCACGCGGCCACAAGGTCGTCGAACCCTTGGGCCAGACCTCGGCGAATTCGATCGAGGTCACGCCGGACGGCTTTGCCGGCGCGCCCGACCCGCGCAGCCGCGGATCCTTCGCGGCTGGGTTTTAGCGCATGATCTGGAAAAGTCTGCGGCGGTTTTCCGAAAAGATCACGCTCAAACAACAATCTAAATCGCGATGGCGATTCAACCTAACGCCATCGCGCTTTAGCGTGATTGCATGCGGGAACCCGGAGGCCGGCGCGTGCCTCGGTATCGACCTGCGCGGGCGCCGCGCGCTTTACCCGCCACGTTGCACGCGCTAGCATTGCAAGGTTGCCCCTCGAATTCGACGAATCCCCTTGAGAATTTCCGAAACCGTTCGCACGCCGTTTAACGTGGGTCCGCGGTTCCGCGCGGCGTTCAACGACGTCCTGGGCGGCGGCGTGACGAGTGTGCTGAACGTAACATTCGGCCTGTCCTACGCGCTGCTCATTTTCGGCGGACCGCTGTCGCCGCATTTGGGCTACGGCGTCGCGGCGACCTTCGTGTCGTCGGCCATCATCGGCGCCGTGCTCGCGCTCGCAAGTTCGCTGCCATGCGCGATCGGCGCCCCCGACAGCTCGACCGCGGCGATGACCGCGATTCTCTCGGCATCGCTGGTCGAGCGCATCGGCGGATCGCAGGCCGCCACGCCGCTGATCGGCCCGGTGCTGCTGACGCTGGCCGGGGCGAGCATCATCACCGGCATCGTGCTGTGCGGCTTCGGCATGACGCGGCTCGGCCGCGCCATCCGCTACGTGCCTTATCCGGTGGTTGGCGGGTTCCTCGGCGCCACCGCGTGCCTCATTCTGGCAGGCGCCGTGCGGGTCATCACCGGCCAGCGCCTGCAGCTGGAAGCGCTGACGCAATTCGCAGCGCCGCAAACAATGTTTGAGCTGGCGGCCGCGAGCGCGATGGCCCTGGTGCTCTTCATCGCCTGGCGGCGCTCGCGCAACGCGCTGGCCTTGCCTGCTATCCTGATCGGCGGCGTGCTGACTGCGCATGCGCTGTTCTGGCTGAGCGGAATTTCGCTCGCGCAGGCGCAGGCCTCGGGCTGGACATTCCAGCCACCGCCGCCCGCGAATCTGTGGGTGCCGTGGAACCTCGACCAGATCGAACATTATCCCTGGCATGTCCTGCCCGAACTCTCCGGCGACCTGATCGCGGTGGTGTTCGTCACGATCTCCTGTGCCCTGTTCAACACCGCCGGCATCGAAGTCGCCCTGCACAGCGAAGCCAATCTCGAACGCGAGCTGAACGCGACCGGCCTCGCCAACATCCTGTCCGGCGCCTGCGGCGGCTATTCCGGCTGCATTTCGGTCAGCCGCACGGTGCTCAATGCCGGCAGCGGCGGCAACGGCCGGCTATCAGGGCTGACGGTCGCCGCGATCTCCGCGCTGATGCTGCTGGCGGCGCCGGTGCTGCTCGGCTACATGCCCAAATTCGTGCTCGGCGGCCTGCTGATCTATCTCGGCGCCGACCAGTTGCATCGCTGGCTGATCGCCTCGCGGCGGCGGCTGTCATTCGCTGAATATCTGTCGCTGCTGGCGATCATCGTCATCATCGTCAAATGGGGCTTCGTCGCCGGCATCCTGATCGGCGTCGTGATCGGCTGCGCGACCTTCGCGCTCTCCGCCTCGCGGATCGATTCGATCAAATACGGCTTCGACGGCTCCGAATACCGCAGTTCGCTCGATCGCTCGCGGGACGACCAAGCCCTGCTCGCCGAGCATGGCGGCAAGATCCAGGGCCTGACGCTGCAAAGCTACCTGTTCTTCGGTTCGGCCAACCGGCTCTATCTGCGGACCAAGGAACTGCTGCAGCGACAACCGGACTGCCAGTTCCTGGTGTTCGATTTCAAGCACGTGACCGGGATCGATTCATCGGCCGCCTACAGTTTTTCGCAGATCAAGAGCTGCGCGCTGGAGCGCGCCGTCAAGATCGTGCTGGTGCATCTGCCGGCCGCCGCCGAAAAGGCGCTGCGCTCGACCGACTTCATTTCCGGCGACGTCAGCGTGGCCCCCGAGCTCGATATCGCGCTGGAATGGTGCGAGGACCAGGTCATCGCCCAACATCAGGATCGCGACCAGGACGACGCCAACCTGCGCGACTGGTTCATGCAGCTCCTGGACGACGAGCACGCCGTCGCCGAGCTGATCCGCCGCTGCCAGCGCGTCGAGGTCAGCGCCGGCGACATCATCGTGCGCAGCGGCGACCCCGCCGATTCCATGCATTTCATTCTCGACGGCCGGGTCGGCGTCATGATCCCGATCGCCGACGGCCGCGTCACCCGCGTGCGCAGCCTCGGCCGCTGCACCACAATCGGCGAGATGGGCCTGGTCTCGCATGCGCCGCGCAACGCGACGATCCAGGCCGAAATCGACAGCGTGCTCTATGTGCTGAGCGCCTCGGCGTTCGAAGACATCAAGACGACCGATCCGGTGCTGGGCCAGCGGTTGTTGACCTATTTCGTCTCGGTGATGGCGGAACGCCTGACCTTCGCCAACCAGACGATCGGCGTTCTCCGGCGATAAAGCGAAGCCGTTGCATCAGTCGAGTGCGAGCGACGGCATCAGCCGCGCGACATTGTCGAGCTTCTCCAGGCTCAGCAGCATCTCGACCGCCTGTGCGGCCTTGGCATCGCTGAGCACGGCCTCGGCATTGGCACGGAATTTTTTTGCGAGGTCGTCGTCGCTCGGCCGATATTTCGGCTCGCCGATCGACAGCCATCGCGCAAACTCGGTCTGGTCGGTGAAGGTCTTGCCGCGCGCCTGCACCTCGACCAGAGCGGGTCTGCGCCGCAAGGTCGGAAGCTTGTCCCGGATGATGTCTTCATCGCGGAATTCCTCCGCGCGCGGATCGACGCCATGGCGCACCTTCTTCATGAAGGCGCGAATCCGCGGGTCGTTCATCGTCTGCCTGGATTGCCAGGCCGGCCCGAGCTTGACGCGATGGGCGGCCACCGCGATGCAGTAGGGCAGGCTGGACGCGCATTCGACGTGATCATGCGGATCGGGGTTGATGTATTTCGGCAGCCCCATGAAGGCTTCGATCTTGCAGAGCACGTCGGTGATTTCCTCCGGCTGCAGTCTGTGCTCCTCGATGATTTTGGCGAACACATCGAGCGGCGCCTGAAAGCTTCCGCAGATCGGCCAGTATTTGAAAGGCGTGCTGGCGAACGTCCACTCCTTGCCGAGGCCCTTGGTGATCTTGTCGTTGTTGACGGCCGGCGAGCCGTTCATGGCCCAGAAGCCGTATTCGCCGTCGAGCACCGTGGTGTCGCCACGCGAGCCCATCTGCGCGAGCAGCGCCGTGGTCACGCCGGCCTGCGCAACCCAGCCCGACGGCGCGTATTTGGCGTAGCCGACCGCGACGGTGTGATTATATTTGGTGTGCGACGGCACCGGCGCGTAATAGCCGCCAAGGCCGATCGTGTGCAGCATCCTCTCGGTATCGAATTTGAGAATGTTGCCGGCGCCGGCGGCGGCGCCGATCGCGGTGGAGCTGACACCCCAGACCCGCAACGGGAACCCGCCGGGCGTCGCGCGCAATCCGCCGAGCGCGGCGCCGACGCGCGCCGCCGTCTCAAGGCCGAGCGCCACCGCCGTGATCAGCTCCTTCCCCGTTGTCCCGTTGGCCTCCGCGAGCGCCAGCGAGGCGGGAACGACATAGGGCGGCGAGTGGTTCGGTTGCCCGAGCGCGTTCCAGTCGAGCGCGTTCATCAATTCGCCATTGGCATAGGCCGCCATGGTGCTTGGAAATTTTCCCGCCACACCGACGATGGTCGATTCCGCGAGGCCGCCGCTGCGCTGCGCGAGCTTCACCGCGATCTGGCCCTTCTCGACCTCGTGGCCGCCAAGGCCGCAGCCGATCGTATCCAGGATCAGCCGCTTCGATTCCTGCGCGACCTCGGGCGGCAGATCCTCGTAGCGAAGAGACGAGCAGAATTGCGCCAGCGTTCTGGTGACGCTTTCGGACGCGGCAGCTTCAGACGGGATGCTTGCAGGCGTGACGCTTGCAGATGTGGCACTTGCGGACATGATGGATGGACCCTCGCGCGATTGATGTTAAGGCATGATCCGGAAAAAACGTGCAAAGCGGTTCCGGACCGTGCGCCGACAGGTGACACAAGCCTGCGCCAAACTTGTGCCTTCAAGTCGTGCAGATTTTCGGCGAAAGCGTTTTCCGAGTCCATACGCATGTTTCGCGATTATTTTGGCGAAACCAACGTGTGTGACGTTGCGACCACCGGCGCGTTGCCGCATGGACACCAACGGCACGTTGCCGCATGAAAGATGTGACCACTGGCGTGTCAGATGGTCGTGTCGCGATGGTGAAACGCTGAAGCAGCGCTGAAGCAGCAAAGACGTCGCGCCGCAGGCGGCAAATGAGAGGACAATCACATGGCGAAGAACAAGACCACGATCTGTCTCTGGTATGACAAGGACGCCGAAGCCGCGGCGCGGTTTTATGCCGAAACCTTTCCCGACAGCCGCGTGAGCGCTGTGCACCGCGCGCCGGGCGATTATCCCTCCGGCAAACAGGGCGACGTGCTGGTGGTCGATTTCACGGTGCTCGGCATTCCCTGCATGGGCCTCAATGGCGGCCCGATGGTCAAACATAGCGAGGCGTTCTCGTTCCAGATCGCGACCGACGATCAGGCCGAGACCGACCGCTACTGGAACGCGATCGTCGGCCATGGCGGACAGGAAAGCGAGTGCGGCTGGTGCAAGGACAAATGGGGCATCTCCTGGCAGATCACCCCGCGCGTGCTGACCGACGCCCTGGCCGCCGGCGGCGCCGAGGCCAAGCGCGCCTTCGAAGCGATGATGACCATGAAGAAAATCGACGTCGCCAAGATCGCGGCGGCACGAAAGGGGACGTGAGGGAAGCGCGGATTGCTTCGGCCATTTCGGATCGCGCGTGAAACGCACGAGTGCGGAATCCCGTCATTGCGGACGGCGCGTCAGCGCCGGTCTCAGGCGCGCAACTTGCGCGCCGGGAATCCCGAGATGATTACGCCGAGCGTCGAGCGAAAAACAATTTCCAGATTCCGGGTTCGACCTTTCAGGTCGCCCCGGAATGACCGCGCCGGAGATTTCCACATTGATGTTGATAAGTGGAATTCGGCAATCATTTCAAACGCCTGGTCCATTCGCGATATCGCGCGAAAAAGAATCTGCTTGCTGGTCCAGCAGATTCCGCTTGCTGGTCCAGCAAACGCTTCGCGTATCCTTGGTTCATCCCGCCTCGATGAGAGAGGCGTTGCGCACGTCACGAACGTGAGGCGGGGAGCAGTGGCCGCGAGGTGTCGCGCATTTGCCTGGCAAATGCAGACGAACGACAGCTTGCGGACGATGAAGTCGCGTGGTTCTGGCGCCCCCAACGCAGGTGCCAAGTCTGCGGTATTACCCAGCGATGCGGC
>Ga0081455_10006762_pt1 | contig 12236 bp, 8 predicted proteins | sample TabmetS3T2R1_FD_70207 | JGI IMG/M metagenome (GOLD analysis project Ga0081455, IMG submission 70207) | Tabebuia heterophylla rhizosphere microbial communities from the University of Puerto Rico - S3T2R1 | ecosystem: Host-associated > Plants > Roots > Rhizosphere ... | reverse complement strand
ATCGACAACGCGGCCAACTATTTCCTGACCCGCGGGCTGATGTTCTGGTTCTGGGATCTCTACTGCTCGCCCGCCGACCGCCCCGACCCGCGCGTCTCGCCGCTGCGCGGCAAGCTCGCCGGCCTGCCGCCGGCGTTCGTCACGACGTGCGAGTTCGATCCGCTGCGCGACGAAGGCGTCGCCTATGCCGAGGCGATGCTTGCTGCCGGCGTGCCGGTCGAGCAGCTCAAGGCGCGCGGCCATTTCCACTCGTCCTTCACCATGGTCGACATGGTGATCACCGGCGTGCCCGGCCGCATCAAGATGGCGGAGGCGCTGCGGCGCTTCGCCGGCCTGCCGCCGGAAGTGAAGCCGGCGCCGCAGAAGCTGGACGCTGCGGCGAGCTAGCGCGAAGACCAGCAGCCGCTGCGTCAAGCCATGGCGCAGCGGCTGCACGGGCTGGCATCACCTTGCCGGCAATCAGAGTGTCCTTGCCTTGTTCTCGAGTGTTGGGGCAGCCTATCGAGCAAAGCTGGACAGGGGTACCGTTCCAATGACACGATACCGGATCACGATCAGCGGATCGAACAAGGCGGCAATGGCGAGCTTGATTCGCCGAGATGACATCGAGGTTTCTGATCACGGGATCAGCTACGCGTCCGACGTCGGGTACACGGTCACCGCGTTCGCGGCCTCCGAGGCGATACGGGAGCTACAGCGGGAAGGCTATCGCGTCATTCAGCACGAGGACGCGGATGAATTGGCAAAAGACCGGCTGCATGCGGCCGGCGCCGATTACCTAAAAGTAGATCAGGTGGAGGCGGCGCTCGCGTCCGCAGCGGCAGCGCCGTACGCCAATATCGCGACCCTGATCGCGCTACCCCATCTCACCCACGAAGGCCGGCAGTGTCACGCGCTGAAGATCGCAGGCCAAAGCGGCGCCAACCGTGTCGGCGTGTATTTCCTGGGCGGTGTTCATGCCAACGAATGGGGCAGCCCCGACATCCTCATCAATTTCATTCAGCAGCTCGAACGCGCTTACGTCGGCGGCGACGGACTCACCTTCGGCGGCAAAACGTTCAGCGCGGCGGATATCAGCAAGATTGTCGATACCCTGGATATCCTCGTGTTTTCGCAGGCAAACCCCGACGGCCGGTATTACAGCATGAACGTGGAGGAGAACTGGCGCAAGAATCGCCGTCCGGCGCGGGCCGGCTCGCCGAATTGTTGCGGCGTCGATCTCAATCGGAACTACGATTTCCTTTGGGATTTTCGCAGATACTTCAGTCCGGATTCAACTGTTGCGACCTGCACGAACCCGTGCAGCACTTTCTACTGCGGCCCATCCAGCTTTTCCGAACCGGAGAGCAGGAACGCGCGCTGGATCGTCGAACAGTTCGCAAACACGCGCTTCTTTGTCGACCTGCATTCTGCCGGACAGCATATCCTCTACCGATGGAGCGACGACAGCAATCAAAGCACCAATGCCAGCATGAATTTCATGAATACCGTCTACGACGGCAAACGCGGTACCAATGGCCCCTACATGGAGTACATACCCAAAGGCGACCTTGCGACCTCATTGTCCCTCGCCGGAATCTTGCGCGAGGCCATCAAAGCCGTGAGGGGCACCGACTACGACATGGCACAAGGCTACAGACTCTATCCCATGTCGGGCTCGTCGGAAGATTACTTCTATAGCCGGCATTGTACCGACGCCACGCAGGAGAAAATCATCACGTTCACGCTGGAGTGGGGCAAGGCATCTCACCCGCGTTTTCCGGAGATGCAGCACATCATAGACGAGACGACCGCGGGTCTCCTGGCGTTCTGCCTGGAGATCGCGACCCGCTATCCGGCGCGCATGGCCTAAATGCCGGACCGGGCGCAACCACGGCCGGCCCGGATGCTTTCAATATTTTCCACGCCGCTCGGCGAAGCGCGACGTCAAAGGCGCGGGAAATCCGTGAATCAGGATCGCGTAAGACGGGCCGGATGGATCGTAGGTGCAGCTTACGAATTGTTGAGGACTCAGGGGGTCCTTCCATGAAATCGAGAGCGGTATGGGTTTTTCTTGACCGTTCTCCTTGTGGGTCAAGGCGTGGATGATGTGCCGTTTGATCTCCTTCTGCACATCGTCCGGGTAAAGTCTGACGCCATCTTCCCAGGCTTGCTTCTCGGTCCCGCGAAGGTGGTAGTACCTGGTCGTCAGGGCTCCGAATGTGTAGTCACCGCCGCTGTCCTTGATTGCCTTATAAGCACCCAGCGCGTCGGTTAGGTTTTGGCCGGCCTTGAATTGATCACTGACATCGTCTTGGCCCGGATGCTGTCTAGCTAAGTCGTCTGCCATGGCAGTCCTCGCAATATCCCAAATGAACCCGCGCTGAGGTTGCAGCCTACAATGAATTGAACTTCCGTCAAATCGCGGGCCGGCCGTATTTTGAGCAGCTCCTGAGCGTGGAAGGCCGCGTCATCTCGCGGCCGTGCTGCGCTGCACATCTTGCTTGCTGGTGGGAGGGTTGGCAGTATAGATTTTGGCTCGTCAATCAGGGCGTTACCGGTCGCTTCCATGGATTGCCTGAAATGCGGCACCTCGAACCCTGCGGAGAGCCGGCAATGCCTGAATTGCGGATCGGCTCTGGCGGCGCCTTGCACCAGCTGCGGCGCCCTTGTCGCGCTTTCGAGCCGATTTTGCGGCAATTGCGGTACCCGATCCGAGCGTAGCCGCGAGGCCCACGCCGAACAGGATTGGGACGTGCCGCTGCGTCTTTCACAGCCTTTGGTCCGGCGCGTCCTGGACTCGCGTGCGCTGCTTGAAGGCGAGCGCAAGCAGGTCACGGTCCTGTTCGCTGACATCAAAGGTTCGACGAATCTGATCGAGGACCTCGATCCCGAAGAAGCCGAGTCGCGGTTGCGTCCGGCGCTCGACGCCATGATCAACGCCGTCCGCCGTTACGAGGGCACCATCAACCGGGTGCAGGGCGACGGCATCATGGCCTTGTTCGGTGCGCCGCTGGCGCATGAGGACAATGCCGTGCGCGCGGCCTACGCGGCCCTGGACATACAGAAGGATGTTCGCGCCGCCTGCGCTCCCGATATTGCCATCCGGGTCGGCCTGCATGCCGGCGACGTGCTCGTTCGCGCGATCCATAACGACCTTTCGATCGATTACGATGCCGTCGGCCCGACCGTGCATCTCGCGGCACGCATGGAGCAGATGGCCCCGCCCGGCGCGATCTACTGCACGGCCAGCGTGATGCGGATGACGATGGGATTCGTCGACGCCCAGCCGCTGGGGCAAGTCGACGTGAAGGGAATTCGCCAACCGGTCGACTTGTTTCAGATCGTCGGTCACACCTCGGCGCGCACCCGTTGGGAGGTGACTGCCGCGCGGGGCCTGACGCCGTTCGTCGGCCGGGAGGACGAACTCGCGCGGTTGCAGCGGGTACTTGATCTGGCTGCCACGGACTCCGGGCAGCTAGTCCTCATCCGGGGCCAGCCGGGCACGGGAAAATCCCGGCTCATTCATGAGTTCCTGCAGTCCCCTCAATTATCCGGCTGGCAAGTGCTCAAGACGGCCGCCGCGGCCTACGAACGCGGTACGCCCTACCTGGGAATTTCCAATCTGCTGCGCTCATGGTGCGGGATCCCCCAGCAGGTTGTCCCGGCAGAGGCGAGCCGCCGGCTGCACGAGGCCCTTGCGACCTTGCCGGCAGGCTCTTCGATCTATGTCCCGGCGCTGCAATGGCTGCTCGACCTTCCGGTCGAGGATGCCGATTGGGCCGCGCTCGACGCCGCAGAACGCCGGCAACGGATGCGCTCGACGCTCAAGGACCTCTTTCTTCGCTCCGTCGAAAGCCAGCCCCTGCTGCTCTGGTTCGAGGACATCCAATGGACTGACTTCGAGACGCGCGGCGTGATCGACGGGTTGCTCGAACTGATCGGGACGGCCCGGCTGTTCGTTCTCGTAACGTGCCGGCCGGAATACGAATCCAAGTGGGATGGCAAACCCTTTCTCACCGCCATCAACCTCGAGCGCCTCGAAGCCCAGGCGGCCGACAATCTGGTGCAGGGCCTCGTCGGTGAGGCCAACGCCGAATTGCGCTCTCTCATCGTCGAGCGCACTGACGGCACGCCGCTGTTCATCGAGGAGACCGTCAGAACCCTGGTGGAAAACGGGGCGCTGCGGCTGCGTGCCGGCGGTTACGAACTGACGCGCCAGATCCCGGAAATCCAGATTCCGGAGACGGTGCAGTCGGTGATCGCCGCGCGCATCGACAGCCTCGACCCAAAGCGCAAGTCGCTATTGCAGATCGCATCCGTCATTGGATCGGACATTCCGATCGTTCTGCTGCGCGAGGTGGTTGATCTTTCCGAGCCCGAACTGCAGAAGCTGCTGGCGGAACTCAAGGCAGCGCAGTTTCTCTACGAGACGCCAAACCCGATCTATGCGCAATTGAAATTCCGGCACGCGCTGGTCCACGAAATTGCCTACGGATCGCTGATCTCGGCGAGGCGGCAAATGCTCCATGCGCGGGTGTTGCGCGGCATGGAAGCGCAATTCCGGGATAGCACGCTTGATGTGGTCGAAAGCCTCGCCCACCATGCTTTCAACGCTGCGCTCTGGGACGAGGCGGTGAATTATCTCTGTCAGGCCGGCGACAAGGCAGTCGAGTTTTCCGCCTATCAGGCCGCAGGCACCTTCTTCGAGTCGGCATTGCAGGCGCTCACCCATCTGCCGCAGGATCAGGAACGCCTTCGACAGGGAATCGACATTCGACTGAAGTTGCGGCCGGTCTTCGCGGCCATCGCCGACTTCGACCGGCTCGAGCGCTGTCTTGTCGACGCCGAAACCATGGCCGGCTCGATTGAAGATCCGCGGCGACTGGCGGCAATCGACGTCGCGAGGGCATACGTGCACAATACGCGCGGCGAGCTTGATGCAAGCATTGAACGAGGCTCGCGCGCACGCAGCATTGCCCGCACCATCGGCGACTTCGGTCTTGAGGTCGGTGCGACCTTCTATCTTGGGCAAGCCTGCATGTGGCGTGGTGACTTCCGGCAATCGGTCGCCGTGCTCGAGGATAACATGGCATGGATTGACGGCCCGCTGCGGCGGCAGCGGATCGGCACGACCGGCACCAGCTCCGTGCTATGGCTCGGGATGCTTGGGGCTTCTCACGGCCGCCTTGGCAACTTTGCCACGGCGACCGACATCGCACAAAAGGCGTGTCTGATTGCCGACGAAGTACGGCGTCCGGCGGACATTGCGCTTGCCTACTGGTGGGCCGGCTTCGTCCGGGGGTACAAGGGCGATGTCGCCGAGGCCTTGCAGTATCTGGAGCATGGATTCAACGTCTGCCGCGTCAGCGAGATCAACTATCTCCTTCCGATCCTCTCGACCTCACTCGGTTATACCTACGCGCTGACCGGTCGCGCCGAGCAGGGAAGACCGCTGCTTGAAAAGGCATTGGCCTTCAACCGGGGCGCCAAATTCACTTATGGCGAGGCATGGTCGGGCGTCTATCTGGGTTTCGTCAATCTGCTCGAGAATCGCTACGACGGAATGCTCGATCATGCCCAGGGCATCCTCCAGCTCGCGCGAAAGCACAAGTTCCGCGCGATCGAAGTCGACGCCCTTCTCCTTTTGGGCGATGTCCATCGAAATCCTGCCGCGCCGGCGCTAGATGAAGCGGAGCGCTATTACTCGCTGGCCTGCGACCTGAGTGTCGAACTTGGGTTGCGGCCCGAACATGCGCGCTGCCAGATGGCACTTGGACAACTGCTCATGGAATCAGGGCGCGAGGAGAAAGCCGAGCACCTGATTAGTTCAGCTGTCCAGCTCTGTCGCAGCATGGGGATGGTCGAGACAGCCATTCAGCCCGGCCACGCAATACATCTCAATTCATCTCGTAGCGGAGCGACAGTTTCTTAGGCCCGCCGATGAAGATCGACGCCGAGCGCTGCGGCCTGCCGGCAATTTCGACCGACACAAGCCGGCTCAGCAATTCCTCGAAGAATATTCGCATCTCGAGCCGTGCGAGGTGCTGACCAAGGCAGGTATGGACTCCCAGTCCAAAGAGCGCGTTGCCCGAAGTGTCGCGGTCGAGCCGGAAGCGGTTCGGCTGATCGAAAGCCTCTTCGTCGCGATTGGCAGAGAGAAAGTTCAACATCAACCAGTCACCGCGCGCGATCCTGTGTCCGCGCAGTTCGACGTCGGCGGTCGCCGTTCGCATGACGTGGTGCACCGGCGTCGTCCAGCGTATCGCTTCATCAACGAACCGGGGAATCAGTCCAGCGTCGGCCTTAAGCTTTTCGAGCACATCGTCGTTCTCGCACAATGCCCAGAGTCCGCCCGAGATCGACGAAGACGTCGTGTCGTGACCGGCCGCCGCGACGATCACGAAGTAACTGACCGCCTCGAAATGATTGATGGGTTTGCCGTCAACCATCGCATTGGCGATCACGCTTGCGAGATCTTGCATGGGCTTCGCGCGACGCCGCTCCATGAGCGGGACAAAATAAGCTTGAAATTCGCGGAGCAGACGAAATAGCTCCGCGGCGTGCCTTGCCGGATCTCCGCTCCGGGCTTCACCGTGCCCAAGGTCTACGTCCTCGCTTGCGAACAGCTGCTGCGTCAGTTTGAGCATAAGCGGTTCATCTTCTTTCGGGACCCCAAGGATTTGCATGAGAACCCGCAGCGGATAATGAACCGCGACATCGCGCACGAAATCACAAGTCGAACCATGCGAGGCCATGCGATCGACGCTGGCGCGGGCGATGGCGCGGATTTGATGCTCCAGTGAACGCAATCTATGCTGGGTGAACCAGGACTGGGTGATCCGCCGGTATTTCAGATGATCCGGTTCATCCATATGGACGAGGGTGCGAATGGGATGCGGGCTCCCGCCCGTCAACGCGCGCGCCATCTCGTCGGATGCTCGTGGCACGAGGGTATGCGCCCGATCGCCATTGTGAAACAACTCGTGCTGACGAATGATCCTGGAGACATCAGCGTACCTGGTCACCAGCCAGAACGGGTCAAAACCTTCTATTTCGACTCGACCAAGCGCTTGATTGGCGCGAAGCCAACGAAGTCCGCCGAGAAGCGATTTTCGTCTCGCATAAGCTTTCGGCGAGGCAATGAGATGTGCGAGTCGCTGGGGTATTTCTTCAGCGTCAGGCATCCACGTCGATCTCTCGCAATCTGACCCGCAGAACTATCACACAGACCCGGCCATGTGTTAAGGGCCGCAGGTCGACGACGTCCGATTTCGGGGGCTGGACCTGAGGCAGGCTGCCGGAGCTATTTGCGGGCCCTAGTTCATCCGCAGCTCCGTGATGTGCCGCGGATCCGCCTGCAGCTCGCCCCGCTCTACCCTCGTGACAAGATCCGTCAGCACCGCGTTGGCGCGGCAGGAAATGCCGACCTTCTCGCCCTCGCGCACGACGAGGCCGTTGAGGAAATCGATCTCGGTGCGCCGGCCCTTCTGCATGTCCTGGCCCATCGAGGGGCGCTGCTCGGACGAGGTGCGCTTGCCGTCCTTGAAGCGCTGCTCGTCGCAGGTCTTCATTGCGGCCTCGTCGCCCTCGCCGGCGCGTGCGATCGTCTCCGGCGGCAAATGCAGGATTTCCTCGAGCTGATAGCCCTGCGCCTGGCCGACGCGGATCGCCTCGCTGCCGAGTCTTGTGGAGAAACGGCGGATCGGCTCGCTCTCCAGCATCTGCCCGCCCGCAAGACCCGTGCACGCAGAGAGGCCGTTGCCCATGACGTTGGCGACCAGCTTTGACCAGCGCTCGCCCCACAGATTGTTCGTCACCTTGGCGCTGTCGGCATAGCCAACCAGCCGGCAGATTTCCTGCGCGCGATCCGTAATCCTTCCATGCACCTCGCCGGTGCGAAACACAGTGTGCGCCGATCCGCCCTTGCCGGCGCCGCGGTGGATGTGGCCGGGCGCAGGCAGGTTCACCGTGATGCTGCTCGCAATGCAGCCCAGCGTCTTGCCCCAGCCGACGATGCCGGCAATGGTCTCCTCGTTCATGCAGTTCTGCAGCGACACGACGTAACCGTCGGCCGCGAGATACTGCCTGATCATCATGGTCGCCCATGCCGTGTCGTAGGACTTCATGCAGACAAAGGCGATGTCGACCGGCGCCTCCTTGGCAAGCTGCTGCACATCGGTGACATGCAGCGCCCGCACCGGCACCGAGAATTCCGCGACGTCGCGCGCATGGGTGACGCGCAGGCCATGCTTGCGCATGTGCTCGACATGCTCGGGCCAGGGATCGATGAAGGTGACGTCCTCGCCAGCCTGCACCATATGTGCGCCGGCATAACCGCCGACAGCACCCGCTCCCACAATGGCGATTTTCCGGCCCATATCTCCTCCCGGCGATTTTCGTTGGGGGACCCTAGCGCACCGGTGCCCGGGATCACAAACGCGGCGAACGAAACTCAGATGTCAGCAAATAGCTCGGCTGCTGCACTAGGAGTCATCCGGAAACCCCCGTATTTGCACGGATAATTTATCCCGAATTTGCAGCAGGATCGGACAAGGCATGGCCGCTTTGGGAAAGACGCCGCACCTGCGTTTGCGCCAAGAACGTGCAGTAACGTTCGAGGTCCTGCCCTGCCCAAGCTGCCACGCCGCCACGCCACGCCCGCAGCCGTCGTCGACGCCCTAAAGGCGCTAGCCGGCGAGCTGCCGAAGGGCCGCGCGCGCCTTGCCAGGGGCCGCTGCGTGCGCGGCACTTATGCCCCATCGGACCGGGCAAAGGAGATCACGAAATCGCAGAGCTTCACAAAGCCATCGCGCGTGCTGGCGCGCTTCTCGGTCGGCGGCGGCAATCCCGAATTGGCGCACACCGACAGCCTCGCGCTGCGCGGCTTCGGCTTCCGGCTCGGCTGCGACGAGCATCGCTCGGACATCCTCACCCAGAGTGCGCCGGTACATTTTGCCAGGACGCTCGACCAGATGCTGGCCTACCTCAAGGCGCGCATGCCGGGATCCGACGGCAAACCGGATGCTAGGAAGGTCAGCGCATTCTCCGCCGCCAATCCCGGGACGCTGCATCAGGCCACCTACCTTGCGGCGTGCCCGCTGCCGGAAAGTTTCGGCAGCACGACCTATTGGGGGGTGCACGCCTTTCCCGCAACGAATGCGAAAGGCGAGACGCGGTTCATCAAGTTCAAGCTCGCGCCGGTCGGCGAAGAGGTTTTGCTGTCGAGCAACGCGGCCAAGGCGAAGTCCGCCGACTTCCTGAACCAAGAGCTCGAAGAGCGGATCGCCGCGGGCGATGTCCGCTTCAGCGTGATGGCGCTGCTCGACCGTCCCTGCGACCCCGTCATGGACGTCACCATCCGATGGCCGGATGAGGACCGGCGCGAGGCGGTGCGGCTTGGGACGATCGTCATCACCGGCGTGGAAGCGGAGCACGCGTGCGAGACGTCCGCCTTCAATCCAGCCAATCTCGCCGAAGGCATCGGTTATCCGCCTGACGAGATCTTTGCGGCGCGCCGCGTTGCCTATGCCATCTCGCAGGGCAAGGACCGCTGACCCGATTACGTGTCGCTTTCCGCCACGTCGTGCGTCTCGCGCCGCCACACGCCCGGGCTGACACCGACCACGGAGGAAAACACCCGCGTGAAATGGCTTTGGTTGGCAAAGCCGGCCGACATCGCAATCTCCGACAGCGGCAGGTCATGGACGGTCATCAGCTGCTTGGCCGCCTTCACGCGCTGACGAAGCAGCCACTGGTGCGGCGGCAGGCCGGTGGAAGTTCGAAATGCGCGCGCAAAATGGCTGACCGAGAGGTCGAACTCGGCTGCGATCTGCTCCAGGGTGAATTTTCCGCTGAGGTCGGACTCGAGCTTTTCGCAGGCGCGCTTGACTTGCCACGGCGCAAGCCCGCCGCGGCTTGTCTCAGTGATACGCCGCATTCCGCCATAGGTCTGGGCGACGTGCGCGGTGAGCGCGAGCATCATGTGATCGACAAACAGCTGATTGGTCTCGTCGGGCCGGCGCAGCCCTTCCTGCAGCGATGCGCCGATATGACGGACGACCGCATCGTCATGTCCCACACCGAGCCGGCAGTCGAGCTGATCGACGCGCGGCGCGCGAGACTGATCGGCGATGCTGTCCAGCGCCGAGCGCGGCACATAGAAGAACAGCGAGTGAAACGGCTTGTCGATCACATAACGCGGATCATGCTTGAGATCGTAGAGATAGGTTGTGCCGGCGCGAACGTCTGCCTTCATGATGCACTTGCCGCGCTCCCACAGCTCGCAGTCCGGATAATCGTGCAGCTTCAGGCTGACCAGAAAGGCATCCTCCAACGTCAGCGAGCCGGAAAGACCGGGCACGGGATTGGCATCTCGCGTTTCGGTGACGGCGAGTTCGACGCTGCGCAGCGAGCGCGTCGTCAGCGAGGGCGGTGCATCCTTCAGGTGCAGGAATTGCCCGAGCCTTTGTCCGAAGGCGGCCGCCTGTGGCATGTGAGTTGATCTCATCTTGTGAAGTTGCAGCGGGCAGATCGTCGTCGCTTGCGCGGTCGCTGCACATTATCTGATACCGGCGAGCGATCGTCTAGGCTTGTGCCCAAACGCGTGGCCTGCGGATGCACGATGTCCGTTTTGTGACACAACGCTGGATGGCAAGAATGTCAGCGCTGTTGTCCCTCCGCAACAATGCCGCTCATCACCAAGCACTTGTGCGCCGACTGCCCGGTTCTACGGCAAAGGGCGGACCGTGCGCATCTATTAGGCGCAACTTTAGTCGCACACGCCTGATCGCCGCTTTGATCAAGATCGGACAAAGCATGGCCGCTTTGGGAAAGACGCAGGACCTGTTGAGCGCCTAGAACGCGCGCCGAACGCTCAATCGAAATGCTTCTCAACGACGAGGACAGGACCATGAGCTGCCAGCCAATCCTGCGCGATCTTCCGCGGCACACTCAGCCAGACACTTCCGAGGCGCAGCAGCGCGATTTGCCGATAGGCGAGTCCCGTGCTGCCGACGTGGAGATGGCACGCGTGCTCAAGACCAGGCCCGTCAGCATGGCGTCGGACCCGTCCAGCGGTTCGATCACCTTCTGGAGGCATGATCCCCTGCACGACGTCGTCAAGCCCATGGTCGATCATGTCATCATGGCTTTCCCCGCCGGACCAGTGCGGTTCGAGCGCCGCGACGGGAGAACCGTTGTGAATGGAACTACTCGCCCCGGGACCGTGACGGTCATTCCGGCCGGTTCAAGCTCACGATGGGACATCTATGAGCCGTTGAGTGTCGTTCAGCTCTATCTTCCGCAGACAACGCTGGAGCGCGTAACCCACGAAGCCGGAACAGCCGCTCCCGGCGACCTTGTGGAGCGAACGGCGCATCCCGACCCCATTACGTCCCGATTGCTGCTGAGCGCGGCCGACGCCCTCGAAGGCAGCGCAGCGCTGGATTCGCTGTTCAGGCACCAGCTGACGGATCTTCTGGCGACGCGCCTGCTGTGCGCGCACGCTGGCAGGCCTGCCACGTTCCAGCCGATCATGGGCGGGCTGTCACCAAAGGTGCTGTGTCGTGCTATTGAGCGCTTGCGCTCCGAGAGCGATACAGACGTCTCTCTCGCTGCACTGGCTTCGGATGCCGGCCTGTCCCGCTTCCATTTCTGCCGTGCCTTCAAGGAGAGCACCGGGCTCTCGCCGCATGCCTGGCTGCGCCAGTACCGGCTCGAGCAGGCAATGAACATGCTGCGCGACACCGATGAGTCGGTCGTGTCGGTCGCAGCCGCCCTTGGCTATTCCTCGCAAACCGCCTTCGCGGCAGCATTTAGGAAGCTGACCGGCGAGACCCCGAGCGATTGGCGCAAACGCATGCGATGAACATCTTCTTCGCCCACGTTGGCAGTGAATGGCAAATGCGAGGTGGTTACCCAAGCATGCAAGTGCTGATGGCATCACGGATTTCAAGTGCAGCGTCGAAAGGAAGCAGGAGATGAAGACATTTCTCAGCATCGGAGCGGGCCCGGGAATGGGTTTCGCGACCGCGGAACGCTTTGCCAAAGAAGGCTTCGAGGTGATTTTGGCCGCTCGGAGCGTCGCCAGGACGCAAGAGCTGGCCGAAAGGCTGGTTAAAAAAGGGTACAAGGCTAACGCTCGCAAAGTGGACTCGATCGATCCGAAGAGCGTCGCGGAACTGGTCGCTGAAGTTCAGAAGCAGCACGGCTCAATCGACGTCTTGCACTACAACGCCGCATCCACGCGCAAGGCG
>Ga0081455_10006761_pt1 | contig 12236 bp, 5 predicted proteins | sample TabmetS3T2R1_FD_70207 | JGI IMG/M metagenome (GOLD analysis project Ga0081455, IMG submission 70207) | Tabebuia heterophylla rhizosphere microbial communities from the University of Puerto Rico - S3T2R1 | ecosystem: Host-associated > Plants > Roots > Rhizosphere ... | reverse complement strand
AGATCGAGCTGATGAACTCGCTTCTGATGTCGTTTCCCGGCACACCGATCATCTATTACGGCGACGAGATCGGAATGGGCGACAACATCTATCTCGGCGATCGCAACGGCGTGCGCACGCCGATGCAGTGGACGCCCGACCGCAATGGCGGTTTCTCCCGTTGCGACCCGGCACGGCTGTACCTGCCGATGATCATGGACCCGGTCTACGGCTACGAGGCGGTCAATGTCGAAGCGCAGTCGCGCAGTTTGGCGTCGCTGCTGAGCTGGACCAAACGCCTGATGTCGGTGCGCAAGGCGACCAAGGTGTTCGGCCGAGGATCCCTGACGTTCATCCGTCCGGCAAACCGTTCGGTGCTCGTCTACGTCCGGCAATATCAGAATGAAGTCGTGCTCTGTGTCGCCAACCTGTCGCGCTCGGCCCAGGCCGCCGAGGTCGACCTCTCCCGCTGGCGCGGACGCGTTCCCTTCGAACTGCTCGGTCGAACGAACTTCCCGCCGATCGGCGAGGGACCCTACCTGATCACGCTCGCGCCTTATGGGTTCTTCTGGTTCCTGCTGTCCGAGCGCGAGGCATCGACCGTCGAGGAATCGCCCATCCCGGTGGAATTCGAGACGCTGGTGGTCACGCATGGCTGGCGGTCGCTGTCCCAGGGGCGGTGCGGGTCGGTTCTCGCGCACGACGTCCTTCCCGCTTTCCTGGCCGGCCGGCGCTGGTTCCCGGAACGCGGCAACCAGGCAATCACCACGCAAATCGTCGGCACCACCCCTCTCACATCGGCGGATCCCGAGACTGGACTTGCCATTGTCGAAGCCAAGGGCCGCCGCGCGACGGCGAACTACCTGCTGCCGCTGGCGATCAAGTGGACGCGGTTCGATCGGGAGCGCAGGAATCCGAACGCGCTCGCCGCCGTGCGCCACGGAGCGCGCGAAGGGACTTTGCTCGATGCGGCCGCCGAGCCCGGCTTCATTGCCTTCTTGCTGGAAAAGCTGCGTGCCGGCCAGGCAATCGAGCTCGATCAGGGCCGCCTCCGGTTCCAGCCGACGGCAAAGCTTGCAGGCGACGGCCAGATTGCGATCCACAACGTGCGCGCCGTGGACACCGAGCAGTCGAACACGACCGTGCTCGTCGGCAGCGAATGCGTGGTCAAGCTCTTTCGTCGCCTGGAGCCGGGCATCAATCCCGAGATCGAGGTGGGCCGGTTTCTGACGGAGACCGCGGCATTCCCGCATATCCCGCCGCTGCTCGGGTCGGTCGAGCTGGAGACACACGGAGCTCGCAGCGCCGTCGCCGTGGTGCACAAGTTCGTCGAGAACCAGGGTGACGCCTGGACCGTCACGAATGCGTACCTCGACCGCTTCGTCGAGGAGCAACGCCTGCTCACGGCCGAGGTGGCGGAGGATAGCGACGAGCAGGCGGCCTATGCGCTGCGCATGCACCAGGTGGGTCGCCGGGTGGCCGAACTGCAGGTCACCCTCGCCAGCCGGGACGATCTGCCCGATTTTGCCGCCGAGCCGATCACGACCCACGATATTCGAGCTTGGATCGACGGCGTCTTGCGACGGGCGGAGCGAACGTTCGACGATCTGGCCCGTCGCCGCTCCGACTTGCCGGAGAACGACCGCCGGCTGGCCGACAGGCTGCTGACTTACCGCAAATCGCTGTCCGCGCGGCTGCGAAAGCTGCTGCCCGAAGACGTCGACAGCGCGAAGATCCGCCACCACGGCGATTTTCATCTCGGACAGATGCTGATGGTGAAGGACGACGTCACCATCATTGATTTTGAGGGCGAGCCTCGGCGCAGCCTCGAGGATCGGCGGCGCAAGGCGCCTGCGGCGCGCGATGTCGCGGGTCTCATCCGTTCCATCGACTATTCCGCGACCGCCGCGCTCGAGCGCGCGGTCAGGTCTGCGCCCGACGAGCACGGAAAGATCGCCCACGCGCTCGACGGCTGGCGCAAGGCGTCCGTGGCCGCCTTTGTCGACGTCTACCGGGAAACGCTGAGCGATGCGAGACTTTGGCCGCGCTCGGTGGAGGACGCGGATCGGTTGCTCGACTTCTTCCTGCTGGAGAAGGCGTTCTACGAAATCGAATATGAGCTGGCGCACCGGCCGGACTGGCTGCGGGTCCCCCTGACCGGCACGCTGCGCATTCTCTCGCGTTCGGAGCGCGCATCCGAATGAGCATGCTCAGCCCGGAAGCCTACGCGGTCATCGAGGGTCGTCATTCCGACCCCTTCCACTATCTCGGCCCGCATCTCGAAGGCGACGTGCCGGTCGTGCGCGTCTTCCTTCCGGATGCCGAGAGGGTGGCCGTCGTCGACGAACAGGGGCATGAAAGCGACCTGCGACGCATTCATGATATCGGCTTGTTCGAGGGCCGTTTGGCGAACGGCTCGCCCCGCTATCGCGTGCGCGCAAGCTACGGCGAGCGTCAGATCGAGATCGAAGACCCCTATCGGTTCCCGCCGATCCTGACGGATTTGGACCTCTACCTGCTTGGCGAAGGGACGCACATGCATCTCTACGACAAGCTGGGCGCCCATCCGATGGTGCTCGACGGCGTGCCGGGTGTCGCCTTTGCCGTTTTCGCACCCGCCGCCAAGCGGGTGAGCGTGGTCGGCGATTTCAATCTGTGGGACGGACGACGCCACGCCATGCGCGTGCGCGGCAACGGCTTCTGGGAAATCTTCGTGCCCGAGGCCAAACCCGGCGACAAATACAAATACGAGCTTGTGGGGCAGGACGGCCACCTGTTGCCGTTGAAGTCCGATCCGCTGGCCTTCTCCGCCGAGCGGCGCCCGCAGACCGCCTCGATCGTGGTCGATCCGAGCACGATCCCACCGCCCCAACCGGCGCCTGCCAACGTCAACGCCTTGCACGCCCCGATATCGATCTACGAGGTGCATCTCGGATCGTGGCGGCGGCATGCGCAGGACGGCCGTTGGCTGAGCTACCGCGAGCTTGCGGAGCAATTGCCGGCCTATGCCCGTGACCTGGGATTCACCCACGTCGAGTTCCTCCCGGTCAGCGAGCATCCATTCGACGGATCGTGGGGTTATCAGCCCACCGGCTTATTCGCACCGACCAGTCGCTTCGGCACTCCGGCGGATTTTGCCGTCTTGATCGATGCATGCCACCGCAACGGCCTCGCCGTCATTTTGGACTGGGTCTCCGGGCATTTCCCCGACGATCCGCATGGGCTCGGCCGTTTCGACGGCACGGCCCTGTACGAGCACGAAAATCCGCAACAAGGCCGCCACCTCGATTGGAATACCCTCGTCTACAACTATGGCCGCATCGAAGTCGCGAATTTCCTGCTGGCGAGCGGACTGTTCTGGCCCGACCGCTACCGCATCGATGGGCTGCGCGTGGACGCCGTTGCTTCCATGCTCTACCTCGACTACAGCCGCCCCCAGGGCGGCTGGATCCCGAACAAGTATGGCGGGCGCGAAAATCTCGACGCCATCGGCTTTCTGCGCCGCTTCAATTCGGAACTGTTCTCACGATTTCCCCATGCGACCACCGCGGCGGAGGAGTCGACGGCCTGGCCGATGGTGTCGCGACCCGTGGATTGGGGCGGCCTCGGCTTCGGATACAAATGGAACATGGGATGGATGCACGACACGCTGGACTATATCAGCAAGGACCCGATCTACCGCAGGCATCACCACGGCCAAATCCTGTTCGGCTTGCATTACGCATTCTTCGAAAATTTCATCCTTCCGCTCTCCCATGACGAGGTCGTGCACGGCAAGCGTTCCATTCTCGGCCGCATGCCGGGCGACGAGTGGCAGCGCTTCGCCAATCTGCGCGTCTATTTCGGCTTCATGTTCGGCCACCCCGGCAAGAAGCTTCTATTCATGGGCAGCGAGTTCGGCCAGGAAAGCGAATGGCGGCATGACCATTCGCTCGATTGGCATCTTCTCGAGCGTCCCAAGCATGCGGGCATCCAGGCTTTGGTCCGCGATCTCAATCACCTCTACCGGACGGTGCCGGCTCTACACGAGCTCGATTGCGTGGAAACCGGATTCGAGTGGCTGGTCATGCACGATGCCGAGCGCGGCGTCTTCGCCTGGTTGCGCAAGGGACGCGAAACGCGGGAGCGCTGTGTGGTGGTGGTCAACTTCACCCCTGAGGTCTACCGGGACTACCGGATCAAGGTTCCATTTTCAGGGGCGTGGCGCGAGATCCTCAACACCGATTCCGCCCTCTACGGCGGCACCAATGTCGGGAACGGCGGTACGGTCAGCACGTTGGACGGAGGAGGAACTCCCGAGCTCAACCTCGTAGTTCCGCCCCTTGCTGCAATTTTTCTCGTCCCGGAGCGATAACGTGCAGCTGTCGGCCGGTGCGCCGCACCCCCTGGGGGCCACCTGGGACGGGCGCGGAACGAATTTCGCGCTGTTCTCGGCCAACGCCGAAAGAGTCGAGCTCTGCCTGTTCGACAGCCATGGCCGGCGCGAGATCGAACGCATCGCGCTGCCCGAGCGCACCGAGGATGTCTGGCACGGCTGCCTCAACGACGTCGCCCCCGGACAGCTCTACGGTTATCGGGTTCATGGTCCATATCACCCCGAGCGCGGATTGCGCTTCAATCCTCACAAGCTGCTGGTCGACCCCTATGCCAAGCAGCTCGCAGGGCGCATCGTCTGGAGCGACGCGCATTTCGGCTACCGCGCCGGCAGCGCGCGGGCCGACCTCTCGTTCGACCGACGCGACAACGCGCGCGGCATGCCCAAGAGCGTCGTCGTGGACGAAGCGTTCACCTGGGGCAAGGAACGCAGGCCCGCGATCCCGTGGGAAGACACGATCATCTATGAAGCTCACGTCAAGGGACTGACGCAGCTGCGCGAGGATGTGCCGCCGGCCTGGCGCGGGACGTACCGCGGGCTCACCACTCCCTCCATCGTGGCCCATCTCAAGCAGCTCGGCGTCACCACGCTCGAGCACGTCAAGGGACTGACGCAGCTGCGCGAGGATGTGCCGCCGGCCTGGCGCGGGACGTACCGCGGGCTCACCACTCCCTCCATCGTGGCCCATCTCAAGCAGCTCGGCGTCACCACGCTCGAGCTGCTTCCGATCCACGCCTTCATCGACGATCGTCATCTGGTCGAGCGCGGCCTGAGCAACTATTGGGGCTACAACACGCTGAGCTTCTTCGCGCCCGAGGCGCGCTACGCTGCGGGCACGCCGCTCGACTCGTTTCGATCGACCGTTTCGCGGCTGCATGACGCCGGCATCGAAATCATCCTCGATGTGGTCTATAACCATACCGCGGAAGGCAATCACCTCGGCCCGACGCTCAACTTCCGCGGCATCGACAATACCTCCTACTATTGGCTTCTCCCCGATCAGCCGCGTTACTACGACGACTTCACGGGCTGCGGGAACGCGCTCAATCTCACCCATCCGCGCGTGCTGCAGATGGTGATGGATTCACTGCGCTTCTGGGTGCAGGTCTGTCACGTCGATGGATTCAGATTCGATCTCGCCAGCACGCTGGGCCGCGGACCGAACGGCTTCGATCGCGCCGCCGCCTTCTTTGCCGCCATCCGGCAGGATCCCGCCTTGGGCGCGGCCAAGCTCGTCGCCGAGCCGTGGGACCTCGGCCCTGGAGGCTACCATGTCGGCGGATTTCCGTCGGGCTGGTCGGAATGGAACGACCATTTTCGTCGCACGCTGCGGCGCTACTGGTCCGGCGAGGGCAATCTCATCGGCGAGCTTGGCCGGCGCATGACCGGCTCAGCCGATCTGTTCCATCACGATCATCGCAGCCCACGTTCCAGCATCAATTTCATCACGGTCCACGATGGCTTCACGCTCGCCGATGTCGTGAGCTACGAGCGCAAGCACAACGAGGCGAACGGCGAGAACAATCGCGACGGCTCGGATGAAAATCACAGCACGAATTGCGGGGTGGAGGGACCAACGGATGATCCCAAGATTCTCGAGCTGAGACGCCAGCTGCGGCGCAATCTCTTGTCCAGCCTCATGTTGGCGCAGGGCGTGCCATTGCTGCTGGCGGGAGACGAGGTCGGCAACAGCCAAGGCGGCAACAACAACGCCTATTGCCAGGACAATCCGATCGGCTGGGTGGATTGGTCTGCGCTCGGCCGCGAGGACGAGGATATGACCTCGCTGATGGCGCAGCTCGCCAAATTGCGTCGACACCTTTCACAACTGCACCCGCGGCGCTGGGTCGAGGGGCGCCGCCCTGATGGCTCCTTCGGCGTGTTATGGCTGACGCCGCAGGCCGCCGAGATGACCGAGCGGGACTGGAATTTTCCCGAGGGCCGCTTCCTGGCCTACGTTCTCGGCCCGCTGAAGGCGACGGACGTACCCCTCTATGTCGTGCTCAACGCCGCACCGGAAACCATCGCGTTCACGCTGCCCGCTCTCCCGAAATACGGCCGTTGGACCGTGCTGTTGGAAACCGCGCGCAAGCCGCGACTCGGCGAGGAGCTCCCCTCCGGCGCGAAGCTGGAGGCGCGGCCGCGCTCAATCCTGGTATTTTCCGGAGCGGCATGATGACAAGCGTGCGCTTTGGCGCCGAGCTGCATCAGAGCGGGGTCACGTTCCGCCTCTGGGCTCCGGCGGCAAAGCGGGTCGACTTGATGCTGGATCGCGCCCATCCGATGCAGGCGCAGGCGGAGGGCTGGTACGAACTCACGATACCGGGCGCGCGCGCCGGCACGCTCTACAAGTATCGCATTGACGGCGAGATCGAGGTTCCGGACCCGGCCTCGCACTTTCAGCCGCAGGACGTATTCGGGCCAAGCGAAGTGATCGATCACCACCGCTTCGAATGGCGGACAGATGACTGGCGGGGGCGGCCGTGGGAGGACGCGGCGTTCCTGGAGCTTCATGTCGGCGCATTCACGCCCGGCGGCACGTTTCGCTCGGCGATGGAGAAGCTCGATCACGTGGTCGAGACCGGATTGACGGCGATCGAGCTGATGCCGATTGCCGATTTCGCCGGCCGGCGCAACTGGGGCTACGACGGCGTCTTGCTCTATGCGCCGGACAGCGCCTACGGCCGGCCGGATAATCTGCGAGCGCTGATCGACTCGGCGCATGCGCGCGGCCTGATGGTCTTTCTCGACGTGGTCTACAATCACTTCGGCCCGGAAGGAAACTTCCTGCATCGCTATGCGCCGGCGTTCTTCGCGTCCGCCCATACACCGTGGGGCCACGCCATCGATTATCGCGTTCCGCAGGTCCGCGCCTTCGCAATCGGGAATGCGCTGCATTGGCTCGACCGCTATCGTTTCGACGGCCTGCGGCTCGATGCGGTTCATGCTCTGGTCGAGCCCGGCCAGCCGTCCATCCTGCATGATCTCAGCCGCGTGGTCGGGCATTTCGCCGCCGCCACCGGGCGAATGATCCATCTCGTCCTGGAGAACGACGACAACCGGGCGAGTTTGCTCGATCCGCGCACCGATCCTCCGCAAGGAAAATACCGCGCGCAATGGAATGACGACCACCATCACGCCTGGCAGGTCCTGCTGACCGGAGAGAACGCGGGATACTATCAGGATTACGCCGCCGGTCCGCGCGCTCACATCGCGCGCGTATTGTCCTCGGGCTTCGCCTATCAGGGCGAGGTCTCCCGTCACCGCAAAGGTCGCAGTCGTGGAGAGCCATCGGGCGCGCTGTCGCCGCTCGCTTTCGTCGCTTTTCTGCAGAACCACGACCAGATCGGCAATCGCCCGCTGGGCGACCGTCTGGTGGCGCAAGCGGACGACGCCGCTCTGGCCGCCGCGCTCGCCGTCACGCTGCTCGCCCCCATGCCGCCGCTCCTGTTCATGGGGGAAGAGTGGGCATCGAGGGAGCCGTTTCCGTTCTTCTGCGACTTCCACGGGGCGCTGGCTGACGCGGTGCGCAAAGGTCGACGCGAGGAGTTCAAGTCCGCCTATCAGGCGCTGGGTGACGAGATTCCGGACCCGCTGGAGGAAGCGACCTTTCGCTCGGCGGTGCTCGATTGGGATGCAGCCACGACGTCGAAGGGTCGCGAGCGCCTTGCGCTCGTCCGCGACCTTTTGATGACCCGGCGCAGAGAGATCGCGCCGCGCCTCGCCGGCGCGCGGTTCGCGAGCGCACGCCACGACGGATCTGTCCTAAGCGCGAGCTGGTCGCTCGCCGACGGCAGGACGCTCGACCTGCTCGCCAATCTCTCCGATGACCGCGCCGATCTGCCGCGCCAGGTTCGACCGGGCCGGGCGATCTGGGGAGGCCACCCGCCGGGCACGCTGCCGCCGTGGTCGGTGTTCTGGAGCATGGGAGAGGGATGATGCCGCCCTCCATCCCGCTGGCGACTTATCGTCTGCAACTGACCCCGAATTTCGGCTTCGACGACGCGGCCGCGCTGGTGCCCTACCTCAAGGCGCTCGGCATCAGCCACCTCTATGCTTCACCGTTCCTCAAGGCGCGTTCGGGCAGCCCGCACGGATACGACGTGGTCGATCACAATGCGTTCAACCCTGAGCTCGGCGGCGAGAATGCGTTTGAGCGTCTATCCGACGCGCTCACCGCCGCGGATATCGGGCTCATTCTCGATTTCGTGCCGAACCATATGGGTGTTCACCACGCCGACAATCCGTGGTGGCTCGACGTCCTGGAATGGGGGCCGAGGTCTCCCCATGCTGCGTCGTTCGACATCGACTGGCAGACGCTGCCCGGGCGCCCGCGCGGCGGAGTGCTCATCCCGATTCTAGGAAGCTCGTACGGCGAGGCGCTGGAAAGCGGCGAAATCGAGCTGCGATACGATGCAGGGGAGGGCAGCTTCTCCGCCTGGTATCACGAGCATCGGCTACCCATTGGTCCCGGCCGTTACGGCGAGATCCTTCATAAGGTGGTGGCGGAGGCCGGCGCGACCGGGGAGCCCGCAGGTCGTGCGCTCCTCGAATTGGCGGCGCGCTACCGCGGTCCGCACAATCCACCACGCAATCAGGCGCCGGCATTCAAGGCCGCGCTTGCCTCCGTCGTCGATGGCAAGGAGGTGATCGAGCGCGGGCTGGGGGCCTATCGGCCGCCCCGCCCGGACGCCGTCTTGGCCTTGCACTCCCTGCTCGAGCGTCAGCATTATCGGCTCGCCTATTGGCGGCTTGCGGGCAGCGAGATCAACTACCGGCGATTTTTCGACATCAACACGCTGGCGGGGCTGCGGGTCGAAGACGCCGGCACCTTTCAGGCCATTCACGGCCTTGTCCGCCGTCTGATCGCCAAGGGCAGCTTGCAAGGGTTGCGGCTCGATCACATCGACGGGCTGCGCGATCCGCATCAGTATTTCCGCCGGCTGCAACGGCTCATCGATGTCGAACGGCCGCCGGGGGGCGAACCGTTCTACGTGATCGTCGAAAAAATTCTGGCTGACGGAGAGCATCTGCCGCGCTTTGCCGGGGTTGCCGGCACGACAGGCTATGAATGGCTCAACGTCATCTCGCGCCTCCTCATCGATGACCGCAGGCTTGCCACGCTCGATACCGCCTGGCGGGAGGTCAGCGGTGACCCGTCGGGTTTCGATGCAATCCACATCGAGGCCAGGCGCCGCGTGATCGCCAACATTCTGGCGAGCGAGTTTACGGTGTTGACGCGGCTGCTGGCACGCATCGCCGCCGGCCACTATACCACGCGCGACTATACGGCCGAGCGGCTGCGCGCGGCGTTCGAGCTGTTCATCCTGCATTTCCCGATCTACCGTACCTACGTCACTCCTTCCGGTCCCAGCCGCGAGGATCGCGCGATCATCGAGGCGGCACTCGCCAAGGCGCGCGCCGACTGGTTCGGCTCGGACGTAGGCATTTTCGATTTCCTGCGCGACGCGCTGACGCTCGACCTCATTGCCCGCGGCCGCGCCGGCCACAGCATCGCGCGCGACCGCCGCTTCGCCTTCAAGGTTCAGCAATTCACCGGCCCGATGATGGCGAAGGCACTGGAGGACACCGCCTTTTATCGCTTTCACCGCCTCCTGGCGCTCAACGAAGTCGGCGGCAATCCGGCTGCCGATGGACTGTCGATTGGAAGCTTTCACGAGCGCATGCAGCAGCGCGCCAGCAGATCACCGCATGGCCTGACCGCAACCGCAACACACGACACCAAGCGCGGCGAGGACGCGCGCACGCGGCTGATCGCCTTGTGCGAGCTTGCCGACGAGTGGAGACAAGGCGTGCAGGCATGGCGGCAGCTCAACGGGGAGCTCATCGCCTCTTCGGGGTCATTGCGAATTCCCTCGCCGGCGCACGAATACATGCTCTACCAGGCGCTGCTCGGGGCCTGGCCGCTCGGCGGCATAGATGCACATTTCGTCGAGCGGATGCAGGCCTTTGCCGTGAAGGCGGCGCGCGAGGGCAAACAGCAGACCAGCTGGCTCGCACCCAACGAACGCTACGAGAGCGGTCTCGAAGATTTTCTTCGTCGCCTGCTCGACCGCGGGCAGTCGGCAGCTTTCATCGCCGCCTTCGATGCATTCGCGCGCCGCGCGGCGTTGATCGGCGCGTTGAACAGCCTGGCGCAGGTCGCGCTGAAAGCAGCCATGCCGGGCGTTCCCGATTTCTATCAGGGCACCGAATTGTGGGACCTGTCGCTGGTGGACCCCGACAACCGGCGGCCCGTCGACTTCGCCGCGCTCGCGTCCGCGCTGACATCGATCGACGCGAAGCCGGATTGGCGGGCGTTGGCGAGCACCTGGCCCGACGGTCGCGTCAAGTTCGCGCTCACGCGCGGTCTTCTCGCGTTGCGACAGCAGCTTCCCGACATTTTTACCGAAGGGTCCTATCGTCCGCTTGCAACCACCGGCCCGCACCGCAATGAGATCGTCGCCTTCGCACGACTGGCCGGCCGAAACGCCGTGATCGTTGTCACCGGACGGCGCTTTGGTCGCGCCACGGACAAGGGAAGGAGATGGCCGGCCAGCGGCGCCTGGAGTGCATCGGTCGTGACGGAAGGCTTTTCCGCCATGAGCAACGTGCTTGCAGGCGGCAACGCGATGACCGGACCGACGCTGGCGGCGTCAGAGTTGTTCGATGTCCTGCCGGTCGCAGTTCTGCAGGCGCAATATACGCCGGCCAGGCGCGAACGACCGAGGATCAAGGAGACCGTGGCTGCGAAATGACCCACCCGGCGCCCCCGGGCTGATGCGCAACCACCCGCAAAAACGGAGAGGCCGCCCGGGGTCGTGGGGCCGGACGGCCTCGCGGACGTCGTGCCGACCACCAGGGGCCGGTTCCCTCCCTCCGCCGAATCGCTATGTACGCCACCCGACAGATTCGGGCAATTCAGCAAGCGGCGGCCCGTCTTTATTTCAAGAGCACCGGGACAGGCGGCCGAGGTCTCGCGCGCCCGGGTGGGGCCGCGACCGCCGGTCCTCTCGACTCCGTCCCGGCAAAGGCGCAGACTGTGAGGCGATCGAAACGCCGAAGCAACGCGTTCGGGCTTTCCATTCGAAAACTTGTTGTGGGACCCGTTCAAGCGTCCCGCGCCCTTCGCTCCGGTCGATCCGGGCGAATGGAACATGCGTGGGAGGACGTCATGGTTGATGCAACGCAATACCGGACGATAGCGGCAGAGCACCATCGCCTGGCCGGCATGTGCCGGTCACCCGAGTCACGCGAGCAGCATTTGCGTCTGGAGCAGGAATTCCTCGCGCTCGCGGACGGAAAGGAATCCCTGCAGGGAGCGCGCGCGCCGGGGCATGCGAGCGATCCGCAGCTCGCCAAGTAGCGCTGACGTTTGCGAGACGACCGCGTGCCGGCGTGGCGACTTAGCGCGGGCCGGCGCTGCTACCGCTCGCGCGACAGCGCCACCCGCGCGGCCGCAAGCTCTTTCTTCTTCGCCGCGTCGACCTTCGGATATGTGAGGTCGAGGCTCGCCATCGCCTCCACGATCGCGGCGGCGACGATGAGCCGCGTGAACCACTTGTTGTCGGCGGGTACGACGAACCACGGCGCGTGCTTCGACGCCGTCGCGGCGATCGCCTCCCCGAACGCGCGCATGTAATCGTCCCAGCATTCGCGCTCCTTCACGTCGGACGCCGAGAATTTCCAGTTCTTCTCCGGCTCGTCGAGGCGGTCCATGAAACGCTTCTTCTGCTCCTTGCGCGAGACGTGGAGGAAGAACTTCAGAATCTTGGTCCCCTGCCGGGTGGCGTAGTCCTCGAAGCGCGCGATATCGGCGAGCCGCTCGTCCCAGATCTGCTTGCCGACCAGCGGCGACGGCAGCTTCTGCCGCTGCAGGATC
>Ga0081455_10006760_pt1 | contig 12236 bp, 11 predicted proteins | sample TabmetS3T2R1_FD_70207 | JGI IMG/M metagenome (GOLD analysis project Ga0081455, IMG submission 70207) | Tabebuia heterophylla rhizosphere microbial communities from the University of Puerto Rico - S3T2R1 | ecosystem: Host-associated > Plants > Roots > Rhizosphere ... | reverse complement strand
GACGGCGCCGCCCCCGCGGTCCTGCAGGGCGCCGCCGCCGAACCCGGTGCGGCCGAGCCCGGTGCGCCCGGTGCCACCGTCGCGGTCCTCGCCGACCACGTGGCCAGCGGCGCGCTGCTGCGCCGCTCCGGCGACGCCGTGGAACTGGCCGCCCGCGCGGTGCAGGCCGCGGTCGACGCCGAGCCGCCGGTACGCGCCGCGGTGCAGGCCACCGCGGCGATGGCCGCGGCCTGCCACGGCCCCACCGCGGCGGCGCAGGAGTGGGTGGCCGCCGCCCGCGAGGTGGTGGACGGCCTGCGCGACCAGGAACTGCGCGGCACGCTGGACCCGATCGGCCAGCTGGCTTGGGCCGAGGCGATGCTGGAGCAGGACTCGGCCGCGCGCCGGCACTTCGGCCGGGCCATCGGCGTGGCGGACCGGTTCGGCGAGGAGTACCTGCGGACCTACCTGCTGCTCGGCCGCTCGTACGTGCTGTGGCGGGTCGGCGACCTGCCCGGCGCCGAGCAGGACGCGACCCGGGCCGAGGAGGGCGCGCGGCGGGTCGACGCGGTGTCGCTGGCGGCCGCCTCAGCGGCCAGCCGGGCGGCGGTCGCGCTGTGGCACCACGGGCCGGCCGAGGCGCTGCCGCTGGCCCGGCGGGCCGTGCAGGAGGTGACCGATCCGGAGCAGGACTGGGCCGCGGTGATCACCCGGCAGGTGCTGGCGCTGGTGTCGCTCCACGGCGGCGACCCGCGGACCGCCCGTACGCTCCTGCTGGGTGCCTGCGGCGGGCCGGGACTGCCGCACGCCGACCTGTTCTGCCGCGCCCGCTGGCTCGGCGTCCTCACCGAGACCGAGCTGACCCTCGGCGACACCGCGGCGGCGCGGTTGTCCGCCGACGCCGCGGCCAAGGCGGCCGAGGAGTCCGGGTTGACCGGGCAGCGCGGGCACGCGGTGCTGGCCGCGGCGCGGGTGGCGGCGGATCCGGACGCCGCGGCCGAGGGTGCCGCTCAGGCCGCGGCGCTGTTCGCCGAGGCCGGGCAGCCGCTGGAGGAGGCGCACGCCTGGCGGCACGCGGCCTCGGTGGCCCGCGGCGCCGGGCAGTTCGACAGCGCCGAGTGGTGCCTGTCCCGGGTCCGCGAGATCGCCGAGGCGAGCCGGGCGCGCTGGCTGGGCGATGTGGCGCTCGGCCACCAGCGCGGCACCAGCGGGTTGGCCGGGCGCAGCTACGGTACGGCCGCGGCGCTGCTGACCCGGCGCGAGCAGAGCATCGCCGACCTGCTCGTGGCGGGCCTGACCAACGCCGAGATCGCCGGCCGGCTGCACCTGACGGTGAAGACCATCGAGTCGCACCTGACCCGGATCTACCGCAAGCTCGGCGTACGGTCCCGCACCGCCGCCGCGGCCCTGCTGGCCGTCGTCCACCGGGCCGACCAGCTGGGCTGACCGTCCACAGTGGAGTGGGAGGCAGGACCGCCAGCCGGTACGGGGGCCAGGCTGACGGTCCGCCGATCGTGGGCCGGCGCTCAGCCGGCGACGGCCAACTCCGCCAGGCACCGCTCCCGGTCGGCCTGGATCTCGGGATCGGCCGGGTCCAGCTCGGCCGCCCGCTCCAGGTCTGCCAGCGCCTGCGCGTGCCGCCCGGCGGCGCGCAGGGCAGCGGCCCGGTTATACAGCAGCGCCGCGTCCTCACCCAACTCCAGCGCGCGGTCCAGGTCCGCGACGGCGCCGGCGGTGTCGCCGGTCTCGAACAGCGCCGCGGCCCGGCCGGCCAGCGCCACGGCGAAGTCGGGGTCGGCCGCCAGCGCCGCGCCGTACGCGTCGATGGCGTCCTCGTACTTGCCGGCGGCGGCGTGCAGCTGGCCCAGGACGCAGCGCAGGTGCGGGTTGGCCGGCGCGACCGCCAGCCCGGCCGCGACATCGGCGTGCGCCAGCGCCGGCTGGTCCAGGTCGGCGCGCAGCCCGGCCCGGTTGACCAGCGCGTCGACGAACTCCGGGTCCAGCTCCAGGACGTAGTCCAGGTCGGCCAGCCCGGCCTCGATGTCGCCGCGGGCGAGGTAGATGTCGGCGCGGTTGTAGTAGACCTCGGTGAACGGCGGGGACAGCGCCATCGCCCGCTCGTACGCCAGCAGCGCGTCGCCGTCGCGGCCGAGCTTGCGCAGCAGGTTGCCGCGGTCGAAGTGGTATTCGGCGTAGTTGGGGTCCTCGGCGATGACCGCGTCGTAGTCGGCCAGCGCTTCCTCGACCCGGCCGAGGGCGGCGTACACCTGGCCGCGGTTGTAGCGCAGGACCGAGCGGTGCAGCCGGTGCTCGTCCGGCTCCAGCTCGCGGTCCAGCCGGTCCAGGCCGTCGTTCACCAGCTTCAGCGCCTTGGGCAGGTTGCCCTGGTGCACCTCGATCAGCGCCAGCCCATTGCGCATGAAGACGCTCTGGAACGCCTCCTCCTTCGGGTCGGGAAAGGTGCTGGCGATGGCGATCGCCTCGTGGATCCAGCCGCGGGCGCGCCGGTTGTCGCGCACCTGCTCGGGGTGGTGCCGGGTGTAGAGCATCGCGGTCGCGTACGCCGCCTGCATGTGCACGCTCGGCGAAATGGTGAAGGCGCGCGCCTCGTCGTACAGCTCCTCGGCCTCGGCGGCGCGGCCCAGCGCGGCCAGCGAGGTGGTCATCTTGGTGGTGAAGGCCCACCAGTGGTCGAAGCTCCCCGCCCAGTCGATGACGGCCCGGCCGCGGTGGCCGTACTCGACGGTCGCGTCGTAGAAACCCCGGTCGATGCAGTAGTCGAGGGCGAAGCGCAGCGCGTCGGCACCCGCGCCGGCCGGGTCGCTGCCGTACTCGCGGTGGTAGGGGACCGCGCCGAGCCGGGCCGGCACCGAGCCCTCGGCGGCCAGCTCGTCCGCCCGTACGTCGTGCAGCCTGGCCCGGCCGACCAGGTCGATCTGGTCGTAGGCGTCCCGCAGCGCCGGCTCGTCGCTGACGCAGTCGCCCTGGACGTACGCGGTGGCCCGCGCCACCAGATCCGCGCTGACCGGGTCCACAGTGGAGGGTCGTACGTCGTGCCGCTGGGCGTGCCTGTGCAGCGCGCGCTCCAGCGTCTCCGGTGCCTCCGGGGGCGTGATGATCTGGCCGTCGCCGGTGCACACCACCAGGGTCAGCAGGCCGGGTGGCAGCCGGCGCAGCAGGACCGCGAGCAGTTCGGCGTCGGTGGCGTCGGCGTGGTCGGCGTACTCCACGACCAGCGAGCGGCCGCGGGTGCCGGCCAGGTGGTCGCGCAGCAGCTCGGCCAGCCCGTGCGCGAGCCGCAGCGTGCGCAGCCGGGAGTAGAAGCGGGTGCGCTCGGCCGGGACGGCCAGCGAGGTCAGCGTCTCCCGGGTGGCCGGCACGATCTCGCGCAGCTCCGGGCACACCGACAGGATCTCGATGTCGTGCCGGCGGACCAGCTCCGGGTCGGTGGCCAGCAGGGCCGGGACCATCTCGCGCAGCAGCGTACCGGCCATGGTGTACGGGCCCCGCAGCCGGCGGTGGGCGTCCACAGTGGACGGTACCAGCGGCGCGGGCAGGTCCAGGGTGGCGGCCAGCCGGGCGCGGTCGGCCCGGTGGCCGCCGCTGATCCAGTGGTGGCGTGCTGCGGTCATCGCGGGCTCCTGCATCAGTCGAGTACGTGGACGGCCGCGGACTGCTTGCGGCGCCGGCGTTCCCGCACGCCGAGCCAGCCGGCGAGCGCGAACTGGCCGATGTTCAGGGTCAGGAAGACGATCGAGTCGAGCATGCCGAGCAGCCCGTCCACGTTGCCGACGGCCAGGTGCGCGAAGACCTTGCCGAGCATCAGCACCGTGGCGGGCAGCGCGGCGATGGCCAGCGTGCCGATGGAGAAGGCGTACCCGACCACCAGCAGCCAGGAGTACCAGCGGGCCACGGCGCGGTCCCGCGGGTGCCACAGCGACTCGTCGCTGGCCCGCTCCGGGTGCCCGGTCAGCCGGTGCCAGCGGTTGGCCACCATCCGGCGCGCGGTCTTCTGCAGGTTCAGGCAGCCGAGCACGGTGACGATCACGTGGTAGAGGTCGGTCTGCAGGTAGAAGTAGAACTGCCAGACGAAGCGCAGCACCGTGCCGAAGGCCAGCGCCAGGCAGACCCCGCCCAGCAACGGGAAACTGCCGTCGGGGTTGCGGACCGCGGCGGCGATCATCGTCAGCACCGCGACCACCAGCAGGTCGGCCAGCATGCCGGCGAGCATCGGCAGGTAGCGCTGCCGGCGCGGCACGGTGACCAGGCCGTCCATCGAGGTCTCGAACACCACGAAGTACAGCCGGCGGCCGATGCCCAGGCGGGAGCGCAGCCCCAGCCGGCGGCCGGCAAGCGTGTGGAACCCCTCGTGGATCAGCAGCAGCGGGAACTGGCCGACGAACAGCACCAGCTCCAGCACCGTCATGTACGGGGTGAAGAACAGGTTGCGGTAGTGCGGGGCGAGGGCCGGTTGGCGGACCATCAGCAGCACCGCGCCGCCCAGCAGCGCGGCGTACAGGAGCCAGGCGGGTGGGGAGAAGGCGGCCCGCCCGAGCCGCTGCCAGCGCACCGGTTCGGCCGTCGCGGTCTGCTCGCCGGCCGCGACCAGGAACTCCAGTTCGGCCAGCGCGGCAAGGAATTCGGCCATGTCGACCAGCTCGCCGTACTCGCGCTCGTACCAGGCGGCGGCCTGCGCGGGGGTGGTGCCCCGCTCCAGCTCGCGCAGCAGCGCGGCGCCATCGGCGGGCAGCACGCAGTAGGAGTCGACGTCGGCGCGGCCGACCGTAACCTCGCTGCCCTCGTCCAGGTAGGTCAGCGGGTGCAGGGCGACCGGCCGGTCCAGGTCCACAGTGGACACAGCAGGCTCGGCGCCGCCGGGGTCCACAGTGGACTCAGGCTCGCCAGCGACGGTGGTCATCGTCGTCCTCCGCAGGGCATACGGTGCCCCGGGCGCGCGGCGGCAGAAATCGCCGCGCGCCCGGAGCAGTCCCGCTGGATGTTTACGGGATCTGGGTGCCCGGCCGGCCGCCGCCACCGCCGCCACACGTGGCGCCGTACAGCGGGTGGGCCGCGCTGGTCAGGCGGATGGCGCCGGGGCGCCGGACAGTGATCGTCTTCATGGACTCTCCTTGGTAGCTGGATGGGCTGCCTGGGCGGCCGACGACGGAGATCGGCCACCCAGGCAGGACTCTCGGACCCGCCTCAGACCTCGAGTGGTGCGTTCGGCAGGTTGCCGCCGCCACACGTCGGGCCGTACAGCGGGTGGGCCGCGCTGGTCAGCCGGACCGAGCCGGTGCGGCGTACCGAGATCTTCTTCATGGCCGTGCCTCTCGTTCGGTCTGGCAGGTGGTTACGCCCGGACGACGCAGGTCGGGCCGTACAGCGGGTGCGCCGCGCTGGTCAGCCGGACCGACCCGGACTTGCGAACCGAGATCTTCTTCATGCCTCCACCTCCCCCTCGGGGTGCCGGTATCCAGTCCACAGTGGACGGATCTAGCCCGGTGGGGAGCCGGGGTGACCGTGCCGTGCACGGCCGGTCGCGCTCAGTTGTAAGTCGGCTCGGTTGAAGTGGTCAAGCAGATGGCAGCATGCTGTCTACAAGGGCACGATTCCCGTTGCATACCGAGGGTTTTCCCCAATGTCAGGCGGCCGGCCGCGGTGTCAAACTGCGGCTGGCCTGGTTGGGGAGCCGGGCCACTGCAGTACGGCAGTTTCCGGTGACGGGCCGGACGGTTAGCGCGGCCGCCATGCTGTGGTGCGCCGTTCAGAGGACACCTGCCTGAGCCGCCACGGCGACCCGGGCAACGCGAAAGGGCAGTAGCGGTCCGGGGCAGTTTTCCACCCCGGATCGGCGCCCTACTGTCGGGATAGCGTGCACGCTGAGTAGCCATTCGGTGTGCGAACTACCCGGGAGGAGGCGCAGGCACGCGGTGGCCGAGCCGGACATGAGCATGGCAGGACCCATTGAGCCAGCCGGACCGGCCGAGCCGGTCGGATCCGCGGTGGACCGCGAACTGCACGCAGCGTTGCTGTGCCGGTCCGCGGCAGCGGTCGAACTGGCCGGATGGGCGCTGGTGACCGCGGCCGACGCGGCACCGCAGGTACGCGCCCGTACGCTCGCCAGCGCCGCGCTGGCCGCCGCCTGGCACGGCCCCATCCCGCTGGCCCGGGAGCGGGCCCGTACGGCCGCGGCCCTGGTGAGGGCGCGCCTGGCCGACACCCCCGTCGCGGGCCTGTCCACTGTGGACAGGATCGAGCGGGCCGGCATCGGCTGGCCGGAGACGCTGGGCCGGCTGGCGCTGGTCGAGACGGTGCTGGAACAGGACCACGCCGCGCTCCAGCACTGCCAGGCCGCCGTCGACCTCGCCTACCACGAGGACCAGGACGGGCTGCGCTGCCGGCTGCTGATCTGCTGCGCGCACCTGCTGGTACGCCGCGGTGCGCTGGCCGCCGCGGCGCGCGGCATCGACCAGGCGGTCGAGCTGGCCCACCGCACGCCGCGGATGCGGGGCCTGGCGCTGGCCACCCGGGCGTGGGTGACCTGCCTGCAGGACGGCCCGGTCGCCGCGCTGCCGCACGCGGACGCGGCGCAGCGGGCCTCCGGCCCACCGGACGGGGACTTCGCCGCGTCCCAGGCGATGCGGCTGCTCGCCCGGGTACGCCTGCGGTCGGGCGAACCGGCGCAGGCGCGGGCGCTGCTGCTGGCGGCCTGTGGTGGGGCGGGGCTGCCGGGCGCCGAGGTCGCGGTGCGGGCCGGCTGGCTGCGCGTACTCACCGAGGTGGAGCTGGCGCTCGGTGATCGGGCGGCCGCCACAGCCTCCGCCTCGGCCGCCACCGGGGCGGCGGCCGAGGCGGGCCTACCCGGCCAGCAGGGCCACGCGGCGCTGGCCGCCGCGCAGGTCGAACCGGATCACCGGCGGGCCGCCGGACTCGCGGCGGAGGCGGCGGACGCCTTCGCCACCCTCGAGCGGCCCCTCGAGGAGGCGCAGGCATGGCTGGTCGGCGCGGCCGCGGCCCGCCGGCTCGGTGCCTGGGACACCGCCGAGTGGCGGTTGGCCCGGGTCCGGGACATCGCCGCGGCCAGCGGCGCGCGCTGGCTGCGGGACGCGGCGCTGGCCGGTCAGCGCGGCACCAGCGGCCTGGCCGGGCGGATGGTGGAGCACGCCGGCGGCCTGACCCGCCGCGAGCAGACCATCGCCGACCTGCTGGTGCGCGGCATGTCCAACGCCGAGATCGCGGCCCGGCTGCACCTGACGGTCAAGACCGTCGAGGCGCACCTGACCCGGATCTACCGCAAGCTCGGCGTACGCTCCCGGGGCGCGGCGGCCGCGCACCTGGCCCGTACCGCCCGGCCCTCGGCGACGTCCTGAGACGTCCCACGACGTCCTAACGGGCCGCGCGGTCGAAGTCGATCGAGCTGTACGCCCGCAGCTTGGTGAGCGAGTGGAAGCTGTCGATCAGCCGGATCGTGCCGCTCTTGGACCGCATCACGATGGACTCGGTGCGCGCGCCGCCGGAGCGGTAGCGGACACCGCGCAGCAGTTCGCCGTCGGTGATGCCGGTGGCGCAGAAGAACACGTTGTCGCTGTCGACCAGGTCGCGGGTGAGCAGCACCCGGTCCAGGTCGTGCCCGGCCTCGATCGCCCTGGCGCGCTCGGCGTCGTCGCGCGGCCACAGCCGGCCCTGGATGACGCCGCCCATGCACAGCAGCGCGCAGGCGGCGATGATGCCCTCGGGCGTACCGCCGATGCCGGCCATGATGTCCACGCCGGTGCCCTCGCGGGCCGCCATGATGGCGCCGGCCACGTCACCGTCGGTGATGAACTTGATCCGTGCCCCGGCGTCGCGGACCTCGCCGGCCAGCCCCTCGTGCCGCGGCCGGTCCAGGATGCAGACGGTCACGTCCTCGACCGAGGAGCCCTTCGCCTTCGCCACCCGCCGGATGTTCTCCCCGATCGGCGCGGTGATGTCCACGATGTCGGCCGCCTCCGGGCCGGTGCAGAGCTTCTCCATGTAGAAGACCGCCGACGGGTCGTACATGGTGCCGCGCTCGGCCACGGCGAGTACGGACACGGCGTTCGGCATGCCCTTGGCCATCAGCGTGGTGCCGTCGATCGGGTCCACGGCCACGTCGCACTCCGGGCCCTCGCCGGAGCCGACCCGCTCGCCGTTGTAGAGCATCGGGGCCGCATCCTTCTCGCCCTCCCCGATGACCACCACGCCGTTCATGGACACCGTGCCGATGAGGGTGCGCATGGCGTCCACGGCGGCGCCGTCCCCGCCGTTCTTGTCGCCGAGGCCGACCCAGCGCCCGGCGGCCATCGCGGCGGCCTCGGTGACCCGCACCAGATCCAGCGCGAGGTTACGGTCGGGCGCCTCGTGCCGTACGGCGAGCTCGGCGGGTAGCTCAGACATGGCCCCTCCAGCAGTGGCGAACGTGGGGTGTCCCGATCCTTCCAGGTGAGTTAGGCCCGTGCACCGCCTGGGCACGACTCGTAACACCTGGTGGGAGGTGGGTCACACGATGAGCGTGCTGCGGACCAAGCCGGTGGAGCAGTCGATCGCCGATGCCGAGGAATCCGAACACCGCCTGAGGAAGAACCTGTCCGCGCTCGACCTGGTCGTCTTCGGCGTCGGGGTCACGATCGGCACGGGCATCTTCGTCCTGACCGGGGAGCAGGCGGCCATCAATGCCGGACCGGCCATCGTGCTGTCGTACCTGGTCGGCGGCATCGTCTGCGCGCTGGCCGGGTTGTGTTACGCCGAATTCGCCTCGACGGTGCCGGTGGCGGGCAGTGCGTACACATTCGGGTACGCGACGCTCGGCGAACTGGTCGCCTGGATCATCGGCTGGGACCTGGCGCTGGAACTGGCGCTCGGGGCGGCGGTGGTGGCGCGCGGCTGGTCGGCGTACTTCCAGAATTTGCTGGACCTGCCGACCGGGATTGCCGGGGACAAGGCGCACGTGGACCTGGCCGCGATCCTGATCGTGGTGGCGCTCGGCGTGGTCGGCCTGGTCGGGGTGAAGTTCTCCAGCCGGGTGACCGGGGTGCTGGTGGCGATCAAGGTGGCGGTGGTGCTGTTCGTCGTCGCCGCCGGGCTGTTCTTCATCAAGGCCTCGAACTACCGGCCGTTCGTCCCGCCGTCGGCGCCGGCCTCGGGTGAGCGCGGTGGGGCGCAGCCGCTGATCCAGTGGCTGCTGGGATTCACGCCGAGCCATTTCGGCATTTCCGGAATCGTGGCCGCGGCGTCCATCGTGTTCTTCGCCTATATCGGGTTCGACGTGGTGGCCACGACCGCGGAGGAGACGCGCAACCCGCAGCGGGACGTGCCGCGCGGCATTCTCGGCTCGCTGGCCGTGGTGACCGTTCTCTACATGGCGGTGTGCCTGGTGGTGACCGGGATGCGGAAATACCCGGAGCTGAATTCGGCGGCGCCGCTGGCCGACGCGTTCCGCGGCGTGGGCGCGACCTGGGCGGCGCGGCTGATCTCCCTCGGCGGGATCTGCGGCATCACCACCGTGATCCTGGTGCTGATGCTCGGGCAGGCGCGCGTCTTCTTCGCGATGAGCCGCGACGGGCTGCTGCCGCCGGTGTTCGCCCGGGTGCACCCGCGCTTCGGCACGCCGTACGTGATGATGGTGATCACCACGGTCATCGTGGCCGGGTTGACCGGGTTCATCCCGCTGTCCACGCTGTCGGAGCTGGTCAGCATCGGGACGCTGTTCGCCTTCGTGATCGTCTCGGCCGGCGTGATCGTGCTGCGGCGTACCCGCCCCGACCTGCGGCGGCCGTTCCGGGTGCCGGGCGTACCGGTGGTGCCCGTCCTCGCGGTGCTGGCCTGCCTCTACCTGATGCTGAACCTGCCCATCGACACCTGGATCCGGTTCGTCATCTGGATGGTGGTCGGCCTGGTCATCTACTTCGGGTACGGGCGGCGGCACAGCAGGCTGCGGGCGGATGCCACCATGGAGCGGTGAGCGAGCAGCAGACCGCGATCCCGCCGCGGGGGAACAAGACCGTCGGCGACATCACGCGATCCCTGGTTCCGCTGCTGGTCCTCGTGGTGCTCGCGGTGTGGGTGCTGTGGCCGCGGGTCGGCAGCAAGGTGCACCAGGTCGACCCGAGTGGCGATCTGCGCGATGCCGGCCGGATCGGGTTGTTCACCGTGCTGGCGCCGACCGGGCTGCCGTCCGGGTGGCGGCCCACCTCCTCGCGGCTGGACCGGCCGCGGCCCGGCGAGCTGACCATCGAGATCGGGTACCTGACGCCGGGCGAGAAGTACGCGCGGTACGTCCAGTCCAATGTGGACACCGCTGCGCTGCTGGGCGGGCAGATCCCGGGGGCCGCGCGCGACGGGTCGGTGCGGGTCGGCGGGCGGTCCTGGGATCGCTACCGGGCGGCGCGGGGTGAGCTGGCGTACGTACTGGCCGGGGCGACGACGCTGCTGGTGACCGGGAGCGCGTCCGCCGCCGAGCTCGACGTGCTGGCGTCCTCGCTGCGCTAGCGAGCTGAGCGAAGGCGCCCGTCCGCGGCTGGACTGAGGAGCGAGTGCCCGGAGGAGCGCAGCGACGGAGGGTGGGAGCGACGAGGGAAGACGCGGACACAAGGGCGCCGAGCGAAGTGAGCAAATTGACTTAGCCGTCCTGTTTCAGGGCGGCGTCGAGTTTGGCGCGGGCGCCGTCCAGCCAGGACTGGCAGATGTCGGCCAGCTGCTCGCCGCGCTCCCACAGGGCGAGGGATTCCTCCAGGGTGAGGCCGCCGGCTTCGAGCTTGCGTACGACCTCGGCCAGCTCGTCCCTGGCCCGCTCGTACGTGGGGGTGTCGCCGGTCACGGCTTCCGCTCCTCGGTGCCTTGGTCCTCGGTGATCCGGGCGGTCACAGCGCCGTCGGCGAGCCGGATGCGTACCGGATCGCCCGGCCCGGCGGTGGCCGCCTCGCGCAGCACCGTACCGTCCGGGCGCTGCACGATGGCGTACCCGCGTTGCAGCGTGGCGGCCGGGCTCAGCGCGGCGACCCTGGCCCTGCGGTGGGCGATGTCGTCCGCGGCCGCGTCGAGCTGGCCGCCGAGGCGGCGCCGCGCCCTCCCCTTGAGACTGTCCACATCGGACTGTCTGGTGTGGACGATGGTGAGGGGGTCGGCGAGCACCGGGCGGCTGCGCAGGGTGTCGATGCGGTGCCGCTCGTGGCGGACGAAGCCGGTCAGGTGCTGGCGGATGCGGCGGCGCTGGTTGTCGATGAGCTGCTGCTGCTCGGCCACGTCGGGGACCACCCGCTTGCCGGCGTCGGTCGGGGTGGAGCAGCGTACGTCGGCGACGTGGTCGAGGATCGGGTGGTCCGGCTCGTGCCCGATCGCCGAGACCACCGGCGTACGGCAGGCTGCCACCGCCCGGCACAACGCCTCGTCAGAGAACGGCAGCAGATCCTCGACGCTACCGCCGCCGCGCGCGATCACGATCACCTCGACGCTCCGGTCGGCGTCCAGCCGCTGCACCGCCTCGACGATCTGCGGCACGGCCAGGCCACCCTGCACGGCGACGTTCTCGACCCGGAACCGGACCGCGGGCCAGCGGCGGCGGGCGTTCTCCAGCACGTCCTTCTCCGCGGCGCTGGCCCGCCCGGTCACCAGGCCCACGGTGTCCGGCAGGAACGGCAGCGGCCGCTTGCGGGCCGGGTCGAACAGCCCCTCCGCCTGGAGCAGGCGCCGCAGCCGCTCCAGCCGGGCCAGCAGCTCGCCGATCCCGACCGGACGGATCTCGCTGGCGCGCAGGGACAGCGTGCCGCGGGCGAAGTAGTACTCGGGCCGGGCGCGCAGCACGACCCGGGCGCCCTCGGCGATCTCCACGCCCTCCAGCAGGTCACGGCGGCAGGTCACGCTCACCGACACGTCGGCGGCCGGGTCCCGCAGGGTGAGGAACGCTGTCCCGGCGCCGGGGCGGCGGTTGAGCTGGGTGACCTGGCCCTCGATCCAGACCTCGCCCAGCCGGCCGACCCAGTCGGCGATCTTCATGGCCACCACGCGTACCGGCCAGGGCTCCTCTGCCGAGGTCCGCGGCGGCTGCCGGTCCATGCCCTGGGTCAATTGGCGGTGACGCGGGTGAGGCGGTTCTCGAGCATCGTCAGGTACGGCGCGCGGGCGGCGTGCGCGCGCTCGTGCTCCAGCAGCTCACCGAGCTGCGCCCCGCTCAACTTGGCGATCCGCGCCCGCAACTGGGGCAGCGTCAGCGAGTCGTAGTTCCCCAGCGGCAACCCCCCGTT
>Ga0081455_10006759_pt1 | contig 12238 bp, 8 predicted proteins | sample TabmetS3T2R1_FD_70207 | JGI IMG/M metagenome (GOLD analysis project Ga0081455, IMG submission 70207) | Tabebuia heterophylla rhizosphere microbial communities from the University of Puerto Rico - S3T2R1 | ecosystem: Host-associated > Plants > Roots > Rhizosphere ... | reverse complement strand
CTGAGCCTGCACCGTCCGGTTCTGCGGGTTCTGGACGGCCTCCTCGACGGCGCTCTTCAGCTCGTCGGTGTGCAGCGTGCGGCCCGGCTCGCCGGGAACCGCGTTCAGGGATGCCGCCGCCGGCTCAATCGAAGCGTCGACCGGCTCCTGGTTGATCCCATCAAATGCGGCGAAGGCGGTTTCCTGATAGGCGCGACGCGAGGTGCCGTGCGCGGCTGGGAAGACGTAATGGATGCCAAGCGGACAGGCGACTTCGGGTAGAGCAATCGCCGGATTTTCGGCCCCCGTGAGTGATGTGACATCGGTCCGCGAGGGTGGTGGCGCCTCGCCCTTCTCGACCCAACGATCGAGCCTGTCGATGAGCGAGGCCATCAACCCGCCGAGGTCGAGTGTCTGCGGCACGAGATCGGCAAGTTGAGTCTGGCCAGCGTCGAAGTGGCTGACGCCACGCACTTCGTATACGCGATGCTTGTCGTTTAAGCCCTTGGCGCGTAGAATTTCGGCGTTCTGGCGCTTCTTGACCAGGAAGTCGTTAGAATCGCCGGCATAGAGCTGGTGCGTGATGTCGATCTGCGGATGGAAGCGCGCCTTGTCCTCGCCCACGAACAGCGTGTCCTTGCCGTCAACCACGAGCACCGGCCGCCATTCCCCACCGCCGGCATCGTCAATAAGGAACGCATCGAACAGGGGCCGCTCGTCCTCGCGGCTGTTCATGCCGGGCGCGTAGTTCACCATGCGACCGAGGAACCCGCCGGCCGAGAAGCCGTAAAAATACGTGCGTGCCGACGTGCGCCCGAGCTCCCGCTGCAGCACGTTCTGGGCGATCCCGGTCATGTCCCGGATGAAGCCCCCGTGCGAGCTGATGTTGGCCTTGGCGCTGGTGCCATCATCAAATGTAATCGCGACATCGCCGCCGCCGATTTGCGTCGAGCGCAACGTGTGCGCCACGGCGTAACCGCGGTCGAGCATCAACCCGACATAGCGGTTGTAATTGGTGAGTGGATTGAAATCAGCCGCCGGATTGCGCGGGATCAGCGTGTTGACCGGACCATAAGCGCCCGCGCCGTGGGCAGTGACGTAAAGCTTGCCATTCCAGTTTGCCGCCTCGAGCGGCACGAACAGGGTCATGCCGTGACCGGTCGCGCCGCTGTATCGACCGGTGCCACGGAAACGCGGCCCGTTATTACCGGACTGCGCGAATACGAAATCAGGCGCGTCATTGAAATATTCCGTGCGCGGGCCTTGCTTGACCGCGAAGCCGTCAACCGTACCGCTGATGCGCAGTTCAAAGCGTCGGAAGCGGTGGCCATTGAGATTGAAGACGACCTCCTCGGACACGATCTTGCAGTCGTCGGGGCCAATGTTCTTGTCGCCCATTTGCTTTCGCCCGGGCAGAAATTCATCGCAGGAGCCTGCCTGTACATTCGTCTTCTCCGGCACAGTGGTGCGCGGCTGCGCGCTGGCGGGCGATGTTGCGATGATCGCGGTGGACAGGGCAAGCAAGATAATCTGGCGAGCCATTGCGGTCCTCGTTTGCAGTGCCTCGGAGCTTATGCTTCTTAGCATGCAGGCGGTCGCCGAGACAGGGGTGTCACGCCGGTGCGCACCTATGTTCGACGGCAACGCCATGACGATCCACGCCGTGCTCGATGTTGTTTGGTGTCGTGGTCGCACAGTTGCTGTGTCAGCGACACACTAGTCTCAAGCCACCTTGTCGGGCCGCGCCCGATTGCTGCGCAGAGAGATGAGGCGTGGATCCGGCAATATCGGGCAATCCGACAGCAGGAGCCCGCATTGCTGCCTTTCGCGACCTGCTCGTTGCTTGTTTAGAAAGCACCACTTGCCTCCGGCGCCTCGTACACCTTGCGTCCTCCCACATAGGTCGCCATCGGATGGAGCTTGAGGATCTCGTCCTCCGGGATGGTCATGAAATCCGCGGAAAGGACTACGAAATCCGCCAGCTTTCCGGGTTCGATGGAACCCTTCACCTTCTCTTCCCAAGTCGCGAACGCATTGTTGTAGGTGGCAATGCGTAGCGCCTCCTCGCGACTGATTTTCTGGTGAGGTCCGAGCACGCGTCCGTCGCGGGTCTTGCGCGACACGTAGTAATAGAGCGGGACGAACGGGTTGTTGGAGGTCGTCGTCTCCGGATTCGGTCCCGAATAATCGCTGCCGATAACGACCACCAGACGGTGATCGAGCATTTCCCTCACCGGCGTTTGCCGTTCAGCCTGTTCCTGGCCCAGCGCCCGCACCGCGGCGTCGTAATTCCCGGCGAATCCCGCCATGTTGGTGGACACGACAATGCCGAGCTTTGCGAGCCGCTCCATCAGCGGCGGAGTCACATTGGGGATGTGCTCGACCACCCATCGCTTATCGCGGATCGGGCTCTCGCGGTCGGCGGCTTCGTAGGCCTGCAGAACCGCTTCGAGCGCTTGGTTGGTCGCGACGTGCGGCGAATGCCGCCAACCCAAGCGGTTGAGCTCCAGCATCAGCGCCTTGTATTGTTCCGGCGTGGCGTCGCCTTCAGGGGGGTTTGGCCGCTCACCGCCCGAATCGATGCGCAGCCAGTGATCGCCAAACCCCGGAGTCACGATCTGGTGGCGCACCAAATCCGCTGGATCACTGCCAGCAAGCTCAAGGCCCATACTGACTCGTACAGTCAGTCGTCCTTGCCGCCACATCCGCCCGAAGGCGCGCATACCGTGCGGCCAATTCGAGAGGTCGCGAATGCTGGTAATGCCCAGCGCGTTTCGCTGCGTCTGCCCCGCCGCGATCCACTGCTCTTCTTCGTCTGGAGTGGGGAGCGGCACCACCTTGTCGATTGCGAAAAGTCCTGCGGGATAATCAGGGAGTTCCCCAGTCAGTTCGCCGCTTCTGTCTTTCGGGATCTCCTTGCCCATGTAGGATTGCATGTCCTTGGCAATCCCCGCTTTCTTCAGGGCGGCACTGTTCATCACGGCCACGCCGCGGCGCCCGCGCAGCGCCACGATCGGGACATCGGTTGAGATTTGGTCGAGATCATTCTTGGTCAGGGGTGCCCGCCACCCGACGCTTCCGAAAACGGTTTCTCCCGCTTTGGCTTTGGCAAGCCCCTCCCGAAGTCGCCTAAGGACTTCCGCGGTCGAGGTGGCCCCGACCAGGTCGATACCGCGCATGACCTTTGCGCTGTTGTACAAATGATCGTGGTTATCCGACAGGCCGGGAATGACCGTGGAGCCCCGAAGATCTACCAAACGAGTATTCGCGCCCGCGAGCGCTCGGATTGCAGCATTCGTCCCCACGGCGACATATTGCTCGCCCTTGAGGGCAAACGCCTGCTGAATCGTAAAGCCTGAATCGACCGTAATGATCTTGCCGTTGTAGAAGATTGCGTCAGGCGGAGCATTGATGCTTTGCTGCGCAATCGACCTCTCCGCAACGAGCACGCTCAACAGCACGAGCAACCCGGTGGTTAATGTCTTCATTGCCCTGCTCCTAGTTATTGAACTTGCGAGCCGATAGCACCTGCCGGGTCGAGCCATGAAATTGCGCCATCACAAGGTGATCCCCCGGTCACGGCTTTCGGTCACGGCCAGCCTACCGCAGTCTAGAGTCCATAAAAATGGTCTGCGCTGAGCCGGAATGTCCGGCCTTTACCGGCTCGGATTGCTATTTCGGCCAGTGCTGACTTCCGGATTTGGTCCTAGGCCGAACTGGTACCGGATCGCAGATGATGTTCGGTTCTTGGGCGCCAGCAGACGAGGTTTCGCTCCGACCGAGGGACCAGGCTTGGGCGAGATGGTCCTTGATTCATCAAAATGTTTGGTCCCGAGATTCGTGCCGCGTTGGACCTCTTGACCTCTTTCGCTCTCCTTGCTCCTTGAAGAAGGTTCGCTGTTATTCGGGGAGATTTCACTGTTCAATGGCTTAGGGAATTTGCGCGCAATCGTGTAAATCTACGGGTTGATCGGTTTCACAGCATCCCCTCACCTACCGTTCCAGGCCAAATTCCCTGTATTTTTCCCTGATATCAGGGAATTCCACCTCCGAGACCGGTTCGCACTACACTGCGTCGTCAGCCAGCCAGCGCCGGGTCCGTTCCGGACACATAGGTTACGTTTCATACTGGAGACATGGGTAACACCTTGGTCGTGTCAGAGCTGCCATTCTCACAGGTGAAAGACGCGAACGCCAGCTATCCGATCAAAGGCGGGTGTTGCAACGGCGGAAAGATTCCGTAAGGCGCATCGGTCCACTACAGACCTAAAGGGCGCTGTGCCGGGCTACGAGGCGAGTTCGGTGTGCTCCGGGCGCCTATTGCTGGACCTTAATATCGGCTCTTTCGACGACCTTCCGCCAGCGGACAAATTCCTCGGAACGGTATGACCCCAACGCGTCGCGTGAGCCCATCGCGGGAGGTCGGCCATCGCGGAGCCGTTGTCGCTCGTGGCATACTGCACACATGACCAGTCACCTCCCTCCACCTCTCACCGCACATTACTCCACCGCGGCCGCCGTCAGCGTGGCGACGTTCGTGGCGGAGACCTGGCCGCTGCCCGAGCCGATTGAGGCTGCGCTGCTCAACCGCGGCTTCAATGACATGTTTGATGTGCGAGCCAGCGACAGACAACGATATGTGCTGCGGTTGTCAGGTTGGCGTGCCCGCGGACCCGCCGACGTTGCCGCGGAGACGGGGTTTCTCGTCTATCTGGACGCACTTTCGGTGCCGGTGGCAACGCCCGTAGCAGCGCGTGACGGCCGGTATTTCTCCCACGCGATGTTACCGGAGGGGCGGCGGCCAGCCGTGCTCTTCCACCATGTCGAAGGGCGTCCCCCGCGTCACGACGAGGTCGCCGATGCTCGGGTGCAGGGCGTCACGCTTGCCCGCATCCACGATGCGGCGATGGGGTTTGGAGGCAAGACTGCAGGCCGCTACCGCCTTGACCTCGACCACCTACTCCATCGGCAGGTAGCGGCTGTATTGGAGCTTGCGGCCCTTGGTTCAGACACGCGTGAGCGCCTGACCGCGGTTGCCTGCCGCCTCGCGGCTGCTGTCACGTCGCGCGCCGACCTTACCTGGACGTATTGCCACGGCGATTGTCATGGCTTCAACGCGCGTATCCCTGTCGACGGCCCGCGGACTGGCCAAGCCGTGTTCTTCGACTTTGACGATGGCGGTTTCGGTTATCTCGCCTACGATCTCGCCGTTCATTTGTGGGCACAGACATCTTTCGGGCGCCGGACATATGCTATGTGGCACGCGTTCGTGGCGGGGTACCGATCAGTGCGTGAGATCGCCCCGTCCGACTTCGATGCCGTGCAACTGTTCGTGCCGATCCGGCATATCTGGTTACTCGGCGAATGGGCGAGTAGGACCGCGGAATGGGGAACAGGCGGCATGTCGTCCACGTGGCTCGACAGGGAAGTCAAGTTTCTGGAGGCATGGGAAGCGCAGAGGTTGACCGGCGGACTATTTTGACGGTTATCGGGGCGAACCGGATGTTCGCCTCGCCAACAGCACCGACACCGCGAGCCGAGCGGCGCTGCTGACCATTCGCTCCCGGCGCCCCGGCCCGCCGCGCGCCTGATCGATTGATCCCAGACTCGCCAGTCCTTGCGGATGTGCTCTAGTATCGCGATCCTAACTGGTGGCACGGTCCACCGTTACTGTCGGGTAGCGTTTCGACATCGGAGGCCCCTATGGCAAAATTTCTGCTGGTGAGCTTCAAGACTTGTCCCTGGGTGCAGCGCGCCGCGATCGTGTTGCGCGAGAAGGGGATCGATTTTGAATTTCGCCATATCGAGCCCGACAATCGACCCGACTGGTTCCTGGCCATATCGCCGCACAAAAAGGTCCCGGTGCTGCGCATCGACGATCGCGTATCGCTGTTCGAATCGAACGCCATCGCCGAGTATCTGGACGAAACGGTGCCGCCGCGGCTGCATCCTGAGGATCCGGTCGCGCGCGCCGTCAATCGCGCCTGGACCGATTATGTGCCGACGTTCGCCGCGGAGGTGACCGCAGCCGCCTATGCCGACACCGAGGCGGATTACCGCAAAGCGGTGGAGAGCATCCCAGTGCCCTTCGAGCGCCTCGAGAGAGCCCTGGAGAAACAGAGCAGCGGCCCCTTCTTCAACGGAGCAAAGTACTCGTTGGTGGATGCGGCTTACGCGCCGTTCCTGCAGCGCTATGTCTTCCTCGACCGGGTGAGGAAGCTCGACCACATCGAGAAATTTCCACGTCTGAAAGCTTGGGCCACGGCTCTGATTGCTCGCCCGTCCACTCACTCCTTCCCGGAGGCCGAGTTCGAGGCGCTCTATCGCGCAAACGTGAAGCGCCGCAACAAGTGGGTGTCGCAGTTCATCGAGACGGCGCAGGTCGCAGCGGAATAGTGAGGCCGTGGTTACCTAGCTATCGAGCCCGGCTGCCTGCAGCGCCTTGATCGCGGCCGGTACCGCCCACCAGAGGCCATGACCAATCGTTAATCTCAGCGGGCCGCCCGCCCAACGGCCGATTCCGCGATGGGGGCGTAACCAACGTTAGAGCACGAAATTTTGATTCCGGCACCCCAGATCGAATCCTGGCGCCCAGACACAAGCGGTCCCTCGAATTCTGAGCGAAATCCGCGTGTGGAACTGCCGGAAGCCCAAATGGTTGACAATGTTGTCTGATCCCGCGTGGTGACGACGAAAAGGAGCTCGCAGCAGTATCGATTCAGCGCCGCTTGCATTGCCCCTCTGGCTGCCCAGGCCCTGCGCCCGAGCCGCCTCAATGCCGCCGGATGGCAGATGATACTTAGGCGTGCATAGACGAGCCAGAAGAACAGGAGAAGGCTCGTGGCGTACACATACCGGCTCCAGGATTTGCTCGAGCTCTTGCAGTCAAAAGCTCCGGGACCAGCCGTAACCCTCGCGTCAAATTTCCGGCGTGTCGAATACGGGCTGTTGTCGGTTGGCCTCAAAATTCATTGTCTGGACAATGGTGAGAAATTCGACAATTTGATCGAGGGGCTCGGGGGAGCCTCGAGGATTTTGGACGTTAACCATTTCCGAGATGTTCGTGCATCCCTGTGCCTCGTGCTCCCGCCGGTTGGGAGCGCCACCTCTGCAACTCAACTGGTCGAATGCATCGAGCAGTTCATCGGCTCGCCGATTTTTGGCAATCGGGAGATCCAAATTCAGGTCTGTTCGCCGGGACGACTCAGCGCGCGAGCATCCGCGTTGTTGGGAATCGCATTTTATCTCGGCTCCGATACCCTGCGTCGCTACACCCAGGCTGATCTGCGAACGACATTTGAATGCAGCTTTGCGCATCCCCGCGGTATCCGACTTGTGCTCTATGATGCGGAGGGCGACTTTGACCGAAACTTCACCTGGTGGAACGATTGCGGCGTCCCCGAGCCGGAGCTTCCGTTCACAAACGGTCGAACCGATCTTCTGATCGGATCCGGCAGCAGGCTGGACATCGAGAACATCAATCTCGTTGCGACACTGCTCGTTCACGCCGAATATGATGGCTACTGGCGCGTGCTCGGCCAGGAATTCAGCGCCGAAATGGAAGCCATTCTGGGGCGCCATATTCTTTCGGGGCTGCTCGTTGCTCCGTGGGTCCGTCAAGCCTGGGCGCAAATCGGAGATGACGACAAGTTCTTTGCTGCACTCGAAGAGCTCGTGTCATATGCCTATGGCGAAGCCACCCGCGTCAAGCAGCGTCGCCTTCCGTTATTCGAGAGATGGCGACACGCTCCTGAACGGTCGCCCAGTGGCATTCTAGAGGAAGTGCAAAGGCTGCTATTCAGGTATAGAAAGCTGGTCGAAAGGCAATCCAAACTGATCAATCAAGCAGGAGAGCCTGTATGATCCGAGCCCATCAGCCCGGTTCGCAGCCGATTGATATACCCGAGGCGATCCCAAACCCGGCAGTGCCGCGAACAGTTCCCGCTCCGTCGCCTGCGCCGAAGGAACCGGTCAAGGTGCCGGCTCCACAGGCTCCAGAGCGCGTACTGAGCTCGGAGGTTCCTGGCGACTGACACAGTGCTCACGGCCGCAGCAGCCCCTTGATGATGAGCCGGCCTGCGTCGCCAAGCTGCTGCGGCAGCTCGCGCAGGCGGAACGACGGCTCCGTGAACCTCAGACGATCGAGCTGCACGAGCTTGGCCTCGTCGATCGCAAGCGCGATCCGGGCCCACAGCGCGTCGAGATTGTAGGGCGCAACACCAGGCACCATGGCGACCGGCACGATCGCATCGAGCGGCAGATCGAGAATGCGCGCGACCGAATCCATCGCAGCACGGATCGCCTGCGCCTTCGGGCGGATTGGTGTCGCGATGTCATAGGGCGGCGTCCATTCGCTCGCCGGACGCAGCTGATCGATATGCGTGAGCGCAAGCAGGATCGGCGCCGGCCGCCGCGTCAGCTGCGCGGCGCCCTTCTGGCGCAGCGCATCGAGCGCGCTGCGGTCGTTCGCGCGCGCGGCCTGCGTCGCGGAAGCCACCCACAGCACCAGGTCGGCGCGCTCGGCCTGGCGCGCCAGCTCCTCGGTCACCGCCGCCGTGCCGTCAATCCCGGGCATGTCGACGAGCACGACCGACGGCCTGCCATCCTGATCGAGCAGGAAGTCGGTCGCAGTCGCCGTGGTCGGCACCGGCCCGACCGCGCCCCGCACCTCCCGCGCCAATGCGTTGAGCAGACTCGATTTGCCGGCACTGACCTGGCCGGCGATGAGGATGCGCACCGGCATGACCGGATCGACCGTTGCGCCCGCCGTGTCGCGCTGTTGCGCAGCGCGGATTTCGTCCTCAGAGAGCCTAAGACGGCCCGAATAGAGGTCGATCGCCGCGCGCCCGATCTCGAGCACGAACAGGCGCGTCGCATAGGATCGCACACGCAGCGTGAGAATGCCGGCGGTGCGATCAAACACCATGCCGCTGACCTCCTGCCCGACCGCCTGTAGCGGGTTGATCGCGGCCCGCACCGTCCGCCAGAGGCCATAACCCATTTTCCAGCCCAGGCGCGCCACCGGACCATAGCGTTCGCTTTGCGACTGCAGCCACAGCAGTTGACTGAGCTTCACGCCCCTGACGCCCGGAATGCGGCGCAGCGCTTCGCGACGAATATCGCGACACAGCCGCTCTCCCAACAGCATGGCCTCAGGCAGACTGAAGCGCGCCCACGCATCCTCGGCGTCGGCATGGAAACGGCGCGCCACTGCCTCAATCGTTTTTCGGCCCACGTCGAGCAGTGGATCGATCTCAAGGAAACTGAGCGGCGGAGTCTCGTCTGCAATCGCGAGCACGAGCGACCAGGCGTCGCGCTCAGCGACGTGCCATTCGCGCGACGGCTCCGCCAGATCGCCGAGCGCAATGCGCGCCTCCTCGGTTGATCGGCGCTTGACCGAATACCAGAGCGGCCAGGAGAGCAAGCCGATCGCCGCGGCCGCCAGCGCCCAGATCCAGACATGCCCGCCCTGCCACAGCCACATAATGCCGAGCACAAGCAGCGACAGCCACGGCAGCGCGACCAGAACGACGAGAAGCCCTTCGCGCCAATAGGGCGGCAAGCGACTAGCGCGCCTCATGCGCGGCCTCCCCGGGGCGCGCCTGGCTCTTCGCCTGGCGCAGCCCTTCCGCCAGCCCAGTCGCAAAGGCGCGACGGACCTCCTCAGGCGGCGCGGTCTCGCCACGCCGGCGATAACTCAGCCACACGCAGGCCGCCTCGCCCAGTCCAGTCGTCACCGCAAATGCAGCGGCCGCGTTGAGCGCTCCCGCCGCCGCGGTGCCGACGACCGGAATGATCTTGACGAGCTCGCGGGCGCCATAGCGCAGCGCCCACCAGAGCACGGCGCCGCTACCGATCGCACCGGTGAACTGAGCAAAGGTGTTGCGCGTCCAACCGACACGGTAGCGCTCGGCGAGCGAGCGCAGCATCAACGCCAGTATGCTGGCGAGACCGCCCACGCCGACGAGAGGGATCGGCACGGCGCCGGCACCAGCCGCGGCCACGCCATAGCCGTAGATCAGCGGCCGCGCGCGCTGGCGTATGCGGTCGCTCTCGGCATCGCTCTGCGCCCGGTAGAGCGCGTCATAGGCGGAGAGGCCATGCGCCTCCAGCGCCTGCCGCAACGCCTCGATGCCGAAGTCCTGCGGCGCAAAGCCGTCTTCCGGCAATGTGAAATCGACAGGCACGAACTGCGGCTTGGCACCGCGCAAGTCGGCCACCAGCTCACGCTGATGCGACAGCGCCTGTCGCAGCGCATGGGGCAGGATCGGGTTGGTCAAATCCTCAAGCCCGCCCGTGTACGGATAAGGATCGGGGTGCTTGGCGCCCGCCGGATAGAGGCGGTGCAGGCCGGTCTGCGCGACCACCACGGGCCAGTCCGGGTGGCGACGGCGCGCCTCGCGCAGCACCCGCAGCACGCTGCCCTGCACCGGGTCGGCGACCTGCATGACGACGAGAAGAAGATGCGACTGGTGCTCGCACCAGGCGATGTCGTTGGCGGGGTCGTAGTTCGCTTCATCGAGCCCGCGCGTATCGAGAAAGCGAATGAGCGGTACCTCACGCGGCACATCATAGAACGCAGACGTGCGGGTGCAGGGCTCGAAGCCTGCTCCGACCTCGGCGCGCGGATCACCCGTGAGCGTCGACACGATCGCGGTCTTGCCTGCGCCAGTTTTGCCGAGGAGCCAGACCACCGGGGCGGTCGCCTGCGCGCGGCTGCGCGCGCCCGCCTCGCTCACAGCCGTGCCGCCGGCATCGCCGAACAGGCCTTCGCTGATCGCGCCCCATAGTCGGTCGAAAATCTTCACGCGTCGGCACCCGCCCGCAATACCAACCTGGCATCTGGAAAGACGTAATGGCGGAATATCCTTTGAACAAGAAGCCCGCCTGCTGAATTCAGGCCCGACGCGCGATCCCGACCGCATGGACGTTCCCACCATTGACCGCTAGGCTCAAGCTCGCGGAAACGATCATGGAGTTCCGGGTATTGTCATGGACACGTTGCTTCGCCGACTTCCCAGATTGGCGCTCGCCACGACCCTTTTGTGCGGTGCCGTTGCGGCCTCTGCGCAAGAGCGGCCGGCAACGCCTGCATTCACAACCGCGCAAGCCGAGCGCGGCCAGGCGTCGTATCGGCAAAGCTGCCAGGATTGCCATGGCTCGTCGCTCGACAACGGCGAGTTCGGCGGGCCGCCGCTCAAGGGCGGCTATTTCCGCAACCGCTGGGGCAGCGGAACTGTCGCGGTGCTCTATGGCTATGTCAGCCTGACCATGCCGCCCGATCGGCCCGGCCAGCTCAGCCCGCAGACCTATGCCGACCTCGTGGCCTTCATCCTGAGCGGCAACGGCTATGCGGCGGGCGACAAGGAGCTCACCCCCGACCAGAACGCGCAACAGGGCATGAGCCTGCAACGCTAGCCGCTCGGTGCCTCTTTGACCGATTTCACGCTGCAGCAGATCGTCCTGCGCTTCTGCGCGGTGGTGTTGATCGTGGGCGTGCATGGAATCGTTGTGGCGGCAACCGCCTATGCGCTCGGCGATCCAGGCCCGCGCTATGACGGGCGCCTGAAGCTCAATCCGCTTGCGCATGTCGATCTCATCGGCTTTGCGTCGGGTGTGCTGTTCTCGATCGGCTGGATCAAGCCGGTCGCGATCGATCCGGGCGCGCTGCGCATCGGGCGCATTGGCGTAGTCGTCGTGATCGCCGCCGCCGCGCTTGCGGTTCTTGCTCTCGTTGTAGCCTTGCAGATCATACGTCCGCTCGTGTTGCCCCTTCTTGACGATACGACATCGACGCTGACATTCGCGTTGATTGAAAACATCGGACAGCTCGGAATCTGGTTCGCGTTGGTGAACCTCATCCCGCTTCCCCCGTTCACGGGGAGCCATCTGTTGTCGGCGCTCGTCCCGAGAACGGGCGAGCTGATGCGGCGGTTTCACATCTATTTCGCTTTGTTGATTGCGGTCATTGCTGCCACCGGCGTTATCACCCGCGTTCTCGATCCCGCCTATCGCATGGTCGCAAGTTTTGTGTTGCGCAATTGACGCTTCAGCCTCTGCTGCTTCCTGACCGCTCGCCGCGATAGCGGGCCATGATTCTCGCCATCTCGCCGCTGCTCTCAAGCTGCGCCAACCCATCGACGATGGCGCGCTTCAAGGTGAGGTCGCCCTTCCATAGACCAAACACGACCGGAAAGCGCGGCAGCTCCGCCGGCGCCCATTCAACACTGAAGCGTTCGCGAGCCGCGAGCTGGCCCGC
>Ga0081455_10006758_pt1 | contig 12239 bp, 11 predicted proteins | sample TabmetS3T2R1_FD_70207 | JGI IMG/M metagenome (GOLD analysis project Ga0081455, IMG submission 70207) | Tabebuia heterophylla rhizosphere microbial communities from the University of Puerto Rico - S3T2R1 | ecosystem: Host-associated > Plants > Roots > Rhizosphere ... | reverse complement strand
CTGCCGCAAAGCCCATGTTGTCAAGGTGTCAGAGTTAAGACGATGAACGATAGCCACGAGACGCCGACGATGAAGCAATCCACCAAGTGCGCAGCCCTCCTAGCTTCGCTGGTCCTGTTCTCTGCGGGCGTGAATTCCATTTTCATCGCGACTGCCGTGGGCAGCACGGCAAGGCCGACGCAGCAGGTTCACCACCAAGCCTCGACTCCGCAGCAAACCGTCGCGGTCGAGTGCAGGGTTGAGCCCAAGCACTGCTCGCCTATCGTTCGCTGACCTGGTGCAAAGCCCCAGGTCATTGGCCCGAGGCCGTGGGTCTGTTCCCGGCGTGTCCGGCTTACAGGCCCATCGCCTTGTGGGCCTCGTTCATATATTTCATGCACTCGGCGTTATTGCCGGCCTTCATCGCCGCCTTCGATTGATCGAGCGCCGCCGTCGCTTCCTTCTGCTTGGCGGGATCGGTCATCTTGGCGATCATTCCGTCCATCTGTTTCATATGCTCGTCATTGCACAGATCCTGGGCGGCAAGCATCGGACTGAACGCCATGCTCGCCAGGAATGCTGCGACGAGAGGTGCCTTTGACATGACTTCCTCCAGGGTTTGGAGTTGGCCCCGGAGGAATAACGCTCGAGCGGCGCATTTGGACGACCCCCGCTTGCTGCCCGCGTGGTGAGCCGATAAGCCTTGACCCCTGCCGGTTTTCTGGCCTCATTGCCCCTTCCACGCTTTGAGCCTTGAGGAGGGCCGCCCATGCCGCGTGTCGTTGTTGCCTTCGTCCTCGCCGGAACCTTCGCCACGAGCGCGCTTGGGCAAAATGGCGAGCTAGCGCGCTGCCTCGACGCCTGGACCATCATCGGCGCGGGCGGCGACATATCCGATCAGGCGTTGAAGGAGGCGCAAAGCGCCTGCGCGGAGCTCAAACAATCCTCGACCGACAAGGACACTCTCGCGCGTGTCAACGCGGCGGCCGAGAACATCGACGAGGAAGTGAAGCGCCGCGCCGCCGGAGGCCGCTGACTGCGCTCTCCGGATCATCCCTCCCCGCGAGGGGAGGTATGACGGGCTAGCTTACACCGACCACGGCCCAAGCCGGTCGGTCGGGTCCCACGTCAATTCGCCATGCGCCCTGTGAGCAGCGCGCCATCGCGCGGGCAACCACCGGCGAAACGAAAGCTCGATGCGGCGAAGCGGCGAAACGCCGACCTGATGGTCCTCGCCTTGGACAACGAGCGCGCCTGCCTGCCCGGCATGTTTCTCGAGCCATTTCGGCCCAGGCCCGCGCATATAATGCAGCTCAGGCCGGTAGCGATCCGTCAGATGTCTCATGCCTCAATCCCTCGACCCCCCAGCCGGCTGGCTTCCGAGCCGATGCTTCGCTGCAAGAGTGGCCGCAAAGCGGTTGCGAATGGGTTTATTCGCGGCAGGAGCGCGCGCTTCTCCGCATCACGGTTAATCCGCGGTAGCCGGACCGCGAACGCCGCGGCGCGACGTTGCGAGCGTTTGCGCGAGACCCCTGTTATCGGCTAGGCAAGACTGCTTCGAACCGGGATTGACGAGCGATGATAATGAACACGCGCCGCCGGGCGCTCGGACTTCTTGTCGGCATGGCGGCCGCGTTGCGGTTCCCGCAATTGCCGCTTGCTGCCGCCGCCGCCAAGGATTGCTTCGATTCGAAGGCGTTCGGTCCCTGGAAGGCGCAGGCGACCGATACGCAAGCCGGCGCCCGCATCTCGGAAGTGCAGTTCGCCACGAGCGGCTGCGATCTCCGCATCGAGGTCCTGGTCGCGGCGAGCTTCGAAGGGAAAATCGTCGTCTATGGCGATCCCGACAAAACGCCACTCCCCAAGAAGGTCCTGATCGATCCCGAAAACCGCCTGATCGCCTGGAGCGAGGACGGCAAGGAGGCGGTGAACGAGCCGCTCTGCGGCAACTGCACCGCCATTGTCGACAACAAGGTGAGCATCGTTCTACCGCTCGCTTGCGCGCCGCTGTTCCGCGAGAGCAAGTCGATCGACCTGGCGGTCAGGCTTGCCGGCCAGGAGGAGTGCCGCTTCAGTCTCGACGGCGAGAGCTTGCGCGCGGGCCTCGCCTGGGCGTCCGAGCGCCAGACGGCGCTTGCCGAAACCCGCGCCGAGGATAAGTGCACCTCGCCCCAAGGCTGCTTCATCACCTCAGCCTGTTGCGAGGCGCTTGGACTCGCCGACGATTGCTTCGAGCTTCGCGCGCTCAGGCGCTATCGCGACGACGTGCTCGCGCATGAGCCGGGCGGCGCCGATGCGATCGCCGCTTACTACGCGCTCGCGCCCTCGATCTTGGCGCGGCTCCCGCGCGAAGGCCGAAAGCGCCTGCTTCTCTTCATCTATGCGCGCTATGTGCTGCCGAGCGCAGTTGCGGCGACGCTCGGCCTCAATGCCCTCGCCTATCGCCTCTACCGACGGATGCTCCGCGATCTTGCCGACGCCTTCGCGCCGGAAGCGATGCTTCGCCAATGGGATAGAGCGGCCTAGCCCCCGCTTTGCCGCAATCGGGCCGACTTGGCGCCGCACTCGATAGTTAATCTCCTCGCCAACAATAAAAGACGTTCTGCCCCTGGTTTTCGGGGCCCCCTCGCGCAAAGCATAAGACCGCATACCGCAGGCTTTTTTTCGCTTGCCGCCCGCCGACGGCGATCACCGTCTTCGCGGGCGCGCGGTGAAAAATGGCTCTGTGCCTCGGGAACTTTCTTCTCGCGGCGCGCGTAATTGCGGGTGAAACGGGGGAAGTGTGTTGCGTTCGGTTTGCGTAAGCCTCGTTCTCGCGGCGTTCTTCGCGAGCGGGCCGGTCCAGAGTGCCGAGAGGGAAGCGAAGCGCGAGGGCGGGGACGCCTTCCTCGGCGTGATCGCGGGTTCCGTCGCCGGCTCCGAGACCGTGCTCGCCGCCGACATGGCGAACCTCTTCCCTGAAAGCGATCTGAGCATCCTTCCCATCCTTGGCGACGCGGGCGCGGGCAACCTTGCACGTCTCGATGCGCTCAAGGTCGATCTTGCTTTCGTCTCGACCGAGGTTTTGGCCGAAGCCGCAGCCAGGGATGCGAGCCTGAATGAGCGCCTCGAACTCGTGACGCGGCTCGCGCCACAAGAGGTCCATATCCTCGCCCGCGCCGATATCGGCAAGCTCGCCGATCTCGCGGGACGCGAAGTGAATTTCGGACCACAGGGCTCGGCTTCGGCGATCACGGCGGCCGCGCTGTTCAAGGCGCTGCAAATTGAGGTCGCCTCATCGAATCTCGACTTCGCCGCCGCGATCGAGCGCCTGAAGGCCGGCGCGATCTCGGCCGTGATCTTTGTCGGCGGCAAACCCTCGCCAGTGATCGGCGCCGTCCCGCCCAATTCCGGCATTCATCTCTTGCCCGTCTCGTTCGGCGAGGCGCTCGCGGCAAACTATCTGCCGACCCGGCTTGCGGCGGCGGACTATCCCAATCTCATCGAAGTGGGCGGCGAAGTTCCGACCGTCGCGACCGGCCTTGTGCTGCTCGCGGTGACCTCGGCGGAAGGTTCCGCTTCCGCCGCGCGCATCGCCCGCTTTGTCGAGACCGTCTTCCCGCGCTTTGCCGAGCTCCAGGCGGAAGGGCGTCATCCCAAATGGCGCGAAGTGAATCTCGCGGCGTCGCTACCGGGCTTCAAACGGAACGCGGCCGCCGCGTCATGGCTGCTTGGGGAGCAAGACCAACCGAAGAAAGGGCCCGCGATAGCCAAGGCCGACGCAAGCCAAGGCCCTCTGCTCGCGGGGAGCCAATCCTTAAGCAAGGAGCAAAAGGAAACGTTGTTCGAGCGCTTCATCGAATGGCAGCGAGGCAGCGAACGCTGATGCGCCGCAAGAGAGGGAACGGAAGACGGCTATTGGTAATTCTGACGACCGGCGCGCTCCAAGGCCGTGAGCGCGTCTTGACGGGGGAAATCGGGGCGTGGCTCGCGCGGGGGCGCGGGCAAAAGAGGGAGTTACGCGTATGACGAGTTACACGCCGCCCGTATCGGAAGATTTCCATTGGCATCCCGTCTATCGCGCCAATACCCTGCTGCGCGAGGCTTTGCAGAGCACGACCCAATCGCTCGAGTCGCTCGAGACGCATTACAGCGTCGAGCAGCTTTCGAACGCGATCGAGAACGTGCTGCAAGGCCCGGTGCAGATCACCTACCCGCGACCGCTCGCCGTGCGCCTCGACAATTTGCACCTCGAGGAGAAGAGGATACCGGGGTTGGCAGCGTTCATGCTCCCCCACCAGCATGCTCCGGGCGCGCCGCTCGCCGCTCCGCGCGATCGCGGCGATGACGCCTTGGCTGAAACCGAACGTGACGATTTTTCCGGTGAAGGGTGGGACGATGCCGAGCTTGCCCTCGACGAGACCCCGCCGCTCAGAGCGGATTTCCCGCTCAATCCCGCCTTGCGGCCCCGGGAAGTTAATATGCACACCCTGATGGGCGAGTTCCAACGCCGCCAGCGGTCCGCGAGCCTGCTCGTCGCGGTCTCGGTCGCAACCGCCGTTGTGCTCGCCGTGGGAGGCTTCGTGCTTGCCGCGAGTCTGGCGAGCCCCGCCGGCGCCGGTCCGCTCGAGGTGCCCCGCTCCACATCGATCGCCTGGTCGAAACCAGTCGCGGCCACGCCTCCGGAGATTTCGGCCAATCGCGCCGCCAAAGGCGAGCTGCTCGCCCTTCCCGCACAATCCGGCGCTACACGGCAAGTCATTCTTGTCGCAAAGGGGCGGCAAATCGCCCTCGGCCCGCTCCTCGCGCCAAGTCTTGCCCGTTACTTGATGATCCGCGGACTTCCGTCTGAGGCCACGCTTTCGGCCGGACGCCAAAGCGGCGGCGGCGCCTGGATGGTCAAGGGCGAACACGTTCCTAGCCTCACCCTGACGCTCGGCAAGGCTGCGGCCGGCGATTATCCGGTCGAGGTCTATATCTTGGAGTCGGGCGACGGGCCGCAGGCGCGGCGGAGCTTCGTGCTGCGGGTGGCGCCGTCCGAACACGTTGCTGTCGCCGCTCCTGGCGCGACCCCGGCCCCTGCCCTGACATTCAGTGCCACTCCCGGCGGAGAACCCACCGTTCCGTCGGGCATGCTGCGCGACAGAGCCATGCAGCTTCTCGGCGAGGGCGACATCGCCGCGGCGCGGATGCTGCTGCTCCACCTCGCCGAGCGCGGCGACGGCGAGGCGGCCTACGATCTCGCCCGCACCTTCGATCGCGAGATGCTGGCCGAGCTCGGCGCCAAGGGCGTTGACGGCGATGCGGCCAGCGCCCGCGATTGGTACGAGCGCGCGTCGCAAGACGGCAACGAAAAAGCGGCCGAACGTTTGAAAATCCTCGCTAGTCTCTCGGGAGCAAATCCGTCCGACTAGTGCGAGGAGGGCCGCAGCTGCTCGATCCGAAGGGTAACCTCTCGGGGGGAGTGGAGTGGTTGCGGCCCACCCGTTTCAGATGAGGTCGCGCCGCCGCAACTCCGCGAGTACGCTCTCGGCGAGAGCTTCGGGCTGGGATTTGCTGGTGTCGAGCTTGAGCTCGGCCCGCTCGGGCGGCTCGTAGGCGGAATCGATGCCGGTGAAATTGGCGATCAGCCCGGCGCGGGCCTTGCCGTAGAGACCCTTGGGATCGCGCGCCTCGCACACTTCGAGCGGCGTATCGACGAAAATCTCGATGAACTCGCCCGCGTCGAACAGGTCGCGGGCCATGCGCCGCTCCGAGCGGAAGGGCGAGATGAACGACACCATGACGATGAGGCCGGCATCGACAAACAACCGCGCCGCCTCGGCCACGCGGCGAATATTCTCGACCCGGTCGGCGTCGGTGAAGCCGAGATCCTTGTTGAGGCCGTGCCGGACATTGTCGCCGTCGAGCAGATAGGTATGCCGGCCCATCGCGTGCAGCCGCTTCTCCAGCGCGTTGGCGATGGTCGATTTGCCGGCGCCCGACAATCCGGTGAACCACAGCACGCAAGGCTTCTGCTCCTTGAGGACGGCGCGCGCGGCCTTGTTGATCGAAAGCTCCTGCCAGCGCAAATTGGTGGCGCGGCGCAAGCCGAACTCGATCATCCCTGCGGCGACGGTGGCGTTGGTGAAGCGGTCGATCAGGATGAACGAACCGGTGTCGATGTTCTCGGCGTAAGGGTCGAACGCGAGCGGCTTCGCGGTGTTGAGGTTGCAGGACCCGACCTCGTTGATCTCGAGCGTCTTGCCCGCGACATGATCGAGATTGTCCACATTGAGCTTGAACTTGAGATTGAGGACCGTGGCCGTCGTGGTTTGGTTCCCCGACTTCAGCGTGTAGTTGCGCCCGGGCAGCATCGGCTCCTCGTCGAACCAGATGATGCGCGCCGCCATCTGATCGGCGACTGAAGGCGCGTTCTCGGCCGTCGCGATCACGTCGCCGCGGCTGACATCGACCTCCTCGGCGAAGGTGAGCGTCACCGCGTCGCCCTCGACCGCCGTCTCGCAATCGCCGTCGGCGGTGACGATGCGCGCCACGTGCGCGCGCTTGCCCGACGGATAGATCACAACCTCCTCGCCGCGATCGACTTTGCCGCTGGCGACGGTCCCGGCATAGCCGCGGAAATCGAGATGGGGCCGGTTCACCCATTGCACCGGAAAGCGGAACGGCCGGTCGGCGGGCTTCCCTGCGACATCCACCGTTTCGAGATGCCCGAGCAGGGTCGGCCCGTGATACCAGCGCATATGCGCGCTCGGCGCGACGACGTTGTCGCCCTTGAGCGCTGACACCGGAATCGCCGTGACTTGCGTCAAGCCGAGCTGATGAGCGAAATCGGCGAACTCGGCCGCGATCGCCTCGAAGCGCGCCTGATCGAAATCGACGAGATCCATCTTGTTGACCGAGAGCGCGACCTTGGTGATGCCGAGCAGCGAGAGGATGCAGGCGTGCCGCCGCGTCTGGGTGAGGATGCCACCGCGGGCATCGACCAACAGCACGGCGAAGTCGCAGTTCGACGCGCCGGTCGCCATGTTGCGCGTGTACTGCACATGGCCCGGCGTATCGGCGACGATGAACTTCCGGCGCGGCGTCGAGAAATAGCGATAGGCGACGTCGATGGTGATCTTCTGCTCGCGCTCGGCCTGCAACCCGTCGATCAGAAGCGCAAGGTCGAGCGGCCCTGCCCTGCCCGCGCCCGGGCGGCGCTGGCCGTGCTCGGCCGCGTGGATCTGATCCTCGAAGACGAGATGCGAATCATAGAGGAGCCGGCCGATCAGCGTGCTCTTGCCGTCATCGACGCTGCCGCAGGTGAGGAAGCGCAACAGGCCGCGATCCTCCTCGGCCGCGATCCGGGCCTCGATCTTGGCGCGCGCGTCCTCCTCTCCGCTGCCGCCGACGACGCTGAGCCGCACCATCAGAAATAACCCTCCTGCTTCTTCTTCTCCATCGACCCGGCCTGATCGTGGTCGATGACGCGGCCCTGGCGCTCCGAATAGCGCGTGGCGATCAGCTCCTCGATGATCTCCGGCACCGTCGCCGCCTCCGAGCGGATCGCGCCGGTCAGAGGATAGCAGCCGAGCGTGCGGAACCGGACCCGCGCCATCTCGGGCTTCTCGCCGGGATCGAGCGGGAGCCGCTCGTCATCGACCATGATGAGCGCCCCGCCCCGTTCGACCACGGGGCGATCGGCGGCGAAATAGAGCGGAACCACCGGAATATTCTCGAGATAGATGTAGGTCCACACGTCGAGCTCGGTCCAATTGGACAGCGGGAACACGCGCATGCTCTCGCCGGGCCCGACCTTGGTGTTGGCGATATGCCAAAGCTCCGGCCGCTGCCGCTTGGGGTCCCAGTTCTGCGCCGCGTTGCGGAACGAGAAGACGCGCTCTTTCGCCCGCGACTTTTCCTCGTCGCGCCGCGCCCCGCCGAAGGCGGCGTCGTAGCCGTGGGCGGCAAGCGCCTGCTTGAGCGCCTCGGTCTTCATTATGTCGGTATAGAGCGCGCTGCCATGGGTGATGGGCGAGATGCCGTCCTTCACGCCTTGCTCGTTGGTATGGACGAGAAGATCGACGCCGAGCCGCCGCGTCTCCTTGTCGCGAAAGGCGATCATCTCGCGGAACTTCCACGTCGTGTCGATATGCAGCAGCGGAAACGGCGGCTTGCCCGGATAGAAGGCTTTCAGCGCCAGGTGCAGCATCACCGAGGAATCCTTGCCGATCGAGTAGAGCATCACCGGATGGCGGAACTCGGCGGCGACCTCGCGCATGATGTGGATGCTCTCCGCCTCGAGCTGGCGAAGATAGGTGGAGAGACGCTGCTTCACGGCTTGGTTCTCAGGCGAATGATTTGGTCCTCGGGCCGCGCCGGCGGCTCTTCGGGCGCGCTTCCCTTGGGGCTTTGCGCCTTCGCCGCCTTCGCCGCCTTGCGCTCCTCGGCGCGATAGCGATAGGCGGAAAACGGGATCACGGCGAGATAGATCACCGAACCAATCGCAAGCGTCGCCGCGGGATAGGTCAGGAGCACGGCCATGAAGGCTGCCGCGAGCACGAACACCGGCGGCACATATTCGCGCGGGATCTTCTGCCCGATCAGCTTGCCGGAGAAGGTCGGCACCTTGCTCACCATGAGGAGCGCGATGGCGAGCGTGTAGATGAGAACGAGCGGCGTGAGGCGCGGCACATGCAGCCCGAGATCCTGGACGTAGATGGGCAGGAGCAGAATGATCGCCGCCGCCGGGGCCGGGACGCCGACGAAATAGTTGCTCTTCCACGCCGGCGTATCGGTGGCGTCGAGCGACACATTGAAGCGCGCGAGCCGAAGCGCCGAGCACACGGCGAAGACGAGGACCGCGATCCAGCCGAGACTGTGCAAATCGTCGAGCGCCCAGTTGAACACGATGATGGCGGGCGCGACGCCGAAATTGACGAAATCGGCGAGGCTGTCGAGCTCGGCGCCGAACCGCGACGAGGCCTTGAGCAGACGCGCGATGCGCCCGTCGATGCCATCGAGCAGGGCGGCGAACACGAGCGCCGCCACCGCCAAATCCCAGCGATGCTCGATGCCCATGCGGATGGCGGTCAGGCCGGCGCAAAGCCCGATCAAGGTGAAGATGCTCGGGATCAGCACCCTGACCGGCACTTGCCCGCGCGCAAAGACGATCGGCCGCCGCCTGCGTTCGTCGCGTTCGGGATCGAAAGGAGGAAACATGGCCTCAAGCCTCCGGAGCGGTCGAGTCTAGCACGGAACGAGACGCGCGCGCCTCATTGGCGGGTTCGACCTCTGCCAGCACCGTCTCGCCGCCAATCGCCGTCTGGCCCGCTTCGACGCAAACTTTGGCGCCTTTCGGCACATAAACATCGACCCGGCTGCCGAAGCGGATGAGGCCGATGCGCTCGCCTCTCGCCACGCTACCCCCCTCGCCGACGAAAGTCACGATGCGCCGGGCGATCAGTCCGGCGATGAGCACGATCCCGACCTTCTCGCCGCTTGGGCCTTCGATGACGAGGGCGTGGCGCTCATTCTCTTCGCTCGACTTGTCGAGCTCGGCATTGAGAAAGGCGCCCGGCGTGTAGGCGCTCGTCACGATGCGGCCGCCGATAGGAGCGCGAACGATATGCACGTCGAAGATCGAAAGAAACACAGAAATTCGCGTAAGTGGATCGCTGCCGAGCCGAAGCTCGCGTTGGGGGACGGCCGCGCCCGCGGCCGCACCGAAAGGAGAGACGATGCGCCGAGGAATTCGTGGATGGGCCGCCCTCGCGACCGCCCTGTTGGTCGCCGCCGCGCCCGCGGCGTGGGCCGGCGAACTCGCCGACCGCAAGGCGCGCAACAGCGCCAAAATGGCGCAGCGCCTGGCCGACGACCCAAACCCGATGCGGTTCTACAACGCGCTCGGCGCCATTCGCGAAGTGCTACAACGCAACCCGGACGTCTACGTGGTCAACGAGGGCGCGAACGCACTGGACCTGGCCCGCAACGTGATCGACATGGAGTTGCCGCGGCACCGGCTGGACACCGGAACCTGGGGCGTGATGGGCATCGGCATGGGCTACGCGATCGCCGCCGCGGTGGAAGCCGGCCGGCCGGTCGTCGCGATCGAAGGCGACAGCGCATTCGGCTTCAGCGGCATGGAGATCGAGACGATCTGCCGTTACCGGCTGCCGGTGACCGTGGTGATCCTCAACAACGGCGGCGTCTACCGCGGCGACGAGGCCACAGGCTCGGGAAATGACCCGGCGCCCACCGTGCTCAACGCCGGAGCGCGCCACGAGTTGCTCGCGGAGGCGTTCGGCGGCAAGGGATATCACGTCGACACCCCGGCCCAACTGGAGTCGGCCCTCAGCGAGGCGCTCGCGTCGAACGGGCCGTCGATCATCGACTGCGCTCTCGATCCCGCCGCGGGTGTGGAAAGCGGGCACCTGGCGAGCCTCAACCCCGTCAGCGCCGGCGCGTGATTCCGGCCAGCTGCGCGTCGAAGAACTCGTTCAGCTTCAGCTGTTGCGCGCACGCGACGAGCGCCCGCGCCACCGGGGAACCCGGCCCGGCGGCGATGGTGGCGAGGGCGATCTGGGCCTTGAGGTCCGGATCGACGAGTTCCACCGCGCGGATTTCGCCCGCCATCGGCGTGGTCCACAACCACGTATGCGGAACGATGCAGGCCCAATCCCCGGCGGCGACCTGGGCGAATAGCGAAGCGACAGAATCGGTCTCGACCTGAGGGTTGACGATGATGTCGTGTCCGGCGAAGGCTGCGTCGATGATCTGCCGGTCCCGCATGTCCGGTGTGAGCAACGCCAGGGGCAGCTGTGCGGCGTCCGGCCAGGACAGGGTCGACACGTTCGGGGACACCATGTCCGCCGGGGACACCAGCACATAGTGCTCTTCGTAGAGCGGGACCAGGTCGATGTCGTCGGATTCCTCGGGCGCGGGATGCACGATGACCGCATCGAGTTCGAATTCGCGCAGCCGCCGGTACAGTTCGGTGGTCGCGAGCCGGGAACTGATGTGCACCTTGGCCAACGGATGCGCGGAGCAAAAGGCCGACAGCACCAACGACGCCGTCGTCGACGCCGTTGGGACCGTGCCCAGCCGCAGCGTCCCGGTGATCCCCGACCGCACCGCGTGTACCTCGGCCTTGAACGCGTCGTGCTCGGCCAGAATCCGCTTGGCCCACACCACCAACCGTTCCCCTTCGGGGGTGAGTCCCTCGAAACTGTGCCCGCGGTTGATCAGGGTGACATCCAGTTCGCGTTCGAGTTTGGCGATCGCGGCGGATAGCGCCGGTTGCGACACATAACACTTCTCGGCGGCGCGGGCGAAGTGGCGCTCCTGTGCGACGGCGACGAAGTACTCCAGTTGACGGAAGAGCACCCGCACCTCCTCCGGCCTTCGGGCACCGATCTCGCTGAGGCTAACGCGTTCACCGCCGGGCCAGCAAGCTTGCCTACTTTGAGTGGCAGGGGCAACCCGATGGCCACGAAAACCGAAGCCTAGCTGCTGCTTTCGTCTGACCGTACGGCAACGCCGTTCCGGCGCAATAGCATTGGCTAGCAAAACCTGAGCATGCGTCTCCACAACCCCACCCGCCCGTATTGCGGTCTCTAACGGAGGTTGCTGCCGCGGCGTCTCCGGCTGGTGACAACGCGGCGAAATGATCCCGCCGATTTGCACTAGCCAGGACCGATATCGCCGCTACTATGGTGGTTCGGCAATGCTTCGGCAACGGCGCAGGAGTTTGCTAGAGCCCGTAGCGGGTAGACATTCAGTAGAATACCGTCGTGTTGATCGCACCATCTCGAAGGGCGGACGCCATGCGTCGAGCGGTTCGTTATCTATTCGTTATGGCCGCAATCCCGTTGCTGGCCATGACGGGGTGGGGCGCTCCCAGCCTGGCGGCCGTGTCGGTACCCGGCCCGGTTCCCGCCCTTGCCTCGATCTCGCCGACCGATGGCGCCGTGGTCGGCATCGCGACCCCGGTGGTGGTGACGTTCACCGCGCCGATCAGCAATCGCCGCGCCGCCGAACGGGCCATCCACGTCACCTCGCCGAACAACACCCCCGGACACTTCGAGTGGGCAAGCAGCAGCGTCGTGCAATGGGTTCCAGACCAGTATTGGGCACCCCACACCCGCGTCTCGGTGGGAGTCCAGGCGCTGGACGACCCGGATGGCCCCGTCGACCCCGGCCCGGCACCAGCCCCTATCGACCCCGGCGCCACGCCGGCCCCGGTCGAGCCTGGCGCCACGCCAGCACCGGTCGCGACTGGCGGGACGCGCGTATTTGAC
>Ga0081455_10006757_pt1 | contig 12242 bp, 11 predicted proteins | sample TabmetS3T2R1_FD_70207 | JGI IMG/M metagenome (GOLD analysis project Ga0081455, IMG submission 70207) | Tabebuia heterophylla rhizosphere microbial communities from the University of Puerto Rico - S3T2R1 | ecosystem: Host-associated > Plants > Roots > Rhizosphere ... | reverse complement strand
GAAGAGGATCTTGCGTAGCGCCACGCGCCACTTTTCCTTTCGCCGCGCGAGGAACTCCAGATCCATCGAGAAGTGGAGGAACTCCTCGCGCTGCGCGTGCTCCATGATCGCGCGCGCCTCGTCGTTCGTCTCGATCGACATGCGCTGCTCGTACCAGCCGATCGCCTCCGCTTCTTCCTGAAGCGAGGCGATGACCCGAGCGAACGTGCGCGCGTCGGCACTGAGGTCGGCGGGCGGCTCGTGATACTGATCGGTCGGCATGGTCGAACCATTGCAGACTTCGCGAGGATGAAGCCGACGAGCCGTATGGCCCAGGCATATCCGGACAGGATCGAGGTCCGGGGACGCGATCTGACCGGCGACCTGATGGGTCGGCTGACCTTCACGGAGTACTTCCACCTCCTGCTCACGGGCGAGGAGCCGACCGACGAGCAGCGCTACTTCCTCGACCTGCTGCTCGTCGCGATCGCGGAGCACGGGATGATGCCGACCAACGTCGCCGCGCGGATGACGCTCGCCGCCGACCCCGGATCGCTGCAGGGCGCCGTCGCGGCGGGGATCCTGGGCGCCGGTCCGGTCGTCCTCGGGACCTCCGAGGAATGTGCCCGGCTGCTCGCCTCGGACCGAGAGCCGCCGGAGATAGCCCGCGAAATCCACGAGGCGGGGGGGAAGGTGCCGGGCTTCGGTCATCCTGTACACAACTCGGCCGACCCGCGGGCGGAGCGGATCCTCGAGCTGGCCGATGCCCACGGCGTCAGCGGGGCGCACGTGGCGCGCGCGCGGCAGCTCCGTGACGCCGTGGCCGAGGCCTGGGGGAAGCCGCTGACGATGAACGTCTCAATGCCGATCGCGGCAGTGATGCTCGACCTCGGCTTCCCGTCCTCTGCAGTGAAAGCGGTTCCGATCCTCGCGCGCACGGCAGGCTTGCTCGCCCATCTCGCGGAAGAGCAAGAGCATCCTGTCGGGCTCCAGCTCGCGAAGGCCGCTGAGGAGGCTGTCGACTACGAGCCCTGACGTCGAGAGGCTGCCGTGGGACGAGCAGCTCGTCCGCGACGACGAGCGCTACCGCGCACAGCTGGCGTACCTCCGCGAGCGCTCGGCGTTCTATCGCGACAAGCTCCCGACGGGGTTCAGCGACCGCCTCGTCCACATCGCCGAACTGCCGCTCACGGAGAAGGACGAGCTCAGGGCGACGGTCACACCCGAGAACCCGATCGGCTCCCATCTCTGCGCTGAGCCGTCGGAGATCGTCCGGATCTACTCGACCAGCGGTACTACCGGCACGCCGAGCTACATCCCGCTGACGGCGGGCGACCTCGACAACTGGGTGACCGGCTCGGCGCGCAGCTATGCCGCCTCCGGCGTGGCTCCCGGCCAGCGCATCGTCTCGACCTACAACGCCGGGCCGTTCGTCGCCGGCGCCGCGCTTCAGGCGTTCGAGCGAATCGGGCTCGTCCACATCCCGGTCGGCACCGGGAACACCGACCGGCTTGTGCGGGCGGTGGAGCTGCTCCGCCCCGAGGCCGTCGTGCTCACGCCGTCATACGCCGCATACCTCGCCGAGAACTTCGACCTGGGCGGTTCCAGCGTCGAACGCGTCCTCGTGGCAGGTGAGCCGGGTGGCGGCGAGCCCGCGTTTCGCGGCATGCTCGAGGAGGGGTGGGGGGCGAAGGTCTTCGAGGCGATGGGGATCGGCGACATGGGCGTGTCGCTCTGGGGCGAGTGCGAGGAGCAGGACGGCATGCACTTGGGCGCCCGCGGCTTCGTGCACGCCGAGCTGATCGATCCGGAAACAGGCGCCGCGCTTCCGGTAGAGGACGGCGCTTCAGGCGAGCTCGTCCTGACGCATCTCCAGCACCGGGCGGCGCCGCTCCTGCGATTTCGCACCCGCGACCACGTGCAGGTGCGGACGAGCCCGTGTGCGTGTGGTCGCACGGCTCCTCGCGTCCGCTGCATCGGGCGCACCGACGACATGCTCATCGTCCGCGGCGTCAATGTCTTCCCCTCGGCGATCCGCGAGGTCGTGAGCGCCTTCGCGCCCGACGTCAGCGGTCACATCCGCGTGAAGCCGGAGGCGCCCGGCGTGAAGCAGGAGCCGCCGCTTCCCGTGAGCGTGGAGCTCGGGCGGGACGTCGCGGACGACGGCGCGCTGGCCGAGGCGATCAGCGAGCGGCTGCGGGACGTGCTCGTCGTCCGGACGCGCGTCGAGCTCGTCCCCTGGGGGAGCCTTCAGCGGAGCGAGTACAAGTCTCAGCTCGTGGACCGCTAACCGAACCCGCCGCCCCCGCCTCCGCCGCCACCGCCGCCACCGCCGGAGAAGCCGCCGCCGAAGCCGCCCGAGCCTGACGAGGGAGGAGCCAGCGCGGATCCGAACCCGGAGGAGAGGTCGCCGATCGACATCGAGGACGCGCCGGAGCCGAGGTCGCCGTTGGGCGAGATCCAGTAGATCGAGCTCGCCTTCGCGAGCTCCTCCGGCATGTGCAGGTGCGCAGCCTGGAGCACGCGGTCGGCGATCCCGAAGGCGATCCCGTAGACGAGGAAGCGCTCCCAGAGCGCCAGTGAGGCGGGCGGCGCCTCCTCGAGCCGGGGGAAGTCCGTCAGGTACCGGCGGAAGGCGTCCCAGCGCTCGGCCTCGACTTCAGCCTCGCGCGAGCGCCGCCGCCAGAGCTTCCGACGGGTGAGAGCGCCGGCGAGCATCGCAGCGTTCAAGAACGAGCAGATGCCGAGGGCGAGCAGGACCACGTCGCTCCAGCGCGGGTAGACCGAGCGCCAGCCGTCGATCGCGAGGTAGGCGAGCAAGATGCCGAGCCCGACGAAGACGACCAGGCCGACCACGAGCGGGACCGCGCCGAGAGACACGAACCAGTGCCGGTTGCCCACCTCGGTGTCGACGCTCTCCTTGAACGTCGTGAAGCGCTTGGACATCGTCTCCCGCTCGTCCTCGATCTCCTCGCGGAACTTCGAGAGCCGCTGGGAGCCCCCGTTGAGCACGTCGTCCACGACGTCGGCCACGTTGCGCTCCCAGGCAGTGAGCTGCTGTTCCCGGTCACCCGCGCTCAGTTCGAGGTCGCTCACGAGCTCGCTGCGCAAGCCGCCCCAGAGGGAGCGCTCGGTCGTCGTGGGGGCGGAGCGGTAGAAGCCCCGCCGGATGAGGTCGAACAGTGTTGCGGTGAACTCGAACGAGCCGGCGGCGCCGCCCTGACGGAGCAGGACCGGAACGAGTGCCGGCTGCGTGTCCGTCGGCGGCTCCTGCTCGTACTCCCGGTCGTAGCCTGTGCGCAGCTCACGGCCGAATCGCCAGAAGACGAGTCCCGCCAGGAGGAACGCCGGGATCGTTCCCAGGGCCAAGAGGGCGAGCCCGGGGCGCCAGGGGTGGCGGATTGCGCTCTCGATCCGGTCGTGATCGCGCTCGTACGCGTTCGCGTCGGCCTGCTCCTCCGCGCTGATCTTCGCGAGCCCGTTGCCCTCGGCGACCCGCATCCCGGCGGTCGACGAGAAGGCTTGGCGTGGATAGAGCGCGCGCAGCTCCACGAACTGTCCCGCCGGGACGTCGATGGCACGGAGGACCGCCTGGGCGCCCCGGCGCGTGACGTCGCCACGGACCCAAACCGGGTGTCCCCAGGCGCGCACGACGTTCCCGGGGCCGGTCATGGTCGCCGTGAGGCGGCCGAGCGGCTGCTCCCACTCGTCGCCCCAGACCTTCAGGTTGACGTCGACGACGTCGTCGTAGGCGACTGGGAGGCCGCGAAAGCCGTACCGGAGGGTGAACGTCCGCGTCTCGTCTGCGGCCTGGAACCGCCAGACGATGCGGACCTTGTTCCCGATCCGCTCGGTTCCGAAGGTGCCGGGCGGGCCTCCGGGCTCGAGCGCGGTCGGTGCGCCGGGGGCGTATCGACGGCCGCCCTCGGCGACCGAGATGCCGCCGATCGCCTCACCCTCACGCACCGGGATGTCGCGAAAGCCGAACGTGTACGCGCCCGAGAACGCCACGGTGATGTTCTCCTCGACCTTGACCTCCGGCGCGAGGACGACGACGTTGACGTCGCTCTGGACCAGGTCGTACGAACGGGCATAGGCGTTGCCGGCGAGAGCGAGCGCGGCGGTGAAGCCGGCCGCGGCCACCGCCAGCCCGCGCGTCATGTCGATCAGCCGGCGGGCGCCCCGGGCGTGAAGCTGACCTGCGGGGGCTCGCGCTGCGCTTCGTCCTCCACGTCGAAGAAGTCGCGCTTCGTGAAGCCGAACGGGCCTGCGAGGAACACGCCGGGGGCCGTCTGGATCGCGTTGTTGTAGGTCAGCACGGTGTCGTTGTAGACCTGGCGCGAGACGGCGATGCGGTTCTCCGTCTCGGCGAGTTCGGTCTGCAACTGGCGGAAGTTCTCGTCAGCCTGCAGCTCCGGATACGCCTCGGCGACTGCGAAGAGGCGTCCGAGCGCTTGGCTCAGGAGCCCTTCCGCCTGGGCGGACTCGGCGGGCGTCTGCGCCTTCTGCGCGGCGGCGCGCGCCTCCGTGACGTTCTGGAACGTCTCGCGCTCGTGGGCTGCGTAACCCTTGACGGTCTCGACGAGGTTCGGGATCAGGTCCCACCGCCGCTTGAGCTGAACCTCGATCTGGGCCCAGGCGTTGTCGACCCGGTTACGGAGCCGGACGAAACGGTTGTAGAGAGCGACCAGGGCGATCGCCACGATGGCGAGCACGACCAGGATCACGATCACCCAGATCACCGGCGGCGACTCTATAGACTCGGCCGGCTCTGGGCAGTGACGCTCTGGTCACGACGGTCGTCGGGAGCTACCCCCAGCCGGGCTGGCTGATCGACCGCGAGCGGCTGGGCGAGCGGCTGCCGCCGCGGGTACGAGCGCGGGAGCTCTGGCGCGTGCCGGAGCCGTTCCTCGAGGAGGCCCAGGACGACGCGACCCGGATCGCCGTTCAGGACATGGAACGGGCGGGCGTAGACGTCATCACGGACGGTGAGATGCGCCGGGAGAGCTACTCCAACCGGTTCGCGACGGCTCTCGACGGCGTCGATCTGGAGTATCCCGGCGTCGCGTTGGACCGCACCGGCCACGAGAATCCCGTCCCGAGGGTCGTCGGGCCGATCCGCCGCCGGGGGCCGGTCGAGGTCCGCGACGTCGAGTTTCTCCGCTCGATCGCCGATCGGCGGATCAAGATCACCGTTCCGGGCCCGTTCACGATGACCCAGCAGGCGCAGGACGACTACTACGGCGACCCACGGGAGCTTGCGCTTGGATACGCCGAAGCCGTCAACGAGGAGCTGCGCGACCTGAAGGCGGCCGGCGCGGACGTCGTCCAGATCGACGAGCCGTACCTCCAGGCCCGGCCGGAGGCTGCCCGCGTGTACGCCGTCGAGGCGATCAATCGTGCGCTGGAGGGCATCGCCGGCGAGACCGTCCTTCACACATGCTTCGGCTACGCACACATCGTCCACGACCGCCCGAGCGGCTATCCGTTCCTCCGCGAGCTCCGCGAGTGCTCTGCGACGCATCTCTCGCTGGAGGCAGCGCAGCCGAACCTCGATCCGGAGGTGCTGCGCGAAGTCTCGGACAAGACGATCGTGCTGGGCGTCCTCGACCTCGGCTCGAGCGAAGTCGAGACGCCGGAGCAGGTGGCAGAGCGGATCCGGAAGGCGATCGGAGTGGTACCGCGCGAGCGGCTCGTCGTCGCGCCGGACTGCGGGATGAAATACCTCCCGCGCGAGCGCGCGTTCCGGAAGCTCCAGGCCATGGTTGCCGGTGCGCGCCTGGTCGGAGAAGATTCCCGCTGAGCAACGAGCGAAAGGGAGGGTCCGTCATGGCAATGAAGCTGAACATGCTCCCGCCGAGCGTGAACAACATGTCCGTCCGCGTCTTTGTGCGCGCCGCCGGGATTCCGGTCGACGAGGAGAACGTCTGGGGGAGGACGCAGGAGGAGGAGTACCTGTCGAAGTATGCGGCGGGCCTCACGCCGATGATCGAGACCGACGAGCTCCCGCAGGGCGCCCTCGGCGAGAGCTGCGCGGTGATGATGTACCTCGCGAGCCGCGACGGCCATGACGACCTCTACCCGACGGATCTCAGCCGCCGCGCGATCGTCGACGCCGCGAACTTCTACACGATGAGCATCCTCTACCCGCTGCTCACACGCGCGACGTATCCGCGCCTGGGCTTCCCGGGCTATCCGGGTGAGGTTTCGACCTCCGAGGCCTCGGACGAAGACAAGGAAGCCGCGCGCAAGGCCGCGGAAGAGGCGCTTCCGCGCATCCTCGACACGTACCGGCGCTTCTACGGGATCGACAAGGGTTTCATCGGCGGCGGGGACAGCCCGACGATCGCCGACATCCGTCTTGCCAGCACGCTGGAGTTCCTCGCCGTGATGGACACGGAGCTTCCGGACTGGGCGAAGGACTACATGCAGCGGGTGGAGTCCGCGCTCGGTGATGCGTACAGCGAGCCGGCGGCGGACGTCCGCGGCTACATCGCGCAGCTGTCGGAGCAGCCGGTCGCCGGGTAGCTGCCGCCTCGAGCCAGGGCGGTATCAGCTCACCCGAGTGGGCCTCACTCGACCGCTTCGAGGATCTCCCACTCGTCCGGAACGCCTTTCAGGGTGTGCGTTCCGCGGTCGACGAACCTGAGACCCGAACCGGTGACGAGGTCGCGCACCGTCCGTGAAACGAGCACCTCGCCGGCGCCGGCAAGCGCGAGCACCCGAGCGGCGATGTGGACGCCGATACCCGCCACCCCGTCCCGCCGCCGCTCGACCTCGCCGGTGTGGAGGCCTGCCCGGACTTCCAGCCCGAGACTCCGGAAGCGATCGCGGAGAGCGAACGCGCAGCGAACGGCCCGAGCCGGGCCTTCGAAACTCGCGACCAGCCCATCACCGGTGAAGTCGGCGATCGCTCCGCCGAAGCGCGAGACCTCCTCCCGAGCCAGCTCGTCATGCCGCTCGAGCAGCTGACGCCAACGGGCATCGCCCAGCTCGACGGCTCGCGGAGTCGACTCGACGATGTCGGTGAAGAGGACCGTCGCGAGCACTCGGTCGGTTGGGTGAGCCGGTCGGGAGCCGGTGAGGAACTCCTCCACCTCGTCGATGACGACGTCGATGTCGCCGACGGCGAGCCCGTAGTCGGCTCCGGGCACGGCGACGAAGCGGGCGCCTTCGATGTGGTCGGCCAGGTAGCGCCCCTGATCGGCAGTGATGATCGGGTTGTCCTGCCGGTGAACGACTAGCGTCGGCGCCCTGATCGTCGACAGGACGTCCCGAACGTCGATCTCGAAGAGCATGCGCATGACAGCAGCAGCCGTTGCCGGGCTCGCGGAGAGGCGGAAAAAGCGCCCCCAGGCGTCCAGTGCAGCCGCATCGCCGGCGAGGCTCGGATTGATAGCGGCCGCAATGTCGCCGCGGCCCCAGCTCTCCTCGGCCATCGAGATGAACCGCTCCTGCAGGGCGGGCGGAGCGCCGATCTCGTATCCCGGCGCGGCCGAGATCCGTGCTGTCCCGTTCGCTACGACGAGTGCCTCCGTCCGCTCCGGATACGTCGCGGCGAAGAGCACCGCCATGGGCGAGGCCTCGCCGGCGCCCATGATCGCCGCCCTTTCGAGCCCGATCGTATCCATCACGGCAGAGACGTCGTCCATCCAGTCCTCGAGCAGCGGGAGGTCCTTCGACGGGATCGGATCCGACAGGCCCATCCCGTACTTGTCGAACGAGATCAGCCGACTGAACGAGCAGAGGCGGCGAATGTAGTGCGCATAGCCGGGTAAGTCCCAGCGCGCCTCGAGGTGGCTGAACCACGCCGAGACGAGCATGAGATCGAGCCCCTCGCCGACCACCTGGTAGGCGATGTGGGCGTCGTCCTTCTTCGCATATCTCGTCTCAGGAATCACGAGCCAGCAGGGCAGAGTGCCACGCGACTCGAAGGTCAGGGCGGCCGGAACACCTACGATGTCGGGCGCCGAATGTCCAGACCCGAGGCAGTAACGACGACGGAGACGCAGCTCGAGCAGTACCGCGGCGAGCTGACCGCCTACTGCTACCGGATGCTGGGCTCTCCCTTCGAGGCCGAGGACGCCGTCCAGGAGACGATGCTGCGCGCGTGGCGGAGCATGGATCGCTTCGAGGGCCGGGCGTCGCTGCGCTCCTGGCTGTACCGGATCGCCACGAACGTCTGCCTCGACATGCTCGCCGGGCGAGAGCGCCGCGCCCGCCCGATGGATCTCGGCCCTGCCCAGGAGCCGGTCGAAGCGAATCTCCACGCGCTGCCGGAGACCACCTGGATCCAGCCGATGCCCGACAGTCTCACCGTTTCCCCTGAAGCCGATCCTGCGGAGGTCGCCGCCTCGCGAGAGACGATCAGGCTCGCCTTCGTGGCCGCGCTTCAGCACCTTCCGCCGCGCCAGCGCGCGGTGCTGATCCTCTCCGAGGTCCTCCGCTGGAAGGCGAGCGAAGTAGCGGAGCTCCTCGAGACGAGCGTTGCGTCGGTCAACAGCGCGCTACAGCGAGCGCGAGCGACGCTCGAGGCGAACGACGTGAGCGCCGAGGCGGGCTCGCCGTCGGTGGACGAGGCGGACGAAGAGCTCCTCGCCCGCTATGTCGCGGCATTCGAGGCCTATGACATGGACGCGCTCACCTCGCTGATCAAGGAAGACGCTCAGCAGTCGATGCCGCCGTTCGACATGTGGCTGAGCGGGCGGGACGACATCTTCGCCTGGTGGCTCGGGCCGGGGATCGGCTGCCGCGGGTCACGCGTGATCCCGGTGGAGTCGGCAAACGGCGCGCCGGCGTTCGGGCAGTACAAGCCGAGCGCTGACGGGGGCTACGAGCCCTGGGCCCTACAGGTGCTCGAGCTCCAGGACGGCCGGATCGTCGAGCTGACCTTCTTCCTCGACACCGAGACGCTGTTCCCGCTCTTCGGCCTCCCCCTCCAGATCTAGTCGGGCAGCACGCGGGTCAATCCCATGAACTCGACGAGCTCGAGCAGCTCGTCAGAAGCATGGCGCAGGCGGACCTGGCAGCGATGACGCCGCGCCGCGAGCTGAAGCCGGCAGAGCGCGTCGACGGTTACCGCGTCGGGCTCGACGCCATGGACGTCGCAGAGGGCGACTCCGGCGCTGCACCGGCTCAGCGCGGCCGAGAAACGCTTGCGCAGCCCGGGCAGGTCCCCACGGGTGATCGGACCGCGAACGGCGAAAGCGACCACTTCTGGCGCCGGGGAACTCATCGGAAAACAGACCGTTCTGGGGCCCGAAATTCATCGGCGCCGAGACCGATGAGTTCTGGGTTCGGGCCTCGTCATAACCCTCGAGACCGATGAGGCGAGCGAAAGGACGCAGCTAAATGATCATGGACACACGGAGGCGCTGGCTTGCGCTGTACGTCCTCTGCCTGGGCGACCTGATGATCGTTCTCGACACCACCATCGTGAACGTCGCCCTCCCGTCGATCAGGACCGATCTCGGATTCTCCGAGGCGTCGCTCGCCTGGGTCGTGAACGCGTACGTGCTGACCTTCGGCGGCTTTCTCCTGCTCGGCGGCCGGCTGGGTGACCTCTTCGGCCACCGGCGGCTGTTCCTCATCGGCATCACGCTCTTCACCGCTGCTTCGCTCGCCTGCGGGATCGCGACCTCCCAGGCGTTCCTGGTCGGCGCGCGGGCACTGCAGGGGATCGGCGGAGCGATCGTCGCCGCCGTCGCGCTGTCGCTCATCATGACGCTCTTCACCGAGCCGTCGGAGCGGGCGAAGGCCATGGGCGTCATCGGCTTCGTCGCCGCGGGTGGAGGAAGTGTCGGTGTGCTCCTCGGCGGTGTCCTCACGGACGTTCTCAACTGGCACTGGGTCTTCCTCGTGAACCTGCCCGTCGGCGTGACCGTCTTCGTGCTCTGCCTCGTCCTTCTGCCCGCTGGGCGCGGCCTGGCCACCGCGGCGCGGCTTGACGTCGCCGGCGCGGTCACGGTCACCTCGTCGCTGATGATCGCCGTCTACGCGATCGTCAACGGCAACGAGAAGGGCTGGACGTCCGGCCAGACGCTCGGCCTGCTCGCCGTCGCAGCGGCGCTGATGGGGCTCTTCCTGGCGATCGAGTCCCGCGTGCGCGAGCCGCTCATGCCGCTTCGGCTCTTCCGGCTTCGCAACGTCGCGACCGCGAACGTGGTCGGGGTGTTGTGGTCGGCGGCGATGTTCGCCTGGTTCTTCCTCTCGGCGCTCTACCTGCAGCTCGTCCTCGGGTACAGCTCGCTCGAGGTGGGGCTCGCGTTCCTGCCTGCGACGCTGATCATGGCGTCGTTCTCGCTCGGGCTGTCGGCGAGGCTCGTCATGCGCTTCGGCATCCGGGGGCCCGTGGCGATCGGGATGCTGCTCGTCGCGATCGGGCTCGCACTCTTCGCGCGAGCCCCGGTCGACGGGAGCTTCCTCGTGGACGTCCTGCCGAGCATGGTCATCCTCGGCCTCGGCGTCGGCATGGCGATGAACCCCGTGCTGCTTGCCGCCATGAGCGACGTTGAGCCGAGCGAGTCGGGCCTCGCGTCCGGCCTCGTCAACACCTCGTTCATGATGGGCGGGGCGCTCGGGCTCGCCGTTCTCGCAAGCATCGCCGCCTCGCGTGCCGACGGCTCCGGATCGGGCGACGACCACGTTGCCGCGCTGACGTCCGGCTACCACGCCGCGTTCATCGTCGGGGCAGTGTTCGCAGCCACTGCGGCCGTCCTCGCCGCTGCCCTGATCCGGACGACACCGGCGACGGCGCACGGCGAGCTCAGTGAAGAGCCCGCAGCGGAAGCCGCGTAGTAGAGAATCTTGAAGGTTTAAGCAGGTTGTCATAGCATCGTTCTCCGTGCCGGGAACCTCCCGGCACAGCGAACAGGGAGACGACATGCGCAGAATGTTGTGTGTCGCGCTCGCCGCTGCGGCGTTCGCGATACCTGCCGCTGCAGAGGCGGCGTCGTCGACGCCCGTCATGACCGGGCTCGACAACCCTCGAGGACTGGCGTTTGGCCCCGAGGGAGGCCTGTATGTGGCCGAAGCAGGACGTGGCGGTTCGGGAGCCTGCGTCCCGTCCCCCGATGGACCGGTTCCGCGCTGCTACGGCGCTACCGGCGCAATCACCCGCCTGTGGCGGGGTGAGAAGGAGCGGATCGCGACTGGGCTGCCGTCTATTGCACTCCCGGACGGTGGCACCGCCGCCGGGCCCCAGCACATCTCGTTCCAGGGCCGTGGCGGCCTCTACGTGAACATCGGCTGCGGTTGCAACCGAGGCGATCCGAACGGCGCCCTGCTCGACGGGCTCGGTTTCGGTTACCTCATGCACGTTTCCGCTTCGGGACACGCGAAGCGGCTCGTGGACTTGGCCGGATACGAAGCGACTGCGAACCCTGACGGCGCCCAGATCGACAGCAACCCCTACGGCTTGCTGGCGCTGCCGGGTCACCGGCTCGTCACAGACGCCGGCGGCAACTCGCTGCTCGATGTCGCGGCGAACGGATCGATCTCGACCGTGGCGACGTTCCCGAAGATCCCCGGCCCGTTCGGAATGCGGGACGGCGTCCCGACCGACGTCGTCGTCGGGCCCGACGGGGCGTACTACGTGTCGACACTGACTGGCTTCCCGTTCACCACGGGAACGGCAAGCGTGTACCGGGTCGTCCCCGGTCAGGCGCCGACCCCGTACGCAACGGGCCTGACCCAGCTGACGGACCTCGCGTTCGGCCCCGACGGGTCGCTCTATGCGCTTCAACACGCAGAGGCGGCGCTTCCGAACCCCTTCGCGGGTCCGGGAGCGATCTGGAAGGTCACGCCGGGCGGTTCATCCAAGACGCTCGTCCTCGGCGGGCTGCCCCGAGCAACGGGCCTGGTCGTCGGCGATGACGGCGCGCTCTACGTCGCCGTCAACGGAGCTTCATCGGGCAACGGCGCGGTCTTGAAGGTCGTCCCGTAGCTGAATCAGCGAGCGCCGCGCCCCGGCGCGGCGCTCGCTCCAACCTCACGGGACGACGAGGACATCGGCCGCGGCGTTTCGAACGAGCCTGGTATCGAGCGCCCCGCGGGCGAGATGGCGTCTGTCGCTCCGACCGATGACGATCATCCCCGCGTTCCGTTTCTCGGCTGCATCGAGGATCTCGGTCGCCGGATCGCCGACTGCCTCGATGAGTTGGGGCACGATCCCACGCTGAGCGAGAAGATCACTCGCCTCGCGCAACATGCGCGCCTGCTGGTCGCGCTCGCCCTCAGTGACCGTTTCCAGCCGCGAGCTCACC
>Ga0081455_10006756_pt1 | contig 12243 bp, 8 predicted proteins | sample TabmetS3T2R1_FD_70207 | JGI IMG/M metagenome (GOLD analysis project Ga0081455, IMG submission 70207) | Tabebuia heterophylla rhizosphere microbial communities from the University of Puerto Rico - S3T2R1 | ecosystem: Host-associated > Plants > Roots > Rhizosphere ... | reverse complement strand
TCATGCTGCCGATGCCGGGGCGCCACAACGCCTCGAACGCGACGGCGGCGATCGCGGTGGCGCATGAGCTCGGCATGTCCGACGACGCGATCCGCAAGGCGATCGCAGGTTTTGGCGGCGTCAAGCGGCGCTTCACCCGGACCGGCGAATGGAACGGCGTCACCGTGATCGACGATTACGGCCATCACCCGGTCGAGATCGCGGCCGTTCTTAAAGCGGCACGTGAATCCACCAACGGCAAGGTCGTCGCCGTGGTGCAGCCGCACCGCTACACCCGGCTGCAATCGCTGTTCGAGGAATTCTGCACCTGCTTCAACGACGCCGACACGGTCGTTGTCGCCGAGGTCTATCCGGCCGGCGAGGCGCCGATCGAAGGCATCGACCGCGACCATTTCGTCACGGGCTTGCGCGCCCACGGCCATCGCGAGGTGATCCCGCTGCCGGGTTCGGCGGAATTGGCAAAAATCGTTCACGGCCTCGCAGGCCCCGGCGACCTCGTCGTGTGCCTCGGCGCCGGCAACATCACGCAATGGGCCTACGCGTTGCCCGGCGAATTGAAGGCGTTGGGGTAACAGTGGCATTTCCCGACATCACGCCTGACCTGAAAGCCGCGATGCCGCAACTGCGCGGGCGGTTGCTCGCGAATCAGTCGCTGGCGGAGTTAACGTGGTTTCGCGTCGGCGGGCCGGCGCAGGTGCTGTTTACGCCGGCGGATGAAGACGATCTCGCCTACTTCCTGAAGCTGCTTCCGAAGGAATTGCCGGTCTATGTCGTCGGCGTCGGCTCCAACCTGATCGTGCGCGACGGCGGCATGGAGGGCGTGGTGATTCGCCTGTCGCCACGGGCGTTCGGCGAGACCAGAGCAGAGGGCGATATCGTCAGCGCCGGCACGGCCGCGCTCGACAAGCGCGTGGCGGAAACGGCGGCAAGCGCCAACATCGGCGGTATGGAGTTTTTCTTCGGCATTCCCGGCACCATCGGCGGCGCGCTGCGGATGAATGCCGGCGCCAATGGCAGCGAGACCAAGGACGTGCTGCTCGACGCCGTCGGCATCGGCCGCGACGGCACCAGGCACGTCTTCTCCAATGCCGACATGAAGTTCGTCTATCGCAACAGCGGCGTCGACCCGTCGATCATTTTCACCTCCGCGCGTTTCCGCGGGAGGATCACCGACACTGAGACCATTCGCGCGCGGATGAACGAGGTGCAGAATCACCGCGAAACCGCTCAGCCGATTCGCGAAAAGACCGGCGGCTCGACCTTCAAGAATCCGCCCGGCAACAGCGCCTGGAAACTGATCGACGCCGCCGGCTGCCGGGGCTTGCGCGTCGGCGGGGCGCAGGTCTCGGAAATGCACTGCAATTTCCTCATCAACACCGGCAACGCCACCGGCCATGATATTGAAACGCTGGGCGAAACCGTGCGCGAGCGGGTTAAAGCGAATTCTGGAATCGAACTGCACTGGGAAATCAAGCGGATCGGGGTCGAGCAAAGCTGATGCGGACAACCATTCTCTTCGGCGGCACCAACAAGGAGCGTCTGGTTTCGGTGGCGAGCGCGCAGGCGTTGCACCGCGCCTTGCCGGAAGCCGATCTCTGGTTCTGGCACGTGGCGGATACCGTTCACGAGGTCGACTCGAAGACGCTGCTCGGGCATTCGCGTCCCTTCGAGGATGAGTTCAATCCGGGCAACCGCGGCATCGCATTCGAGGCGGCGCTGGACAAGGCGAAGGCCGAGGATCGCGTGCTAGTGCTCGGGCTGCACGGTGGCCGGGCCGAGAACGGCGAACTGCAGGCGATGTGCGAAATCCGCGGCATTCCCTTCACTGGCTCCGGTTCGGCGTCGTCGAATCTCGCCTTCGACAAGACCGCGGCGAAACGGTTTGCGGCGATTGCGGGCGTTGCAACTCCGCCCGGCGTTGACCTGGAAAACCTTGACGCGGCGTTTGCCGAGTACGGCAGGCTGATCGCAAAGCCGGCGCGAGATGGTTCGAGCTACGGCCTGATCTTTGTCAACGCCAAGCAGGACCTCGTCGCGGTCCGCAACGCCGCCAAGACCGAGGAATATCTGATCGAGGCGTACATCGCAGGCGTGGAAGCAACCTGCGGCGTGCTGGAGCAATCGGATGGGACAATAATGTCGCTGCCGCCGATCGAGATCGTTCCGGGGGAGGGCGCCTTCGATTACACGGCGAAATATCTTCTGAAATCGACTCAGGAGATCTGCCCGGGCCGCTTCTCGCCTGAAATCACCGCCCAGCTGCAGGATCAGGCGCTCCGCGCGCACAAGGCGCTGTCCTGCACCGGCTATTCCCGGACCGACTTCATCGTCTCGGAAAAGGGGCTGGTCTATCTGGAAACCAACACCCTGCCGGGCCTGACCGCGGCCTCGCTCTATCCGAAGGCGCTGAAGGTCCAGGGGATCGAATTTCCGGATTTCCTGCGCGATCAGATCGCCCTGGCCGAACGGCGCAGCCGCGGCCGGGCTTGACCGGCCTGGCCGGGAGTTAACGGGGAACCCGGGGGGCGACCCCTAAAATTGTTTCAAAATCCTAACAGTTGAGCGGCAAACTACTCAAAAGACGTATCAAAACGCACCCGCACCCCCGCGTTTTTACACTTTGTTTACCAGTAAGTCCGAAGGTTAACGCTGGCGGCGCATGTGGCGCTTGGCTGCCGGGGTGTGCGCTGTTCCGACGTCAGGTCAGCACTTAGGTCCGGCACGGCCGAGACGTCATCTGAGCCAATACTCGCGAAGGCCCGCAAAAAAGCTTGCGGGAACAACACTTGGACAGGCTCGTGCAATGGATGGTGCAGGACGCCTCACGCGGTCGGTGAGATCGGTGGGGCCCCAGGCTGACCTGAAAGCAGCCGCTATTGGAGCGGCCGTGCTGCTGCGCGAGTGGCTGGGCCGTCGTGCCCGCGCCCGTATCCCGGCCAAACCCGTGATTGATCGCGAGCCGTCGAATCGCCTGGTCCGTCTGGTCGAGCGCTATCTGCCGAATCGCCTGGGCGTCGCCTTGACCGTCCTGATGCTGCTCGGCAGCGCCGGCTTTGGCATCGTCAAGGGCGGTCACCTCGACGCATTCACGACCGCGCTCAGCGACACCCGCAATGCGTTGGCCAATTCGGCTGGATTCCGCATTACCGAAGTCGTCATCAATGGCCGCAAGCAATTGAGCCAGGACGAGGTGCTCGCGATCGGCGGCGTCAATGGCCGCTCGTCGCTGCTGTTCCTCGACGCCGCCACCCTGCGCGACAAGCTCAAGGCCAATCCGTGGATATCAGATGCGACCATCCTGAAGCTCTATCCCGGCCAGTTGCAGATCGACCTCGTCGAGCGCTCGGCGTTCGCGCTGTGGCAGCAGGGCGGCCGGCTCGCCGTGATCTCCGAGGACGGCGCGGTGCTGGAGCCCTACGTGTCGCGCCGCTTCGTGACGCTGCCGTTGGTGGTGGGCAAGGGGGCCGACCTCAAGGCCCGCGATTTCCTCGCGCTGCTCGACCGCTATCCGCAGGTCCGCAGCGTCACCAAGGCCGCGATCCTGGTCGGCGAGCGGCGCTGGAATTTGCGGCTGAAGGACGGCCTTGACATCCGCCTGCCGGAAAATGACGTCGGCAATGCGCTGGCTACCCTCAGCAAGCTCGACAAGGAAGACCGGCTGTTCTCGCGCGACATCGTCGCCGTCGACATGCGCCTGCCGGACAGGCTCACGGTGCAATTGTCGGAAGACGCGGCGAAGGCCCGCGAAGAGCTGTTCAAGGAGAAAAAGCCGACCAAGAAGAAGCCGGGTGATTCAGCATGACCGGCCTCGATCGCAACCAGACCCCGAAGACGCGGCCCGTCGACCACAAGCGCACGGCGCTGGTGGCTTCGCTCGATATTGGCACCAGCAAGATCGCCTGCATGATCGCGCGGCTGAAGCCGTCGCCGCCGAGCGAGGCGCTACGCGGGCGCAGCCATGCGGTGGAATTGATCGGCTACAGCCAGATCCAGTCGCGCGGCGTCAAGGCCGGCGCGGTGGTCGATCTCGCCGAATGCGAGCAGGCGGTGCGCCAGGCGGTGGCGCTGGCCGAGCGGATGGCCAAGGTCCGCGTCGAATCGGTATTGCTGTCGGTTTCCGGCGGCCGGCTGCAGGGCCAGCTGGTTGAAGCGGCCGCCGATATCAGGGGCGGCGCGGTCACCGCTGAAGATGTCACCCGCGTGACGTCCACCGGCATGCGCCACGCCACCGGTGAGGGGCGCACGGTGCTGCACGCGCTCCCCGTCGGTTACGCGCTCGACGGCGTCAAGGGCATCCGCGACCCCCGCGGCATGGTGGCCCGGCAGTTCGGCGTCGACATGCAGGTGGTGACGGTGGATGCCACCGTTGCCCGCAATCTGATGCTGGTGGTCGAGCGCTGCCATCTGAACGTCGAGGCCATGGCGGCGAGTCCTTATGTCGCAGGTCTTTCCGTATTGACCGACGACGAAGCCGATCTCGGCGCCGCCGTGGTCGAAATGGGCGCAGGTTCGACCACGATCGCGACGTATTCCGGCGGCCGTTTCGTGCATGCCAGCGGTTTTGCACTCGGCGGCCAGCACGTCACAATGGATCTTGCACGCGGCGTCGGCGCATGCATTGCAGATGCCGAGCGAATCAAGACGTTATATGGCACCGTGCTGACCGGCGGGTCTGACGCGCGCGAGCTGATGTCTGTACCGACTGCGGGCGAGGAACACGATACGCCGCAGATCGTTTCGCGCGCCACGATTGCCAACATCGTCCGGCATCGCGCCGAGGAGATTTTTGAAATGGTCCGGGACCGGCTCGCGGATTCCCCCTTTGCGGCAGAGCCGAGGGCGCGGGTCGTGTTGAGCGGCGGCGCCTCCCAGCTCACCGGCACCGTGGAACTCGCCACCCGTATTCTCAACCGGCCGGTCCGGATCGGCCGTCCGCTCGGTTTCGGCCGGCTGCCCAACGAGGCCAAGAGCGCCTCGTTCGCGGTGCCCGCCGGCCTCCTGGTCTATCCGCAATACGCTCATCTGGAACACGTCGAACCGCGGCATACGCGGCAGCTCAAAACAGGGACTGACGGCTATTTCGGAAAGGTCGGACGATGGCTTCGCGAGGGCTTCTGATGACCGGTCCAGTAACCAAACGATTTTCACCAAATCCCGCGGCCGCCGGCCCGGGTGAACCAAAGCGCGCGTCGTAAGAGAGGCAACCATGGCACTCAATCTGACACCCCCTGACATCAGCGAGCTGAAACCGCGGATTACCGTCTTCGGCGTCGGTGGAGCAGGCGGCAATGCCGTCAATAACATGATCACCGCCGGGTTGCAGGGCGTCGATTTCGTCGTCGCCAACACCGACGCGCAGGCGCTGACCATGTCGAAGGCTCAGCGCATCGTGCAGATGGGCACCCAGGTGACGCAGGGCCTCGGCGCGGGGTCCCAGCCTGATGTCGGCGCGGCGGCGGCGCAGGAAGTCATCGACGAGCTTCGCGACCATCTCACGGGCGCGAATATGGTGTTCGTCACCGCCGGCATGGGCGGCGGCACCGGCACCGGCGCTGCTCCCGTCATTGCCAAGACCGCGCGCGACATGGGCATCCTCACCGTCGGCGTCGTCACCAAGCCCTTCCATTTCGAAGGCCAGCGCCGCATGCGCACCGCCGAGTCCGGCATCGCCGAACTGCACAAGGTGGTCGACACGCTGCTGATCATCCCGAACCAGAACCTGTTCCGGGTCGCCAACGAAAAGACCACCTTCGCCGACGCCTTCGCGATGGCCGACCAGGTGCTCTATTCCGGCGTCGCCTGCATCACCGACCTGATGGTCAAGGAAGGCCTGATCAACCTCGACTTCGCCGACGTGAGGGCGGTGATGAGGGAAATGGGCAAGGCGATGATGGGTACCGGCGAGGCCACCGGCGAGAAGCGCGCGCTGACCGCAGCCGAAGCTGCGATCGCCAACCCGCTGATCGACGACTCGTCGATGAAGGGTGCGCGCGGCCTGTTGATCTCGATCACCGGCGGCAAGGACCTGACCCTGTTCGAGGTCGACGAAGCCGCCACCCGGATTCGCGAGGAAGTCGACCAGGACGCCAACATCATCGTCGGCGCCACCTTCGACGAATCGCTCGACGGCATCATCCGCGTGTCCGTGGTCGCGACCGGCATCGACCAGTCGCAGATCGCGCGCAACGCCGGCACCCCGGCCGCTGCTGCGGCTGCTGCCCCGGCGGCCGCCGCCCCGTCTTTGCCGGACAACCGGTTGGCCGAGCTGACCGCTCGCCTGCGCGCCGACAATGCGCGTCTGGCCGAGCGCGCCCAGAAGCTCGAGCCGACGGCTGCACCGCAGATGATTGCATCGGCTCCCGCACCGGCCGCTGCGCCGGCGCCCCGCGGCAATGTCGAGCGTGCGGCGCTCGCCGCCATTGCTGCGGCGGTCGGCACCGAACCGGCGCAGGCCGCGCCGATCCAGCCGGCCTCCTATGGCGACGTCACGGTCCGCCCGATCGCGCAGAAGCCGACGCTGTTCCCGGATCACAAGGAAGCCGCCCGCGAGCCCGAGCCGCCGGCTGCGCCCGAAACCTTCATCCCGCAGGCCGCCGAACGTGCGCCGCTCCGCGCCCCGCGGATGCCGAAGTTCGAGGACCTCCCGATGCCGGCGCAGGCCGAGATTCGGCAGGCCCGCGGCGAAGCCGAGGAAGAGCATCCGCAGAAGTCCAAGCTGTCGCTGTTGCAGCGGCTGGCCAATGTCGGCCTCGGCCGCCGCGACGAGGAGAACGAGCCGCCGATCGCGGCGCGCGCCTCCGGCCCGGCCATGGCCCCGTTGCCGCCGCTCCCCGAGCGCAAGCCGCAACGGACCGTCGCCCAGCAAATGGCGAATCATGACCCGGTGTCTGAGTACGCAAAACGCCCGGCGCCGCAGGGTTTGGACGTCCATGGCCGCCCCGCACCTGTTGCCCCGGCGCCACAGGGAGACGACCATCTTGATATCCCAGCCTTCCTCCGGCGCCAGGCCAACTGAGCTTTGTAACAATTGAGGCGACCCGAAAGGCCCCGGCTGACCCAGCCGGGGCCTTTCTCTTTGGAGCGGCAGATGCTTTCCCAACTAACTGATTTTAAATCATTAATTATGCTTTGCGTGCTCAAATACCACAGTTGGAACCAAGGGCGGCCGCGCCGGAATTTGGTTAACGCTTGGCGCGAATGAGGCAGAGATGGGGTAACAATCCGTAAAGAAGCGTGAGTTGTGCGCTTAAGGGCAACGACTATGGTCTGCCGTGACTTGGGGATGCCTAAAACGCGAATCGCCGCGGAAGCGCGGTTCCGAGCTTTAGGTTAAGTCGGGTAGTGGGCAGTTATCGATGAAATTCAGCCGTCAAACCACGCTTCGGTCGCAAGCCACCGTAACGGGCGTTGGCGTCCATTCCGGTTTACCTGTCAGCCTGACGCTTGGACCTGCTCCTGTGGATGCGGGTTTTATTTTTGTCCGCACCGGCCTCGACGAAGCCGACCGTGAAGTTCCCGCCGTCGCCGAATCCGTCATCGCCACCGATCTCGCTACCGTGCTCGGCGACCGCGAAGGCCCGCTGGTTTCCACCGCCGAACACGTGCTGGCTGCGCTGCGCGGCATGGGCGTCGACAACGCCATCATCGAAGTCGACGGCCCCGAAGTACCGATTATGGACGGCAGCGCGGCTGCCTTCGTCGCGGCCATCGACCAGGCCGGCATCGTGACCCAGTCCGCTCCCCGCCGCTACATCCAGATCCTGAAGCCGGTGCAGGTCGCGATTGGCGACAGTTTTGGCGAGTTGCGCCCCCATGCGGGCGGGTTCCGTGTCGAGGTCGAAATCGACTTTGCCAATCCGATGCTCGGCCGCCAGAACTATTCTCTCGATCTCAACCCTGAAAGCTTCCGCCGCGAGATTTCCCGCGCCCGGACCTTCGGCTTCATGAACGAGGTCGCGCGGCTCTGGAGTGCCGGTTTTGCACTCGGCGCCTCCTTTGAGAACTCGGTGGTGTTCGACGAAACCCGTCTGCTCAACACCGAAGGGCTGCGCTTCAGCGACGAATGTGCCCGCCACAAGGCGCTGGATGCGATCGGCGATCTGACCCTGGCCGGTCTGCCGCTGCTCGGCGCCTACCGTTCGGTGCGCGGCGGCCACAAGCTCAATCACGCCGTGCTGACGGCCCTGCTGGCCGACCGCAGCGCCTGGCGGGTGGTCGATGCCGAACCGGCACGCCGTCCCCGCAGCCACGTCGAGGCAGGCGCGGGCATGGTGGGCGGCATGATCGCCCCGGCCTACGGCCCGGACGTTTCCTGACTTTCGCTTTGCGAAAGGTCCTGAACGTCCGTCTTTGCAAGAGCCCTGAATTTTCGGGCTGTTTGCGCCGCATAGGCGCATTTTCCCTAATAACCACAATTGGTAACGAGGCCGGCCAGCCGCCTTAATCCGGGCGAATTGGCTGCGTATTCGGTTGGTCGAGGACCATTTTTCGGCTACAGAGACCCTCGGTTGCACGAGAGTGCGCCACGGGGCCTTGAAGACTTTGGCACCAAACGCATTGGGCACGGGGAATATGGCGTCCATGACGACGGTTCACGGACGGACGGGCTCAATCATCAGTCGCATCACAGGGCGTCAGGTCACAGATTCCATGTCGGCACAGCGTATGACGCTTGAACCCAACAAATCACTCGGGCTTTCCAGCCTCGGGCGGTCACTGCGGTTGGCAGTGGGCCTGATTGCGCTCGCGATTCCCTTAAGTGGCTGCGGCACCGGCGCGCTGTGGGACAAGTTCACCCAGAAGGACGACACCTTCAACGAGGAGCCCGCGGACAAGCTCTACAATGAGGGCTTGTACCTGATGAACCAGCGCAAGGATAACAAGGCGGCATCGAAGAAATTCGAGGAAGTCGACCGCCAGCATCCTTATTCGGACTGGGCGCGCAAATCGCTGCTGATGTCGGCCTATTCCTTCTACAACCAGGGCGACTACGACAGCTGCATCGGCGCTGCGACCCGTTACGTCACGCTGCATCCCGGCAGTCCCGACGCGGCCTACGCACAATATCTGATCGCAGCCTCGCATTACGACCAGATCCCGGACATCTCCCGCGACCAGGGCCGCACCGAAAAGGCGATTGCGGCGCTGGAAGAAGTGATTCGCAAATATCCGACCTCGGAATATGCGAACTCCGCCAAGGCCAAGCTCGAGGGTGCGCGCGACCAGCTCGCCGGCAAGGAAATGGACGTCGGCCGCTACTATTTGGAAAAGAAGGACTACACCGCCGCCATCAACCGATTCAAAACGGTCGTTACCCGCTATCAGACCACGCGGCATGTCGAGGAAGCGCTGGCGCGCCTGACCGAGTCCTATATGTCGATCGGCATCGTCGGCGAGGCGCAGACGGCAGCGGCCGTACTTGGGCACAATTTTCCTGACAGCCGCTGGTACAAGGACGCCTATAATCTTGTAAAGTCGGGCGGTCTCGAGCCGAGCGAGAACAAGGGTTCCTATATTTCCAGGGCCTTCAAGAAGATGGGTCTCGGTTCCTTGACCAATATGGGTCGCGGTTAGGAATTTACTTCGCATGCTGGCGCGTCTGTCGATCCGTGACATCGTCCTGATCGAACGGCTCGATATCGAATTCTCCCGTGGCCTCGCGGTGCTGACCGGCGAAACCGGCGCGGGCAAATCCATCCTGCTCGATGCCTTCGCGCTGGCGCTCGGCGGCCGCGGTGATTCGGGCCTGGTCCGCCATGGTGCGGAGCAGGGCCAGGTGACCGCCACCTTCGATGTGCCCAAGGGCCATCCGGCGACAAAGATCCTTTCCGAGAACGGCCTCGACGATACCGGCGAGATGATTCTCCGCCGCGTGCAGCTGGCCGACGGCCGCACCCGCGCCTTCATCAACGACCAGTCGATCAGCGTGCAGACCCTGAAAGCCGTGGGCGCCGTCCTGGTCGAGATTCACGGCCAGCATGACGAGCGCGCGCTGGTCGATGCCTCGACGCACCGGCAGTTGCTCGACGCCTTTGCCGGGCTGGAGAAAGAGGTCGCGGCGCTGGAAACGCTGTGGGAGGCGCGGCGCACCGCCAACCAGGCGCTGGGTGAGCATCGCGCCAGCATGGAGCGCGCCGCGCGCGAGGCGGATTATCTGCGCCACGCCGCCGACGAATTGAAGACGTTGAAGCCGAAGGACGGTGAGGAGACGACGCTCGCCGAACGCCGCACCATCATGATGCAGGGCGAGAAGATCGCCAGCGACCTGCGCGAGGCGCAGGAGGCGGTCGGCGGCAACAACTCGCCGGTGCCGGCACTGGCCGCCGCGGTGCGCCGCCTCGAACGCCGCGCCGCCAATTCGCCGGCGCTGGTTGAGCCCGCGGTGAGGGCGATCGACATCGCGATCAACGCGCTGGAAGAGGCGGACCAGCATCTCAGCGCAGCGCTCGTTGCGGCCGATTTCGATCCCGCCGAGCTCGAGCGCATCGAGGAGCGGCTGTTTGCGCTGCGCGCCGCCTCGCGGAAATATTCGACACCGGTCGATGGTCTGGCGGCGCTCGCCGCGAAATTCGTCTCCGACGTCGCGCTGATCGATGCCGGCGCGGATCGTCTGAAGAAGCTGGAAGCGGCGGCTGCCGAGGCCGATCAGCGCTACGGCGCGGCGGCCGAAAAATTGTCCGCGGCCCGCATCAAATCCGCCGAAAAACTCAACAAGGCCGTCAATGCCGAGCTGGCACCGCTGAAACTCGAGCGTGCGAAGTTCACGACGCAGGTCGAAGCGGATGCGAAGTCGCCGGGGCCGCAAGGCATCGACCGCGTCGAGTTCTGGGTGCAGACCAACCCGGGGACCAAACCGGGGCCGCTGATGAAGGTCGCCTCCGGCGGCGAGTTGTCGCGCTTCCTGCTGGCGTTGAAAGTGGTGCTGGCCGACCGTGGTTCAGCGCCGACATTGGTGTTCGACGAAATCGATACCGGCGTCGGCGGCGCGGTCGCGGATGCGATCGGCTCGCGGCTGGCGCGGCTCGCGGGCCAGGTGCAGGTGATGGCAGTGACGCACGCGCCGCAGGTCGCCGCTCGCGCCAGCCAGCATCTGCTCATTTCCAAGGACGCGCTCGACAAGGGCAAGCGCGTCGCCACCCGCGTCAACGCGCTCGCCGCCGACCACCGCCGCGAGGAAATCGCCCGCATGCTGGCCGGCGCCGAGATCACCGCCGAGGCGAGGGCGGCCGCGGAGCGGTTGTTGCGCGCGGCGACGGCGTAGTTTCAGCGTCATGGCCAAAGCAGCAAAAGCAAAGGCGCTCCCCGACGTCGAAAAGCTCACCAAGGCGCAGGCCAAGGTCGAGCACACGCGGCTGGCGCTGGAGCTCGAGGGGCACGACAAGCGCTACTACCAGGACGATGCGCCAAGCGTGAGCGACGCCGAATACGATGCGTTGCGCCAGCGCTTCAATGCGATCGAGAAGCGTTTCCCCGAATTCGTCAGTTCGGATTCGCCATCGCAAAAGGTGGGGGCGGCGCCTTCGGGGCGCTTCAAGAAAGTCCGTCACTCCTTGCCGATGTTGTCGCTCGACAATGCCTTTGCCGAGCAGGATGTGATCGACTTCGTCGGCCGTATCGAGCGCTTTCTCAAGCTCAGCGACGACAAGATCGATTTTTCCGCCGAGCCGAAGATCGACGGGCTGTCGATGTCGCTGCGCTATGAGGGCGGCGAGCTCGTCACCGCCGCGACACGCGGCGACGGCGCGGAGGGCGAGGATGTCACGGCGAACATCCGCACGCTGGAAGATGTGCCACAGAAGCTGAAAGGCCGTAACGTCCCTGACATCTGCGAGGTGCGCGGCGAAGTCTACATGACCAAGAAGGCGTTCCTCGCGCTGAACGAACGCCAGAAGGCCGCGGGCGATACCATTTTTGCAAACCCGCGCAATTCGGCGGCCGGCTCGCTGCGTCAGAAGGACCCGAGCATCACGGCCTCGCGGCCGCTCGGCTTCTTTGCCTATGCCTGGGGCGAGATGAGCGCGATGCCGGAGAATACGCAGACCGGCATGATTCATTGGTTCGAGCGCTGCGGCTTCAAGACCAATCCGCTGACCAAGCTGTGTCATTCGGTCGATCAGCTCATCGCCTTCCACCGCAAGATCGAGGAGCAGCGCGCCGAGCTCGACTACGACATCGACGGCGTCGTCTACAAGGTCGACCGCATCGACTGGCAGGAACGGCTCGGCTTCGTCTCGCGCACGCCGC
>Ga0081455_10006755_pt1 | contig 12247 bp, 13 predicted proteins | sample TabmetS3T2R1_FD_70207 | JGI IMG/M metagenome (GOLD analysis project Ga0081455, IMG submission 70207) | Tabebuia heterophylla rhizosphere microbial communities from the University of Puerto Rico - S3T2R1 | ecosystem: Host-associated > Plants > Roots > Rhizosphere ... | reverse complement strand
TTCCACCATCTTAGCCACCATTGACATGATATACAATCCCACAAACACTAATTATATAGTTAATTTACTCATTCTTAAGTATGTCGGAACTTGATTTTGTGATTTTTTTAGTTCCAATACTGCGAGCTCATTCATACTCATAGTTAATTTGTATATGTGGTACAATGTTCGTCAGTCAGTAAATGTTTGCTACGTTGTCTAAATAAATTAAACCAACCATCGTAAATGGCCAACTATCTATAGATGGTAAGTTATGCGTAGAAATACCTGCCGGCCCAAGCTACTTCATTACATAGACCCATGATTCATAATTTTTTAGTAATGGCTTTTACTTTATTTAGATTTTTGTGAGCATTGCATGACTCTTAACATCAATTCTAAGCTACAAACTGGTACTTAATTTCGTAAATAGTCGAAGTAATGATTATATATTTTATTTGAGTACATATAAGAGTGCAAAGTAGCGGAACACATAACGTTAATGATTCAATACGAAGCTATTATGCATCTCACAGAGCGTCTGCTATTTTAAATCAGAATAGAAATAGAGAAATTGGAAAAGTGTTTGCAGAATATAAAGATAAACTAGTCATAATATCTGGCGAAACTAAAAAAGAACACACCTATTTAATTCCCAAGACAAGAGTACACCATTATGGTGATAAAAGAGTTTATGTTAACATTTCAGAAAATTCTTTGGAAGATTTCGAGATTTAAATAATTATTTTTAACAATCATCATACAATTTATAGACTTTCTAGTGTTTATGCTTACAGTTCTCACGTGCGATCATTTATAACAATTATGATATCTCTTGATTGAGATTTCTTTCTTGTACAAATTTTTTTACTGCTTCAATGATTAACTCACCAACATACAGATCTATATGTAGCATTTCAGATAGTTCTCGATAGCCTATACCAATTATCGATTCAATCGTAACATCGACATCAATTAATTATTGTTTTAATCCCTCTGCAATGTCCAACCCTTGAACCCTATCATTTACCGAAGAATAGGGTTTCATAATTAACAAAGTAATATAGTATCATTCGTCGACGATTCACATCATAGTCCACGTCTGAAATTCAATGTATCTAGGCTTTATTCGATTTGATGAACTAATGGCAGACTGCAGGTTAATCGAAATGCTTCAAGCAGGTTTCCATATAATGATGTCTCTCATCTATCTTCTTCAGCGCCTGGTGTTACGTGTCCATTACTACAAATATACCAAAGTAGTCTGCATCGAATTCAACGAAGTCTCCATCCTCATTCCAGTACCCATCAGTAAAACTTCATCTTTGGTACAGTTTGGCCGGGATATAGAATAACTTTACTCCTCTTTCCTTCAGATTGACATTGTGGACAGAATACTTTACTTTCTTCTTTTCCACAAAAATCTATGCTTAATACTCTAACATCAGATTTAAAGCTGACTTGCCTATATGAAAATACATAAACTTACGATCTGATATTAGAGCGACTTTATTCACTTCAAACAGAAAGATAAAATGCCAACCAGAATAGACGATTAAGTTTGAACTCTTCGCAGTTTCATTGGATCATTGGATCAATGCTTATTTACAGTACACAACAACCACTCTCAGACGCAACAGTGAAATTAGGAAAGTTAGCTAAGGGTAATGCATAAATTTAAGATTGAGTCGGATCAACCATAACGGATAAAGCGAAAATAAGGTTGAGTACTTGTGCAAGCAACTTCATTTTCAAAAGTTACAGTTTCAAAGTGTTGCATGCAGTTTCAACTGTAGCAAGATATAGTGCTATTAAATTACTTTCAAATGCTAGATATGGCTTCTTTATTAATTCGCCAATTATAGACACATCTATCTGCAATTTATTTGCAATTTGGGTACATACTACACGGTCTTCATCATATAATTTGAAAACTTCTTTAGGAAATTAAATGTATATCTTACTTGGCGGCATCGTGTAATGATACCACTTGATTATGAACTAACCTTGAATCCCATGTGTTAACATTAATTTTGGATATGAATTAAGTATAGCATATTCTGTATGTGATAAGTCTGGTTCATAATACCTCCAAAACTATCCCATTGAAGCAAGGCAAAGATTTCAATAGTCAATATCTGGCTATTCTAGGACATTTGATAACATTTATTATCAATTATTTTAGTCATCATATAGAATGGCTAGATCGAAAGGTAGGATTAGACGAAAACGAAGTATATTAGGAAAACGTGGAAAGTCAATAACTATGGAGCATATGGAGATGCTATTAAGATTAGGAGAACAGTATAACACGAGCTATGATTTTGAGGCATCGCAATGGTTCTGGAGCAAGCTACATCAAAATGAAATTCCCTCTTCGATTGAAGAATTCGAGAATAAGTATCCCCAAGGAAGTAGAGAATTTCAACTATTTGAAAGATTTACCTCAAAGTTTGAACTAGCAGGATTGCTTATTGAATACGGGTTTCTTGATGAAAATTTATACTATAATAGGTACGGTGGACTTCAAGCAGAATGGGAGCGAGCTAAACCAATTATCTATGGAATAAGAAAACAATGGAATGAACCGAGATTTAGAGAGAACTTTGAGATTCTTGCAAAGAGGGGAAAAGATTGGTTAGAAGAGCATCCACCTAAAATAAGTGGAGAATAGAATAGCATACCAGTCTACTAAAGGGATTGATCAATAGAATGGCATCTCATAAAATCTGCTTTAACATAGAATGAAAAATTCAGCCGGTGAAATTTCAAAGTTGCTGGTCAAAAAATTGCGGAGAATACTCGATATGGTAACTCTAATTCTTCTAGATATTCTGATAAAAGCATCAGGAGATATTGAACTGAATGTTAAAATAGATACAAGGTCGGGGGCCAGGGAGGTGAATTGAATAATGTTAGTGCCTAATATGCTCTATAGCTGTAGTTGTTGTTACGGCATATAATCTGTGGAAAATTCTGGTAACAGTTTACTGATTCTTATCTTAATCGGAATCAAGATGTGAACTATCTGATTCGATCTCGATCTTTTGATCTTTTTTGCAAAAGCACCGCATGAGGGCCAATCAAAAAAGAACTCATTTCATGTACTCGTCATGCCGGTGAAGCCACGACACCGGTTCGTTCCGTCCATTCGGTGAGCGATCGAGCCACTGGTACATTCCCCAGAGAGCATCGAGGCCGCGAGCGTAGGTGGAGTATTTGTGGTAGATGACGCCATCGGAGAGTGCGAATGTGCTCATGCCCGGCGTCTCGCGGGTGTAGGTTGGGACGTCGGTGCCGGTCATGGCCGCGAAGCGGCGGGGGGTCAAGGGGTCTTGTCGGTCCTTTGAACTGGTCTCCGAGTCGGATGTCGGCCCGAACGTGCTATAGTTGTATTCGATGCCGCTAGAGCGCTGCTGCTCCTCAGTGAAAGAGGTGTTGAAGTCGTAGTTGAAATCGCTGTTCAGGGACTAGACCCAAGTGAACGTCCAGCCCATACGGCGCCTGTAGGCTTGGAGCTCGGTCATTGGGGCTCGTGAGACTGCGATCATCGCGACATCATGGTTCTCAAGGTGCACGGCGAAGCCATTAAAGCCGTCAGCGATCGCAGAGCATGCCGGGCAGCCGCCTGTGTACTCGGGACCGAACATGAAGTGATAGATGAGGAGCTGTGAGCGTCCCCCGAACAGATCTGCAAGAGAGACCGTGCCCTCGTCGGTCTCGAAACGGTACTCCTTGTCAATTCGAACCCATGGCAGCTTCCGCCGCCACTGCGCCAGTTCATCGCTACGCCGCGTCAGCTCCTTCTCGGCCTTGAGCAGCTCCAGCCGGGCCGCAAGCCACTCTTCACGTGTTCCGAGCTTGTGATCAGTCATGTTATCCCTATTGCTGCCGTCATTGTTATTCATTGAAGGAAATTCTACAAGACACAATCCGAGAACTCTGGAATGAAGCCCATCAACGTCGAATTGACTCATGGTCATTCGATTGGGATGTCTGGACATTACTACAGACCTCAAGAAAGTGAAGTTCTTAATGATTACATGGCCCATGCCATGATTGGCCTGTGTGTAGAATATCACACAAGTCTTAGTTGAGATATCCATATTTGACTAGTTCCAGTTCATTATCCATTACTTGCCCAATTCCAGGCGCGTGAAGGTTTATCTCCCTTATCCCTGGTTCTAGATCACTTGTTTCATTCATCTGTATTACACCGCTAAAGTTGCCAGAAGGAACATTCACTGTTTGATTCATACCGATTAGCTCGGCTTTATCCAATGCAACATCTGGAGCTATTTCTTGATAATATCTTGAACCAAGCAAGATAGTTCCAGGCATTATCAGACCAGCTCTTGCATTATCTGAACCATGCAGCCACGACCCCTCATGATCTACTAGCTTTCCATCTTCATAGTTGTTAACATCTTCTCCAAAGTAAAACACACTGTTTGTCTGCTCACAAATCGCAAAGTAATCTTTAGTAAGTTCCTTCAAGTCGCCAGTTTCACTGTTCACAGTTCTTTCTTCAACAACTCTTGCGTGTATTCCATCTCCAACATCCTTAGTCTCATTGCTTACTATTACTGTTACATTAAGAGGCTCGCCGTCTTCAATACCTTCAAATTCCAGCTGATAACCAGGTTGTAGAATAAAGTATGGATTAGTGCCTGTGGTGGAGAAATTGCAATCCTTCATGTTAAATGAGGTTGTCCATGACTGATTCTGTGCACTAGCCAACATCGGACTAGTAGTAATAAATGGTATAACTGCTGATGCTGCTACAATGGCTATCGACATGTAGAGTACATTAGATCCGAAAACTGATTTTGTTTTCATTGTATTAAGTTTGTAGTACTACAACTAATAAATAATCTGGTACAAGCAGCTAAACCAGATTAGGAAATCATAGTATGATATCGGAACTATTTAGATACTTGTACCACACAATTTATAAATATTAGATCATAATTGGAGTTCATATCATCTTGATAGATAGCCTGAGAGGAGATGAACATCAAGTAGCAACGGCATTATAAAAATAATCAAAAGGTATACAAAAAAAGGAGAGTTAATTCACATTCATTTTCCTAGCTAGCTAGTGTTGAAAATTAGGGTGAATCTTCTTGGTCATTAGTATCTACGTCTCCTGGTTCATCCTGATCTTCTCCTGGTCCTTCCTCCATTCCTCCTTCATCTTCACCTGTCTCTCCCGTCATAGCAGCTTCGGCTAAATCTAATTGCTCTAATGCCATCGTATTGTTACCGCTGTCAAGTGCTTGTATGGCCTGAGTCAAATAATTTTTTACTTGTGTGGCGTCAATAGGTTGTTCTTGAGCCCCTGCATTGGAAGCGATACTCTCAAACAGAGACATTGTTGTCAGTGTTATTGTCATAATGACTCCAATGGTCAAAGTTGATCTTGCATTCATTAGAATCGATTAATAACTGAATATTAAATAAGATATATGGTACAAATAGCTAAATGAATCAGGATAAACACAAGTGAAAGCAGGTTATCAATTAGGTAATTGTACCATAAGACCTTTATAGTTATAGTACTGAAAAACCACAAATTTGTATTTTGTCATATGAAATGTTTCTCGTTTATTGATAACATTTTTATTAATCTTGTTCTGCGGTTGACTGGTAGAATGTTGTGGACGGGCTTGGAGATACCGCTGAGAGAATATTACATTGCAACTTATACATCTGACTTGGAAAACGGAGGTCTTTCTGTTCTCAGCACTCATAACTTCAATGATATTAGAGATGGGGATCCACAGACGCTGATTATCTGGGGAACATCTTCCTCTGGTACAAACTCCCTTCAAAATGTTGTTTCCCAACTGGAGGGGATAACACCCACTCTGCCGTATAGCTGACTGACCCTTTAGCCTTCCTTTTTTGTTATTTTATTTTTGATATTACTAGACATGGCTATGCATCGATTAGACTGGCGTATCCGGGCCCCGCAGACATCGAGAAATATGGGTCACTGGCACTGATACATTAGTTAAGTCGCATTACAATGTTTTGACGGTCACAACGATTCTTCTAGAGAACAAGAGCCATCCAAAGATCGCTCCTAATGATAGTATCAGACTATAAACGGCTGCCACATTGAAGCTAAAGGCGTCCCACAGGAATCCGAATAATATATTGCATACAAAGAAACCAAAGCCAATCATCACGTAATATAATCCAAAAGCCGTTCCACGCATATCTGGAGAAACATATCCTGGGATTATCGCCCTCTGAACCGTTTCTATTGATCCTATGTACAAGCCAAATACAGCGGCGATAACATATGCATAGAAATATAGATTTGATTCTAGAGTCATCATTAGCAGCACGGAGACTACAAAAATAGAAAACCCAATTGTTAGTGCCTTTTCTTTTCCTATTCTGTCAGCAAACATGCCGATTGGTATCCCAATTATTGTATGAGTTACATTGATAACTGCATATACTAGCGGTATGTCATTAGTAGATATACCGAAATCTTGTGACTTTAATAAAATGAATGAGAAGTTAAATGCGCCTAAAGAAAATATCCCAGATACAATAAGAAGTATGAGGAATGGCCTATTTCCTTTTAGAAGAGTTATCATCCTTGTAAAAATCGAGGCCATTCTTTTCCCTTGTTTGTATGAACCAGGGGAGAGTGATTTGACTGTGTCATCAGCTCGATCGGTTCCGTTCTTTCCTATCGTAGCCTCCTTAACATAAAAAATGAGTATGATTACTGCTATTCCACCAGGTATAATGGAGAAAAGAAAAATCCATTGAATATCCAAAAACTGCAGTATTGCGAATGCTGCTATGGGTCCTAATATTGCTCCTGATTGGTCTATAGTCCTATGTATTCCAAATGCTTTACCAGAAATAGATATTGATACTGAATCTGCGATTAGTGCATCACGAGGGGCAGTTCTTATGCCTTTTCCGACTCTATCAGTGACTCGAACTACAAAAGCATCTGACCAGCTAGTGCTGAAAGCAAGAAACGGTTTACTTGCTGCCGATAAGCCGTATCCTATCAACACAAAGATCTTTCTCTTATGGAAATAGTCTGAAAGAGAACCCGAAATCATTCTGGAAGCATAACTGATTAGCTCTGCAGATCCTTCCATGATTCCTAGAACGGCACGAGAAGCCCCTAGGTTGTTGACAACAAACAACGGTAGAATGCCTAAGACCATTTCAGTAGAGAAATCAGTAAAGAAACTAACTAACCCTAAAGCAAATACATTTCTCAGTCCGCTGGGTTTGGAGGGATTCTCATTACTATCAGGACTGGATGATTCATGATCTGCTGCCAACTAAGTGTGAAGGATAGAAAAATGCTGCAAAAATAAATTTGTAATGGTGCTTTTTCCTGTCCACTTAAACTTGAGAAACTGATGACAGATAAATAGAACCCTTCCATGTGCAACGACCAACACCGGCTGGCCGGAAATTCATTACGACATCTGTGTATTTACTTCCTGTTCGCTAGAAGATGCCGAAGGGAGATCCCCCCCTCATTCCTTCAGCCGTCTTGCTAACATCACAATTTCTGATTTAGGATATCAGAACTCTTCGGAATATTTTATAGGTTATTGAGATTCTACGTAAAGAACAAAGAAAGAATCTGAGAATACCGAGATATTCAGAAAGATAGAACCATATTTTACATTTCTAGATGTGCATCAGCTGCAGAGACAGAGTGCCGATATTCAAAGCAAAATAGAGGAATTAGAAGAGTTAAATCAGTTATCTAGAGAAAGAGACAAAATGAATGATGATGCGATAGCGCATCTTTCGAATCAATTAATGGCTTTGACAGCTAGAATGCTGGATCTCGAGAGACGACAATAATTGCCTTTGATGAATACGAGGAAGTGCATTTCTATTATACTAAAGTGCAGAACACAGGCAGGAGCACTGCTTAATCTGTACAAAATACCAAGTTACTAAGTAACTTTACTAATACTCACAATTGCCCGAAACCCATGGATTTATCTACTAGCAAGATATATTATTCAGTTACCTAGAGCAACTGCTCTTGGCATCATAATTGACTGGGGTCATGAAGAATCAAGTGTTCTGCCATTGGTGGGTTTATATGAAATGATCTAATTAAACTATTATGAGGGCAAGATCAAAGCTTTTCGTACTCTTTGTATCTCTTGTATTAGCGTCTTTCCTTGCTGCAAGTCTCATCTCTATAAATGTGCTTTCCATGGCCATGGTAAGAGAGATTAGAGCTCATTTAGAAGATGATGCAGCTAGTCTTATGATTGCAATCTCGAAGGATTCCTCTAAAAGAATTGCGGATATTACATTTCTCGGAACGTCTATGAATACAATTCTAACCCAATCAGACAGGGATCTCTCAAAATTCGAACTTTTAAGAAAATTTATGGATAGCCATGGCGATTACTCTTCCTTTTCAATTTACAATAATACTGGGATCAGAACTACGGGTAGCACAGTCACAAGTATAGATAAAAGCGTATCAGGTGAACCTTTTTTCGATAGAGCGATTCAGGGACATATATATAGAGAGAGTATTCCATCAATTAATTCAAGTTCCTTAAATGAAGAGGAAATTCTTTTGTCTGGGCCTTTATATGACCAATTGGGTAAGATAAACGGAGTTCTTGTTTTAACTTATTCACTAAAGAATCACACAAGTGTACCTTTTAGCACTGGTTATGAGAGGCAAATGAAGACCAGTTTATTTTCAAATAATGGTAAAGTTATATATGCAAACGATGACAATAGTCCTTTATCAACTGTAGGTAATTCTAGTAGTTTTGTTGACCTACCAATATATTCTCTAATAAAGAATTCTAACAAAACAGTTGAAAGCGTAATATCCAGAGATACCGAATTACCATCACGGAATTATATATATGTTTTAGCAAAGGAAAATAGTAGTAATAACCCCTATCTCGATTCCAATGAGAATAGTTGGATTTTAATATCTTCATTAGGTACTCAAGATGCCTTCAACGAAGTGTTGAACCTAAGAAATATGTTTATTTTTATTACTGTGATAGTTTTAGGATTTTCAACATTTGCAATCTATATTTTAGTGGATAGAACCATTTCTAGACCACTTAAAAAGCTCAAGCATGCCGCAACGGAGATAGCCAAGGGATATTTGAACTTCGTAATAACTCCTACTTCTACTGTAGACGAAATTCGAGACTTATCTTCCCAGTTTGAAGTAATGAGAGATAGGGTAAAGACGCGAACACAAGACCTCGTGACAAGGGATAAAGAGCTTGAAACAGCGAATGAACAACTAAAAGAAAAAGAGAGTGAACTGCAAAAGGCTAACGAAGAATTAAGATATTCAGATAGACTTAAAGATGAATTCATTAGTATCGCAGCACACGAGCTGAGGACACCGATTCAGCCAATACTTGGTTTATCTGAAATCCTTCACTCAAAGATTGAAAATACAGAGCATAATGAGATTTTAGATGTTATTATTAGAAATGCAAAAAGATTGCAGCGACTCACAGAAAATATCTTGGATATTACAAGGGTTGATAGTCAATCATTAAAACTAAACAAATCAAAGTTCACTTTAACCGATCTCATATCGAATATTCTAGATGAATATAAACACAAAATCGAAATTAAAAGAATCAATGTAGAATTACTGTATAATCCTGCTGAACCTAAGGATAGCATTATAGAAGCAGATGCACAAAGGATTGCTCAGGTGATATCTAACTTGTTGGATAATGCCGTCACGTTTACTCCAGAAGGAGGTACTATATCCCTTAATATACATAAGGAGAACAATAATTGGATTACTGTTAGTGTGAAAGATACTGGGATCGGAATAGATCCTGAAATTGCGCCACATTTATTTACAAAGTTTACTACAAAGTCGCTCGAGGGCATGGGTTTGGGATTATTTATTTCGAAGGCGGTTATAGAAGCTCACGGGGGTAGAATCTGGGCAGAGAACAATATGGATGGAATTGGAGCGATATTCAGTTTCGTTCTTCCACTATCAAACAGGGACAAAGAAACCGCGTAGCCTAAAGTGCCTTAATATAAGCTATGAACATTACCAAGATTACTCAGCAATAAAAGCGCTAAAACCCTCGGCGTCAGTTCTAACTAATTACCGAAACCATGCAATGGAAGGCAAGGCTATTACTAATCAAAAATGGATTCTTCATAACGTATACATATGTGTATCCAAATACTGATGTACGGTAGCACTCGGACTTGTTTACTCTACGTTCAAATCAGACAGCTACGCGTAGATATCTAATCTTTTCTTTGGTGGGCTTAGTTATAATTTCAACTACTGTCATCACTTTTTTAAATTCAGAAATGATATTGTTTGCAAACGTGCCTCTGACCATAGCAGCCGGCATCGCTCTATGTCTATGTCTTCTAACCATGTATAAGCTCAAACTTGCTAGCCGATATGATAGAACACATACGTTTCTTACTTTAGGAATCGGAATGTGGTTTGTCGGGGAAATAGTTTATACCTATTATCAATTAGGCCTGTCTGTTGAGACCCCTTTTCCTTCTTTGGCTGATGTATTTTACCTATCTGGATACATATTCTTCGGCTTCTACGTCTATAGCATACTGAAATTGTTGAGAAAAACAATAGACAGAGATCTTATTGTTCTCGTATCCATCGCTGCTGCTATATCGATAACATATATGTTAAATTTATCCTTTGGCATAGCACAATTTCTGACTGCGCCGGATGAACTGGTAAGAACGATTCTAAGCATCAGTTATTTTGTATTGGATGGCATTCTATTTGTACCAGCAGCTTTAGTTCTATGGGCCATGAGAAAAGGGGAACTAGGCTACACCCATTGGATCCTAATATCGCTGTTTATATTACTTAATGCCATCGGGGACATTGGTTTTGGGTATGGTGCCATAATAGGAACAGTCGGAGAAGAGCAATGGATATGGGATATATTCTTTAATGCAGGGTATTTGACTCTAGTGTGTGCTTTATTTTGGCAAAATAAGTATTTATATTTCACCCCCTCTATTACCGTTCCTGGGAATAAGTAACAGCACTTGTTCAGCATCTCCCATAAGTATAGGAATCCACATCGAGAGGTCGATCCCCAATGTAACTAGTCCCGGATAGGATGGTCGACCTGCTCATGCTGACCACTGTGGTTGTCAATGGAAGGTAAAGTATTAATGACATATGAAAGTGGTTGATGCTTCAGTTAGGGACCAGCAGGCACCACACCTGTTACGTTATTGCTATGCCAGTCCCGCCATTCCATTATTGTTGTTGGGCCTCCACTTCAATATTTCTTCTTTAGCTCTTCTAGCAATTTCTACTACGTTAATTCTTTGATTTCATACAGCATAACACAAGCCGTAACGCATCCAGGATATCATCAAATGCATTTCTTTGCTTATCTAGACTATTAGGCTGACCAATTCACATTTGTTATGATTCATAGAACACAAAGAGAGTACCCTCAAAATCTGAATCCTTAAAAACGCGTATATGAATTAGAAAAAACAGTTCAAGCTTTACAAGGTTTCATTATTCTTAATCCGTTATGTTATTGTCTTGTAGTTGCACCATATTCATTTTGTCGGAACTGATCTGAGAACGGCCAATTCATGTCATTTAACGTTATTGACACCTTGGGAACAGGTCATTGACTGTTGAAAGAAGAATATCAATAGACTTTATTGACGCTAAACAATAGACAATATATATACACAAGATCTCATAATATATTGACGCAGAAAGAAATTGGCTTACTTGTAGCATTTAATGTCTCTTTAATTTTAATTCTTGCTTATGCCTTCCCATTGGATAAACAGGTGAATCTGAGTCCGAACCAATCAGACGTGCACGATGCTCAAGTCTTTTCTGTTGATAGTACCGTCTATATTTTTTGGATGGACCTTACATTGGGTAACGATGATATCTACTTCAAAAAAAGTACAGATGGTGGAGCTAGCTTCGGTGATACTATAAACCTAAGGTCTCAAAGTAAATAAGATTAGCAGTAACTGAGAGACCGGGAGTGGGGGTACAAAAATCCGACCAGCTCCCCCCTGTCTACATAGTCAGCTGGGATATAATAATTAATTTTGTTAAAAATCACTATGTCAAGACATGGACGAACTAGACTAGTTCCCCCAAAAACGGACCACGAAAAAAATCGAGCTCTCGAAACAATTGAAGAGTCTAATCAATCAGAGCAAACACAAGAACCGGTATTGACAGAATTGGATAACGAGA
>Ga0081455_10006754_pt1 | contig 12249 bp, 8 predicted proteins | sample TabmetS3T2R1_FD_70207 | JGI IMG/M metagenome (GOLD analysis project Ga0081455, IMG submission 70207) | Tabebuia heterophylla rhizosphere microbial communities from the University of Puerto Rico - S3T2R1 | ecosystem: Host-associated > Plants > Roots > Rhizosphere ... | reverse complement strand
GACCTCCGTCACCATCGTGACCGCACGCCGCCGCGGCAAAGGTCAGGATTTCATCAGGGGCGTGTTCTGTGGAGGCCGGCCCGTGCCGGACATTGGAGTCAGCGATCGGGAGGTACGGTTCGCGGTCGACGTCACATCCTCTGCGCCGCAATGGCTCCTCATTGTAACCGATCCGCTGCGATTTCCCGGCGACCCGCGCCGCCTCGGCCTTCCTGTCGCAGGCTTCTCGTTCAAGCAGGCTTGATGCAGAGGCGCACCCGAAAAGTGTTGGTCGTGAATACGGCCGACCGAGGCGGCGGCACCGAGCGAACCGCCTGGCTCCTGTTCAAGGGGCTGGAGCGGCGCGGCATCGATGCTTGGATGGTCGTCGGCCAGAAATATTCCGACGATCCTCACGTCACCTGGATCCACTCCAGCCGGTTCATCAAATATCGCCCCTACCACACGTTCTGGTATTTGCGGGTGATTCCGGCGTTGCGCAGGTTCGACCGCATGGTCGGGCTCGAATGTTTTCACTATCCCTTCAGCGCAAGGCTTCTCGACATCACCGGGTCGCCCCCCGATGTGGTGTTGGCCTGCAATCTGCACGGCGACTATTTCGACCTCAGGGAACTGGCCAAGTTGAGCCACCAGATTCCCGTGGTGGTCAGGCCGGGGGACGGTTGGCTTGGCACGGGTCATTGCGCCATCCCGGCGACGTGCGAACGCTGGCGCACGGGGTGCGGGCGCTGCCCGGATCTCGTGCGCCCACCGGCCGTCCGGCACGACCTCACCCATCTCAATTGGCGGCGCAAGCGCCGCATCTATCAGTCAGCGCGCTGGTCGGTGGTCGCGCCGAGCGCCTGGCAGATGCGGAGGCTCGAGCAGTCGATTCTTCGTTACGCCGCCGGACCACGCCATATTATTGGCAACGGCGTCGATCACTCCATTTTCAACCCGGGGAGCCGCGCGGAATCGCGCAAGCTTCTGAAGCTCCCGCAGGACATCGTCATCGGGCTGATGGTCGCCAATCTCGGACCCAACAGTCCGTCAAAGGATTTCCAGACTCTGCGCGCGGCGCTGCGAGGCTTCTCCGACCGACCCAAACCTCCGCCGTTGGAAATCGTCGTTGTAGGCGGCGAGGCGCCGAGCGAGACGTTCGGCGCGGTGCCGGTCCATTGTCACCCCTATTGCGCGTCGCCGGAGAGATTGGTGCATTACTACCGGGCAGCCGATTTCCTCATCAATCCCGCCTATGAGGAGACATTCAGCCTCGCCAACGCCGAGGCCATGTGTTGCGGTCTTCCCGTCCTGGCCAATCGTGTCGCCGCGATTCCTGAAAGCGTCATCCACGGCAAAACCGGCCTTCTCGTGCCTCCTGCCGATGCCGAAGCACTGGCAGCGGCGCTCGACTGCCTCGCGCGCGACGCTGCGCTCAGGCAGCGCCTTTCGCTTGAGGCCGCCGCTTACGCTCTGCACGCATTTTCGCTCGACCGGATGATCGACCGATACCTCGAAGTCTTCGACGATCTCGTCGCGACGCGGGCCGAGTTCGATGCACCGGCAAGGGCGGAAAACGCCGAGACGGCTCCGGCGGGGACGGAGGGCGTCGACTGAGATTGCGCCGGTGCCGATGGCGTATCAGGCTCTTGCCCGCGCGCAGGCAGCGATCAGCGGCAACGCCACGCGCCGCCACTCCTCAGAACATAACGGCCCGCGCTCGCCTCTCATCTTTGCCTGCACGTCGGCAAGTTTTGCGCCGCCGAGCAGCTCTCCGAGGCAATCGGCGAGTCCCCGCACATGCGTGAACATGAAAGGTCTGAGCGCCGGCGGCACCAGTTCTGCGAGACAGGGCCCGTAGTCGAGCACCACGGCCGGCAGTCCAGCCTCAACCATATCGACCACCTTCATAGGAAGACCGACGCCGGACGCAGAGCGATGCATCGAAATGCCCAAATCTGCCGCACGCAGAAGATCGCGGTACAGCGGCTCAGGCAGCCAGCCGGTGACGATCTGCAAATTACCGCCGGCAATCTTGCGCGCGCGCGCCTCGAATCTCGCCCGCAGAGGACCAAACCCCGTGGCGAACAAAATGATCGGCCTCGAAGGCAACCTGGCCGCCACCAGCTGAATCGCATCGAGCAGCATGGTCATGTCCTCGTCGGCGCTGAAGCTCGTAGGGCTCACCATGACGAACGCGTCGTCAGGCAGGGAAGGCACCCCGCGTGTGCTCAGCACACGCCGCAAGATGGCCACGCGCTGCTCGACGTTGAGAGGCTTGGCGTAGCGGCGCGGGCGGTCGTGCAGCACGGCAGCATCGATGCCGAAGCGCTCGCGTAGATCCGCGCGCATGGCATCGGACGCGGCGAAATGACCTGAGGCTCGCCGTGCCAGCCGCCCTTCGATCCGGTTGACGAAGCGAACCGCGGCGTGATTGCGGCCAAGCTTCAGGCCCACCATCGCCGCGGTGCGGCTATGCCAATCGACGATGACCCGCGCTCCCCGCGCCCGTGCCGCAAGAAGGGCAAGCGCGACCGCCGGCAGCGCGGGTGGATTTTGCACGATGGCCACATCGAACGGTCCTGTCACGGCCGACAGAAGCCAAGCCAGTCGCAACGAGGCGTGGGCTGCCCTGGACGCCGCGACCGGCAGGTAGAAGAGGCGCGGCACGGAATCGAGCCCTTCCGCGCCCGCTTCCGAGATGCGGCGGACCGATATCCGCTTCGCTTTGGCGATGTCGTCGGGCAAAGGAAGGACGGAATAGCCGACCAGCGTCACCTCGGCGCCAGCTTCGCAAAGGGCGCGTGCGTGGTTTAGCGTGCGGGGACTCTGCGCAAGCTCGCCTTGGACGAGGAGGAGGGCCTTCTTTCCTTCCAAGGCCTTGGACTCAACAACAGGGGACAGCATTGAGAGTCCTCAAGCTGCGGAAGCCGCGCCTATTGGGCCTGCTGGCCGAGATAGGCCGCCACGTCGTCATGCATCTTGAATACGGCTTCCTTCACGTCGCCCTCCGAGGCCTTGCCGTCGATGGCGGTGATGACGCCCATCCACAGGTTTTCGGGCAAGCCGATCTCGGTCATCCGCGATTTTATCACTCCGCCGATGCCCTGATCGTCTCCGGGCTGATAGAGCAGGATGAGCAGATTGGATTTGACCGAGACCTCGTAGAGCGTGGCGGCCTCATTGCCGAATTTGGCCGAGATCGCGCGCCCGAGCTCGGCGCCGTCGCCTTCGATGAGGTAGTGGATCACAGTGGCGTAGGTCTCGGCCGATGTCGCGGCGCGGGGCGGGAAGGGCTTGATCTCGACCTGCATCGCCTCGGCAAGCGGTTTGATGCCCGAAAGCAGTTGCTCGACCTTGTCCTCCTGGTTGCCTTGCGCATAGAGGAGGGCGGCAAGGCTGAGCTGATCGCCGAGCCGCCATGCGGCGGCCTTGGCGAGCTCCGCCACCCCGCTATGCCCGGGGGTGACGCCGAGCAACAGCAGGAACACTCCGCCGATTGCACCGCCGAGCACGTCCCTCCGGCCGAAAGCCGCAAGCGCAGCCCGAAAGACGGAGTCAGGCACGGGAGCCTCCCTTCTTGGCCTGAACTTGAGCGTCCAGCGCACCGCCACGATACGCTATGGCGCCAATTCCGTCACCTTACCCTTCGGTGAGCTTAGGGCTTCACCGCCGCGCTCTCGGCCTCTGCCGGCGTGACCCGCCAAACGGTGTTGCCGACATCGTCGGCCACGAGCAGCGCCCCCGATTTGTCGACCGCGATGCCGACCGGTCGTCCTTGCGCCTCTCCGGTATCGCTCAGAAATCCCGTGAGAATGTCCTCGGGCGGGCCCGAGGGGCGGCCGCCTGCGAACGGAACGAAAATCACTTTGTAGCCGCTGCGCGGGGTCCGGTTCCATGAGCCGTGCTGGCCGACGAAGGCTCCGCCGCGATAATGTTGAGGCAAGAGCGTGCCGTCGTAGAAAGCGAGCCCGAGCGAGGCGGTGTGAGGCCCGAGCGCATAGTCGGGCACGATCGCCGAAGCCACGAGGTCGGGCCGCTGCGGGCTGACCCGCGGGTCGAGACGCTCGCCGAAATAGCTGTAGGGCCAGCCGTAGAAGCCGCCCTCCTTCACCGCCGTCATGTAGTCGGGCACGAGGTCGCTGCCGAGCTCGTCGCGCTCGTTGACCGCGACCCACAAAGCGCCGCTCTCGGGTTGCCAGGCGAGGCCGACAGGATTGCGCAGGCCGGTGGCGAAGGGGCGCGACTGTCCGGTGTTGGGGTCGATCTCGACGATCGCGGCGCGGCCTTCCTCCATCGCCATGCCGTTCTCGCCGGCATTGCTGTTTGATCCGATGCTTGCGAAGAGATGTGATCCGTCGCGGCTGGCGATGATGTTCTTGGTCCAATGATAGTTGAACGATCCCGCCGGCAGGTCCGCGATCCTGACACCCGGTGCCGCGATACCGGTTGCGCCCTCTTGGTAGGGGAAGCGCAGCACGGCGTCGGTATTCGCCACATAGAAATCGCTGCCGATGAGCGCCATGCCGAAGGGCGAGTTGAGCCCGGTCAGGAACGCCTGCTTGGTCTCGGCCAGGCCGTCCCCGTCGGCATCGCGCAGCAGGGTAATGCGGTTGGCGCTTGGAACATTGGCGCCCGCCCATCCCATGGCGAGCGTCATCGCCCACGCCATGAAACCGGTCTGCTCCGGCTGCGGCGGCGCACTCGTCTCGGCGACGAGCACGTCGCCATTGGGGAGCACGTAGAGCCAGCGCGGATGGTCGAGGCCCTGCGCAAAGGCTTTCACCGCGAGCCCGGCGGCGGCCTCGGGCTTTGCCCCCGGTGGCCAGCCGACGGCATGCGCGAGATCGACTGTCGGGATCAGCCGTTGCTTTGGCGGAGGCAACTTCGGATCTGGGCCGGTCCCGGCTTCCACCGATACCGTCGCCTCGTCACGGCAGCCCGCGAGACTAAGCATGAAGAGAGCAATAACAAGCGACTTTGCGAGCATGCTGCGCATGTATTTTTCCCCTGGCCGGGCTTTGGCGCTGAGGAACCTTGCGACAACCCAAAGGGTTCCGGCCCGGGAATGAGTGCCATTCTTCCGCCGCTAGGCTATCAGACACCGCCTTCTCGGCCACGAATTCGCCGGTGCTAGCCGCTAAAAAGGCTGTTTAACGACCTTTCGCCGCGCAGTTTATTGGCAATTCTTTGGGGCTGGCAGCGGATGAAGCTCGCGTTCCAAGCCGCCTTTGGAGTAGCGTTCTGAGGCGGCAAGTCTTGCAACCAGCCGGGCCGCGCCACAGATGCATTGGACGTGCTTGCATGAGATGCGGCCATGATTGAGAAGCGAAACCGCAACGGGGGGCGCGAAGCGCCCGACGAAGATGCCGACGCCGAAGTAACGGCAGACGGAGAGACCGCGCTCAAGGAGCGTGAGGCGCCATCCCGCAAACCCACGGTCGAACCTCGCGCCCCGGCGCGCGAAGCGCCGTCTGCCACACGGGGATTGGCCAAGCGCCTCTTTCTCCTGCTTCTCGCGGTCGCGGTCGCCGCGCTCCTGTATCAATATTGGGGCTTCTGGAAGGGCGAGCAGGCCGCCCAGACCGCGCCGCCGCCACCCGCCGTCACCGTGTCCAAGCCTTTGGTCAGGGAGATGCAGGAGTGGAGCGATTTCACCGGCCAGTTCGAGGCCCGGGAGTCCGTCGAGGTCCGCCCGCGGGTCAGCGGCTATCTCGAGTCCATCAATTTCACCGACGGCCAGCTGGTCAAGAGGGGCGATCTTCTCTTCGTCATCGAGCCGCGTCCATTCGAACTTGCGCTCGAGACCGCCAAGGCCCAGCAAGCGCAGTCGGAGGCCCAGCTTGAGCTTGCCAAGGCCCAGCTGGAACGCACCGCGCAGCTGCGCAAGAACGACTATGCCACGCAGGAGACCTATGACGAGCGTGTGGCCCAGGTGAACATTGCCACCGCCTCGCGCGACGCGGCGATTGCCGCGGTCAACCAGGCGCAGCTCAATCTCGACTATACGCGCGTGACCGCCCCGGTCGCGGGCCGCATGGGCCGGCATGAAGTGAGCGTCGGCAATCTCATCATGGGCGGCACCGGCGGCTCGACCACGCTCCTGACCACCATCGTCTCGCTCGACCCGATCTGGCTCAGCTTCTTCGTCAGCGAAGGCGACGGCATGACCTACAAGCGCCTGGTGCAGAAGGGCGAGGTCAAGTCGGCGCGCGACAATACCGTCGAGGTGCAGGGTCAGCTGATGGACGAGAAGGAGTGGACGCTGAAAGGCACTATCGACTTTGTCGACAATCAGTATGACCGCACCTCGGGCACCATCCGCGTCCGCGCCGCCTTCCCCAACCCGAACCTGTTCATCACCCCAGGTCAATTTGGCCGCGTGCGCGTGCCCATGTCGCAGAACCGCCCGACCATGCTCGTGCCGGATGCGGCGGTGGTGACCGACCAATCCGTCAAGATGCTTTTCACGGTTGCCCCCGACGGCACCGTGGTGCCGAAGCCGGTGGATCTCGGCCCGGTCACCGACGACAATCTCCGGGTCGTCAGGAGCGGTGTCACCCCCGACGACGAGATCATCATCAGCGGGCTGTTGCGGGCGCGGCCAGGGCAGAAGGTCACGCCCGAGCCGGGCAAGATCGAAACTTCGGCGCTCCAGCCGGTGCCCGGGGCCAAATGAACCTCTCGCATTTCTTCATCGACCGGCCGATCTTCGCCGCCGTCATCTCCATCATCATCACGCTGATCGGCGCCGTCGCCTATTTCAGCCTCCCCGTGGCGCAGTACCCCGACATCGCGCCGCCCTCGATTTCCGTCACCGCAAGCTATCCCGGCGCCTCGGCCGAGATCGTAGGCAAGACCGTGGCCACGCCGCTCGAGCAGGAAGTCAACGGCGTCGACAACATGCTCTATATGACGTCGCAATCGACCAGTGACGGGAGCATGTCGCTCGCGGTCACCTTCAAGCTCGGCACCAATCTCGATACCGCGCAGGTGCTGGTGCAGAACCGCGTTTCCACCGCGCTGCCGCGCCTGCCTGAGGAAGTGCGCAATATCGGTGTGACCGTCACCAAGCAGTCGCCCGACCTCATGATGGTGATCCATCTCTCCTCGCCCGATGGCTCGCGCGACCTGCTCTACATCTCCAACTACGCGACCTTGCATGTGAAGGACGTGCTCGCCCGCATCGATGGCGTCGGCAACGTGACCATCTTCGGCGCACGCGACTACTCGATGCGCATCTGGCTCGATCCCGAGAAGCTTGCGGTGCGCAACCTTACCGCCGGCGATGTCGTCGCCGCGCTGCGGGCTCAGAACGTGCAGGTCGCGGCCGGCGTTATCAACCAGCCGCCGGTGCCGCAGCCAGGCGCCTTCCAGCTCAACGTCGAGACGCAAGGGCGCCTCTCGGACACCCAGGCGTTCGGCAACATCATCGTCAAATCCGACGCCAACGGACGCGTCGTCCGCATCCGCGACGTCGGGCGCGTCGAGCTCGGCGCCGCCGACTATAACCGCAGCGGTTATCTCGATGAGCGCGTTGCCATCCCGCTCGGTATCTTCCAGCGGCCGGGCTCCAACGCCCTTGCCACGGCGGGGCAGGTGCAGGCGGCGATGGCCGAGCTGTCGAAGTCCTTCCCCAAGGGACTGCAATACGACATCGTCTACAACCCCACGGTGTTCATCTCGCAGTCGGTCGAGGCCGTGATCTCGACCATGTTCGAGGCGGTTATCCTCGTCGTGGTGGTGATCATCCTGTTCCTGCAGACCTGGCGCGCGTCGATCATCCCCATCGTCGCCATCCCGGTATCGCTGATCGGCACCTTCGCCATGCTTGCGGTGCTCGGCTTCTCGCTGAACAACCTCTCGCTGTTCGGCCTCGTGCTCGCCATCGGCATCGTCGTCGACGACGCCATCGTCGTCGTCGAGAATGTCGAGCGCAACATCCGCGAGGGTCTCAGTCCGCGCGACGCCGCCTATCGCACCATGGAAGAGGTCGGGGGCGCTCTGATCGCCATTGCGCTCGTTCTGTCTGCGGTGTTCATTCCCTCGGCCTTCCTCACCGGCATTACCGGCCAGTTCTTCCGCCAATTTGCCGTGACCATCGCCACGGCGACGGCGATTTCGCTCCTCGTCTCGCTCACCCTGAGCCCTGCGCTTTGCGCGCTTCTGTTCAAGCCGCACGAGGCCGAGCCCAAGCGGCAGAGCATCTTTACGCGGCCGATCAGGGCCTTCTTCAAAGGCTTCAACCGCGCCTTCGAGTGGGTGTCGTCGCGCTACGGCGCGCTCACCGGGAGGCTGGTGCGCGTCTCGCTCCTCATGGTCCTGGTTTATGTCGGCCTTGTCGGCCTCACCGCCTTCGAGTTCAGCCGCGCCCCGACCGGCTTCATCCCGCAGCAGGATCAAGGCTACCTGATCAATATCATCCAGCTTCCGCCGGGCGCCTCGCTTGCCCGCACCGACGAGGTGGCGCGCAAGGTGACGAAGCTGGTGCTGGCGACCCCAGGCATCGCGCATGCCGTGCCGATCGTTGGGCTCGACGGCGCCACCTTCACCACTGCGCCCAATGCCGCCGTCGTGTTCACCCCGCTCGACGATTTCGCCGAGCGCGCCAAGAAAGGGCAAAGCGCGCAAGCGCTGATCGCGAACTTGAACCAGCAATTTGCCGGTATCCAGGAAGCCTTCATCATCAGCGTGGCACCGCCGCCGGTGCGCGGCATCGGCACCACTGGCGGCTTCAAGATGGAGGTGCAGGACGTCCATGGCGGCGAGCCCGCCGATCTAGAGGGCGTCGCCATGAGCATCATGGCCCAGGCCAACCAGACCCCTGGCCTCGCCGGCGTGTTCACCACCTTCAGTACCAAAACGCCGAAGGTCTGGGCCGATATCGACCGGGTTCGCGCCGAGATGCTTGGGGTCAATGCCGACGATGTGTTCACCACGCTCGAGGTGTTCCTCGGCTCGCAATATGTGAACGACTTCAATTTCCTCGGCCGCACCTACCGCGTTACCGCGCAGGCCGACGGCAATTTCCGCCAGGATCTGCACACCATCGGCAATTTGAAGACGCGGAACGCCAAGGGGGACATGGTGCCGCTCTCCTCGGTCGCCTCGTTCCGCAATATCACCGGGCCGTATCGCGTCGAGCACTTCAACCTGTTTCCGTCGGCCGCCGTGCAGGGCGGCACGGCGCCCGGCTACTCGACCGGGTATGGTCTCGCCACCATGGAGAAGATCGCGCGAGAGAACCTGCCCGAGGGCTACTCCTTCTCGTGGACCGAGCTCGCCTTCCAGGAGAAGCTCGCCGGCAACACCGGAATCTTCATTTTCCTTGCCTCCGTCGTGTTCGTGTTTCTCCTGCTCTCGGCGCAATATGAAAGCTGGTCGTTGCCGCTCGCGGTGATTCTGATCGTGCCCATGTGTCTGCTCGCGGCGGTGACCGGGCTCTTGCTGCGGACCATGGACGTGAACATTCTCGCCCAGATCGGCTTCGTCGTGCTGATCGGATTGGCGGCCAAGAACGCAATCCTGATCGTCGAGTTCGCACGGCAGAACGAGGAGCATGGCGAGGACAGATTCCAGGCGGCGACGGAAGCGGCGCGCGTGCGCTTGCGTCCGATCCTGATGACCTCCTTCGCCTTCATCCTGGGCGTGTTGCCGCTGATGATCGCGACCGGAGCCGGCGCCGAGATGCGCCAGTCGCTCGGCACCGCGGTGTTTTGCGGCATGCTCGGCGTGACGGCGTTCGGGCTGATCTTCACCCCGGTGTTCTACGTCGTGGTGCGGAAATTCTCGCGGAAGCCCCTGGCGCATGAAGCCCCGCGCCGCGCCCCCGCCGAGTGAGGGCTCTTCCGAGTCGCTCAGCCGAAAATATGCGCCGCGGCGATGCCGTTGAAGATCGACTGCACCGCAAGGGCGGCGAGCAGGACGCCGAACACCCGCACGATCACCTTTCGCGCCGTTAGACCAATAAACTGATGGATCTCCTGGGCGGCGAGGAGGAGCGCGAGCGTGACTGCCATCACCGCGATGATCGCCGCGACCACCGCGCCAAGAAGCTCGAAATTGCCTTTCGTGCCGGCGGCCAGCACGATCGCGGATGTCATGGCGCCAGGGCCGGCCATGAGGGGCGTGGCAAACGGAAAGACCGCGATCTCGGCATGCGCCTCCGCCTTGTCCTCGGCCTCTTCGCTTTCCTTGGCCGAGAGGGCGGGCACGGGACCCGGGCGTCGCGCGAGCGTCATCTCGAGCGCGATCATGAAGAGAATGATCCCACCCGCCGTCTGCAGCGCCGCGAGGGAAACGCCGAGCTGGCTCAAGACCGGCTGGCCCACAAGCGCGAAGACGAGGATGATGATGGTGGCGATGAATACGGCTTTGACCGCGATCGCCCGCCGCTCGGCCGGCGTCATGTTGGGCGTGAGCGAGGCGAGCAGGACGGCGGTGTCGATCGGGCCGATGACCGCAAAGAAGGTGGTGAACGCGGTGAGCGCGGTTTCGAGCATGGAACTTCTCTGAATCAAGAACCCGTCATGCCCGGCCTTGAGCCGGGCATCCAGGGGCAACAGCCTTCGAGCAAGCAGCCCTGGATCGCCGGGTCAAGCCCGGCGATGACGTGCTTCTATTTATTGGAGAGCAATGGGGCATCTGCCGTTAAGGACGACGCGGGGGCAAACCGCCAAGGGCGTTGCTCAACAGAACGGCATCGGATTAAGATGCCTGAAAATAGAACAGGGGAAGCGCGCCAAGCTTGGGTATGGGGTCGCTTTAGAAGAGCCAGGACGGGCGCGTTTGCCGCAAATTGCTGAGAAGGTAAGTATCGAGGAGCGGGCGGAAGCCCCCTCGCTGCTTTCCCGCAAATTCTTCGACGAAATGCGCGCGCCCGACGGCACCGTCCGGCGCAGCTATGCCGAGCTTGCCGGCCTCCTCGACAATCTCTCGATCGATTCCCTCGTCACCAAGCAGACCGCTGCGGAGGAGCAGTTCCGCCGCCTCGGCATCACCTTCGCCGTCTATGCGGAAGGTGGCTCGACGGAGCGCCTGATCCCCTTCGATCTCATCCCGCGCATCCTCGATCGCTCCGAATGGGGTTTGGTGGAGCGGGGCTGTATCCAGCGGGTCAAGGCGATCAACGTCTTTCTCTACGACATCTATCACGACCAGGAGATCATCAAGGCTGGGCTCGTCCCGCCAGATCTTGTCCTGCTCAACCCGGCCTTCCGCCCGGAGATGCTCGGCATCGAGCCGCCCAACGACGTCTATGCCCATATCGCCGGCATCGATCTCATCCGCACCGGCGAGCGCGACTTCTTCGTGCTCGAGGACAATGTGCGCACACCCTCCGGCGTGTCCTACGTGCTCGAGAACCGCGAGATCATGATGCGGCTGTTTCCCGATGCGTTTGCCGGGCAGAGCATCTCCCCGGTCGGCAACTACCCTGAGCGCCTGTTAGAGAATTTGCGCGCTGTGGCGCCATCAGGGGCTGACGATCCGGTGGTCGTCCTGCTTACGCCCGGCCGCTACAACAGCGCATATTTCGAGCATGTATTCCTCGCCGAGCAGATGGGCATCGAGCTGGTCGAGGGCGGCGATCTGTTCGTGCGCGACGGCTACGTGTGGATGCGCACCACCGAGGGTCCGGTCAAGGTCGACGTCATCTATCGCCGCGTCGACGACTTCTTCATGGACCCGCTCGCCTTCCGCTCCGATTCCACGCTCGGCGTGCCCGGCCTGCTCTCGGTGATCCGCTCTGGCCGGGTGGCGCTCGCCAATGCCCTCGGCACCGGCGTCGCCGACGACAAGGCCATGTATGTCTACGTGCCGCGCATGATCGAGTTCTATCTCGGCGAGCACGCCATTCTGAGCAACGTGCACACTTACATGCTGCGCGACCCGAAGCAGCGCCAGCACGTGTTCGACAACCTGCACAATCTCGTGGTCAAGGAGGTGCAGGGCTCCGGCGGCTACGGCATGCTGATCGGCCCTGCCTCGACCGCGGAGGAACGCGAAGCCTACAAGCTGCGCGTGATGCGCAACCCCGACAATTACATCGCCCAGCCGACGCTTGCGCTGTCCACCGCGCCCACGCTGGTCGACGGCGAGATCGTGCCGCGTCACGTCGACTTGAGGCCCTTCGTGCTCTCCGGCAAGGAGACGAGCGTGATCCCCGGCGGCTTGACCCGCGTCGCGCTGCGCAAGGGTTCTCTCGTGGTCAATTCGAGCCAAGGAGGTGGCACCAAGGACACTTGGGTGCTGGAGCGCTGAGCATGATCA